>Ga0302253_1000094_pt1 | contig 97022 bp, 96 predicted proteins | sample AAG_RA_Trp_MG_FD_193537 | JGI IMG/M metagenome (GOLD analysis project Ga0302253, IMG submission 193537) | Enriched activated sludge microbial communities from anaerobic digester in WTTP, New Holstein, Wisconsin, United States - AAG_RA_Trp | ecosystem: Engineered > Bioreactor > Anaerobic >... | reverse complement strand
GCTATATCGGGATAATGGTCCTCAACCCGTTCCAGCAGTTCTTTAAGGTATTCCATCACCCCAGTCACAAATATTTTGCGACGGTATTTGGCAACCAGCACCAAATGATACTGGGCATAATACACGCAATGTCCTTGCTTGCGGTATTTCATAATATTTCATCATATCAAAGAACGAGGACAGCGGATGCTATCCATCTACCCGCTTACGCGCGTAGAATTCCGGCGGTATAATAAATAACCGGCGCTCAATAGCCTTTTCGGGGTATCCCAGAAGCATCGTTTTAGTACTGCCCTTTGGCGGCCTCGCCGCCGGAAACTATGGCTATGCTGGCGCTGGTGCCCAGGCGGGTCGCGCCGGCCTTGACCATCGCCGCGGCCACCTCCGCGTTCTTGATGCCGCCCGAGGCCTTCACGCCCATCTCGGGCCCGACGGTCTGGCGCATCAGCGCGACGTCCTCGACGGTGGCCCCGCCGGAGCCGAAGCCGGTGGAGGTCTTGACGAAATCGGCCTGGGCCTGCTTGGACATGCGGCAGGCGCGGACCTTCTCGTCGTTGGTAAGGTACGAGGTCTCGAGGATGACCTTGAGGCACTTGCCGCGGGTGGCCTCTCGCACGGCCCTGATGTCGTCGAGGACCAACGCGTCGTTGCCCGACTTGAGCGCGCCGATGTTTATGACCATGTCGATCTCGTCGGCGCCGTTGGCGATGGCGTCGCGGGCCTCGATGGCCTTGATCGTGGGCGTGGTAGAGCCCAGCGGGAAGCCGATGACGGTGCAGACCATGACGCCGCTGCCGCGCAGCAGCCGGGAAGCCATGGCGACATAGGCCGGGTTCACGCAGACGCTGGCGAACTTGAACTTGCGGGCCTCCTCGCAGAGCTTGCCGATCTCCTCCTGCGTGGCGTTGGCCTTGAGCAGGGTATGGTCTATCATGCCGGCGATGGAGGCGCTGCCCGCGCCGGGGTTGCAGAAACTGACGCGCTCGACCCCCATGCCTTTGACCTGCTGGGCGGTGAAATTATTGAGCGGGTTGCAGCTCTGGCAGGTGCCGGAGCAGGTGTTCTCCTCCAGCCGGCAGTCCGGGTTTCGCTTCGGGGCCGGGGACTGGGAGCCGGTCTGTCCGCCGACGAGCGGGTTAGAGAAGACCTTGCCGGCGCTGCCCATCGTGACGCGGCCCTCCGGCGGAAGGCTCTTCTGCCCCCGCGGGGCGGCGTCACCCTTCGCCCGCATTATCCTGGCGACTTCCTCGGCTATCTTCTTTATGTCTTCGTCACGCATATTTCTTTACCCCTTTCTCGCAGCTGACCTGGTCCACGATGCCGCAGATGACGGTTCGGACCGGCGCTTTCGGGTTCTTGAGTATTTTCCTGGCCCCGCCGCCCTCGTCCATGACGAGCACGACGTCGCCCGGGCCCGCGCCGACGCCGCCGTCGAGCGCCAGGGTGGCGTCGCCGGTGAACTCGCCGGAACCGGACGGATCGACGGGCCGCACCAGCAGCAGCGCGGGGCCTTCCAGCCCCTTGTGCTTGCGGGTAGCCCAGACATTCCCTACGACTTTTCCTACGAACATAAATTCAGATAAGTTTCTTGCCGTCTATGATGCCGACTATCGCCGCGTCCACGGGGGGCAGGTCCGACTTTGCCGCGGTCTCGCCTTCCCAGCCCTCGAAGGCCACTATGGCCTCGCGCGAGGCGACGAAGAAGACGGTCTCGCCGGCGCCGGCGCCGACCGTGTCGGCGGCCACCAGCGGGTCGCCGGAAGGGGCGTCGGTGACCCAGTCGAGCGGCTGCACCAGCAGCAGCGTCTTCCGGGACATGCCGCAGCATTGCTGCGAGCAGAACACCCTTCCGATGACCTTGGCCTGCTTCATTTAAGTCCTAGCAGCAGCGCTGCTCTATCGCCGTGATCTTGTCCAGCCGCTTCTGGTACTTCCCCCCCTCGAAAGGGGTGGAGAGCCAGACGCGCAGCATCTCCTGCAGCGCCAGTTCGCCGTGGGTCTTGCCGCCCAGGCAGAGGACGTTGCAGTCCTCGTGGGCCGACGCGAAACGCGCCGAGATGACGTCGTAGGCGGCCACGGCCCTGATGCCGTGTATCTTGTTGGCGGCCAGCGGCATGGCGCCGTTGAAGCCGTCTATGAGGACGCCTTTCTCGAACTCGTGCTTGCGAACGGCGTCGCCCACCAGCATGGCCACGTCGGGAAAATCGACCGGCTCGGTCGAATAGCAGCCGAAATCCGTCACTTCGTGGCCGAGGGTCTGGAGATATTTCTTGAGCTTCTCCTTGGCCTCGAAGCCCGCGTGGTCCGCGCCTATGACGATCTTCATAAAAGCTCCTATATGGCCGCGCCGAGATGCTCGTGCGCGTTCGGGATGACTATGCGGCTGACGACGGCGTCCTCGCCTATCGCCTTGACGCCGGCGGCCACGGCCGTGCGCACCGCGCCGACCTCGCCGCTGACGGTGAAGTAGCCCTTGCCGCCTATGCCCTTGCCGGTATTGACCTCGGCGACGTGGACGAAGGCCGCCTTGGCGGCCGCGTCGGCGGCGAACAGCGCCGGCAGGGCCTCCTTGGTCTCCACGATGCCGACCGCCTCGAGCGCGGCGGGCCTGATCTTCTTATTTAGGGCGGCCAGCGCGCCGGCGTGGACATTACGGATGATATGCCGGGCGATGAGCGTATTGCCGGCGATCTCCGCGCCCTTGGCCAGCGAGGATTCCACTTCGCCGACCGGACCCGCTATAACTATTATGTATTTGCCTTTGGAGATGGCCTGGTGCAGTTTAGGCTCCACGCCGGCCGCCTTGCACATCGCGTCCAGCGCCTCGACGCCCTTGGCTATCGAGCTGGTCTCCATCATCCCTATCGAAATATTGGCCTGCATGAATTTCTCCTTAAGCTATCCTGAGGTCGCCTACCACGCTGCACTGCAGCGGGCGGACGAAATGGCTGGTCTTGGTGATGCCGTCGCCGGTCGGGGTGCCGATGGACATCGAGGCGTAGCCCTCGCCCAGGCCCAGGCCGTGCAGCGTGCAGCCGTTCTTGACGAAGATGGAGCAGGCCATGCGCCGGCCCATCTTGGTCATGTTCTTGACGTTGGTGGAATACATGCCAGCGCTGTGATGATTGTTGCCCTCGGCGCGGCGGGCCAGCTCTATCGCGGCGTCGATGTCGCGCGCGACCGTCACCGGCAGTACCGGCATCAACTGCTCGGCATGGACCAGCGGGTGGTCGTTGGGCACCTCGGCCCAGAGCACGCGTATATCGTCGGAAAGGTTCAGGCCGATGGACCTGGCTATGACGGAGGGATTCCTGCCGATGAAGTCGCGGTTGATCCTGGGTTCGGGGCCGGGCTCCAGGATGATCAGCCGGGAAAGCTGGTCCATCTGCGCGCCGGTCAGTTCGTAGGCGCGGTGGTCACGGCGCATCGCCTCTATGAAGCGGGCCCGGGCGGCCTCGGTCACTATGACTTCCTTTTCGGCTATGCAGAGGACATTGTTGTCGAAACCGCAGCCGGTGATGATCTGCTCGGCGCAGTCCGGGAAGACGGCCGTCTCGTCGACGACGACCGGCGGATTGCCGGGCCCGGCGGCTATGGTCTTGCAGGCCTTGCCGGCGGTCATCGCGACCTTCACTATGGCGGGGCCGCCGGTCACCAGGTTCATATGGGTGGCCGGGTGGGACAGCAACTGCTTGGTGGCTTCCTGGGTCGGTTTGGCGATGGTGGAGACGAGGTTATGCGGGCCGCCGGCGGCGACTATGGCGGAATCGATAGTGCGCACAGCGTCCGCGACGCAGCCCTTGGAGGCCGGGTGCGGCGAGAAGACGGCCGCGTTGCCGGCCGAGAGTATGCCTATCGCGTTGCTGATGATGGTGGCGACGGGGTTGGTGGAGGGCGTTATGGCCGCGACCACGCCGAAGGGGGCGTACTCGACGAGGGCCAGGCCCTTGTCGCCGGTATAGGCGACGGCGCGCAGGTCCTCGACGCCGGGCGTCTTGTCGGCGCAGATGAGGTTCTTGAGCACCTTGTCGGCGACGCGGCCCATTCCGGTCTCGGCGACGGCCATCTCCGCCCAGCGGCGGGCGTTGGCGCGGGAGACCTCTCGTATGGCGGAGATCATCTTCTCGCGGGCCTCGAGGCCCATGTCCTGGAAGCCGGGCTGGGCTCGGTTGGCGGCGGCGACGGCCTGGTCGACGGTATCGAAGACCGGCCCGCCGGAGACGGCGGAAGCGGCCGGGGCGGACGGAGCCGCGCCGGAAGCCTCGAGGTTCTTCACGACCTCGGCGACTATCTTCCTGAGCTCTTCCTCGTTTATCGACATAGGCGCCCCGTTACTGCATCTTATTGACGGATTTCTTGAAGACTATCTTCCCTTCTTTCTCTATGGTGTCGACGATGGCGAAGATGGTGCAGTCGACCGGGGTGCTCTCGGTCTTGGAGGTCTGGCGGGCCGAGGAGCCCTGGACGAGCAGGACGAGTTCGCCCATGCCCGCGCCGACCGAGTCGACGCCGACGAGGGGATTGCCTTTGGGCTTATCGTCCAGGCCTACGGGCTGGACCATCAGGAGCTTGGTGCCGACGAGTTTGTCGTCCTTGCGGGTGCAGACCACGTTGCCCACTACTCTGGCGAATAACATATATCGATCCTCCGTAAGGGGCTTCCGGCCGTCGAAAATTACGAGGGGTCCTGTCGGCGGTCCGCCCGTAAAAAACGCGGTCTCGCACACCGTGCTCGCCGCTCCCTCTCTCGCCGCTCGCGCTTACGCAAGCTCGCGGCTCCGGAAGGTTTTTCCGGGCGGATCCGCCGCCACCCCGCTATCCCTTTATCCGGCCGGAAGCGGGGGTGGCGCAGGGATCCGTTCTACTTCTTCCTGTTGTCGGCTATCGGGAGCTTGCCTTCGAGGTCGCCGTGCGGCTGCGGTATGACGTGCACGCTGACCAGCTCGCCCACCTTCTGGGCGGCGGCGGCGCCGGAGTCGCAGGCGGCGCGGCAGGCGGCGACTTCGCCCCTGAAAAGTATGGTGACCAGGCCGGAGCCGATCTTCTCATAGGCGACCAGCTTGACGTTGGCGGCCTTGACGGCGGCGTCGGCCGCTTCCACGCAGGCGACGAGGCCCTTGGTCTCTATCATTCCGAGTGCTTCCATTGTGTCCTCCTGTGAACGGGTACCGCGAAATCGGGATACCGCTTATTGAATCATTATATATTTTTATTCTACCCGCAAGGGCCCATGGGCTCGGTATCGTTATGGGCCCTGGAGGCGGGACCCGGGAACGGGCGCCCCGACGGGGAAGGTTCAGGGCCCGGGAGGAGGCGGTCTTTTGACGGTACCCGCCTTGGCCGCTTTCCCCGCCGGCAGGGCCTTGACTTCCACGCCCACCCCGAAAGCCCTGGCGCAGGACTCCGGCCCGGGGTCGCCGCGCCGCAGGATATTCCGGAGAACGAGCGTGCGCGCGTCCAGCCAACCATGCAGGACTTCGCCCTTGCTGTCGCCATAGCCGGAAGTTGTCCGGCGCAGGTAGCAAAAAAGCGTATCCGCGCCGGTGGAAACCGAGACCATGTAGAGCGAATGCCCCGAGGCGCACTGCGCCGGGATGCTCCTGGTGCAGGAAGTGGCCCCCCACGGCTTGACCAGCTCGTAGACGAAACGGCTGCTGTCGGGAGACCAGGCCAGCGCCGCGAACCGCATTCCCCCGAACCCCGGCGTCAGCGGCCTGGCGGAATCCCGGCCGACCAGGTGCATCGCCCCCGCGCCCGGCCAGGCCGCCCAGTTGCCGTCGGGCGACACATAGCAGGCCTCCGCGCCGGGAGGACAGGAGACCGGCGCCTGAACGCCGGCGGCGGACGCCGCTGCTGGTGAAATAACGGCGAAGGCCAGGATGAAAGCGGATATTCTGGAAAGCATACGCATCGTTTTACCACTTGGCGCCATACCGAGGCTGACGCCGTCTCAGACGATATAAGCCGGGTCGTTGTTGCGCAGGCCGGCGGCATTGGCCTCTTCCGTGTCCAGGTGCAGTTCCAGCGCGTATTTTTCCGAGACGCGGCAGAGCACGGCCTCGTAGACGGCGGCGCGGTCGCCGCGGCCGCAGCGGACGCGCACTTCCATGCCGTCCTTTATCTTCATGCGCTCGGCGTCCTTGGGGTGGAAATGGATGTGGCGCTTGGAAAGTATGACGCCCCGGTCGATGGTCACGGAGCCTTTGGGACCGATCAGTTTCACGCCCGGCGAATTGTCGAGCTTGCCCGAATCGCGTATGGGCGGGTCTATGCCCAGCGTCCTGGCGTCGGCCAACGAGACCTCTATCTGGGTGTAAGGCCGGTAGGGGCCGATGAGACGGACGTTCTTGAGCGAGCCCTTGGGGCCTTCGACGGTGATGAGCTCGTTGCAGGCGTAGAAGCCGGGCTGACGGAGCTGGCGGAACTGGCACGGCTCGGCGTCGGCGCCGAAGAGCGCCTTGAAATGCTCCCTGGTGATGTGGAAGTGGCGGTTGGAGATGCCGACGGGCACCGGCATGGAGCTGCGCTCCTGCCTGAGCTTAAGGTCCTCGATTATTTCCTTCACCAGTTTCTCGTCCATAAAACACCTCGAAAACTATTCAAGGCCGCCGGGGGCTCACCACGAAAAAACGCCGCTCGCACACCGTGCTCGCGCTCCGACCTCGGACGGTTTTTCTTAGGTGAGGCCCCCGGCGGCCTTATTGTTCCCTCAGAAACCCGCCCTAAGACCTTACTTCGCCAGCACGGGCTGGAAATGTATCACGCGCAGGAACTTGTCGGCCTTGAGGCTCTCGCCCCCGACCAGCGCCCCGTCTATGTCGGGCTGCGCCATCAGTTCGTCCACGTTATCGGCCTTCACCGAGCCGCCGTAGAGTATCCGCACGGCCGCGGCGAAGTCCCTGCCGTAAAGTCTTTCCATCTGCCTGCGCACGAAAGTATGCGCGTCCTGCGCCTGCTCCGGCGTGGCGGTCTTGCCGGTGCCGATGGCCCAGACGGGCTCGTAGGCGATGACGCACTTGGCGGCGTCGGCCGCGGGGATGCCGGCGCAGGCGCCGGTCAGCTGGGTCTCGAGCACGCGGTAGGTCTTCTGCGACTCGCGCTCCTCGAGCGTCTCGCCGATGCAGAGCACGGGCAGCAGGCCGGCCTTCAGAGCGGCCTTCACCTTCTTGTTTATCACCCCGTCGGTCTCCAGGAAGATCTTGCGGCGCTCGCTGTGGCCGATGATAGCGTGGGAACAGCCGGCGTCGAGCAGCTGCGACGGGGCGACCGCGCCGGTGAAAGCGCCTTTCTCCTCCCAGCACACGTCCTGCGACGAGAGGAATATCCTGGAGCCGCCCAGGGCGGCCTTTACGGCGTGCAGGCCGGTGAACGACGGGGCCAGCAGCACGTCGTGCTTCAGGTCCGGGTCCAGGCCTTTGTTTATGGCGGCGGCCAGATCGGCGGCCTCCTTCGCGGTCATATGCATCTTCCAGTTGCCGGCGATAAGGGGTCTGCGGTTCGGGTTCATTTCAGGTCTCCTCGCTTAGATCAATTCGTTCAAAAGTTCCTTGCGCGGCTGCGGTATCACGACTTTCTCCACCAGGAGCCCGCGGCGGGCCACCACGGCGGCGCCGGCGCCCACGGCCGTTTCGGCCGCGGCCACGCTGCCGGTCAGCGTCACGAAGGCCTTGCCGCCCAGCGCCATCGCCAGGCGTATCTCGATGAGCCGCACGTCGGCGGCCTTGACCGCGGCGTCGGCCGCTTCTATCAGCGCCGAGACGGAGAAAGCCTCTATCACGCCCAGCGATTCCAGGTCGCCGGCCGGGCCGGTGCCCTCTATGGCCGGGAAGACCTGCGGGTGTATGTTCGGGACGACGAACTGGTCCACCAGCGCGTGCGCCGCCTTCGAGGCGCCGGCTTCGACGGCGGCGTTGACCGCGCCGACCTCGCCCGAGACCAGTATCACGTACTTGCCGGGGCAGACGGAGCGCGAGACCAGTATTCTCACTTCGGAGGTCTTGAGCATCGCGTCGGCCGTCTCGAGGCCTTTGGCTATGCTCGAAAGTTCCACCCCGCCTATGGCGTTAAGGTTGTTTGCCATTTTTAATCCGCCTTGATCTCGACATAAAGCCGGTTCACCCTGGTAACGACCCCGTCGACGCTGGCGTGCACCGGGCAGCCCAGCTTGTCGGCCGGCAGGTCGCCCACGACCTCCCCCCGCCGCACGCGCTGCCCCTCTTTCACGGCCGGCGAGCAGGGCGCGCCTATGTGCTGCGACAGCTGGATGCGCACCGAGCCGGGCCGGTACTTGAGGTCCTGATAGGGGGCGTCCTTGAGGTAATCCTCGAGGCCCAGCCTTTTGACCAGCCGCGAGACCGGGACCTTGCGGAAATCGCGCAGCGGATGGGCCCGGTTGGAAGAACGGCCCGCCAACGAGGAGTTCTTGAGCCCGGTCTTCAGCTCCCGCAGGTCGCCCTTGGCGGCGACGCAGGCTTCGCGCGGATGCAGGTTCTCCGGGCAGGAGTAGAGGCTGCAGAGCGAGCATTCGCAGCAGGCCAGCGCGTACTCGCTGTGCAGTTTCTTCTCCGGGCCGCCGGAGAACAGCAGGCTGCGCATGACGCGGTGCGGCTGCACCTGGTGGCCCAGCAGGTAGCGCGGGCAGAACTCGGTGCAGAAAGAGCACTGGTCGCAGGCCGACTTGCCGATGCGCGAGAACATGGAACGCGGCTGGGCCTTCTTCTGTATCAGCGGATGGTCCTTGGGCAGCACTATCAGCCCGCCGGAGGCCCGGTTCACTATCGTGGAAAAATCGGGGATGACCTTGCCCATCATCGGGCCGCCGTCTATGCCGGCGGGGTCCTTGACCGTCGCTCCGCCGCAGAGCTCGACGGCCTCGGCGTAGGTCACGCCTATCGGCACCTTGAAAGTGGACGGCTTTTTCACCGCTCCGGCGACCGTTATCCATTTCTCGGTCACGGGCGTCTCTCCCGCGCGGGCGGCGTTGTAAAGGGTCTCGACATTGCTGACCACGCAGCCGACGTCGAGCGGTATGCCGCCGGCGGGAACGATCCTGCCGGTCAATTCGGCCACCAGGCACTGCTCGTCGCCCGCGGGATAATAGTCGCCCATGGGCCCGACGGAGATATTGCGGCGGCTCCGGGCTATCTCCTCCAGCCGCTTCACGAGCTTCTCGTGCCTGCGCTTGATGCCGAAAATGCCGGCGGAGGCGCCGACGGCCCGCATCATCAGTTCCAGGCCGTCGAAGACCTTCTCCGCGTGCAGGTCCAGCAGTTTCTGGTCTTTTTTCAGCAGCGGCTCGCATTCGGCCGCGTTGACCAGCACGAACTCCGCTTTCCCCCCCGCCTTGACATAGGCGGGAAAGCCGGCGCCGCCGGCCCCTACCACTCCGGCGGCGCGCAGCTTCGCGGCGAATTCCTGCTGGAAGGACATTCTTTTTATTTGGCGGCGACCATGCGCTTCTTGACGGCGGCGGCGAGGCGCTTGATGCCTTCGTCTATCTTTTCCGGGGAGGCGAAGGAGAAGTTCAGGCGCATCGTGTTCCTGCCCGAACCGTCGGTATGGAAAGCGGAGCCTATGACATAGGCCACGTTCTCCTTGAGCGCGTCCTGGAACATATCGTCGGCGCTCATCTGCTCGGGCAGGCGCACCCACAGGAAGAGGCCGCCCTCGGGGTTGGTCCAGGTGACGCCTTCGGGCATGTTCTTCTCGAGCGCGGCTATCATCGTGTTCTTCTTGATCCGGTAATCCTTCTTGATGATCTCGATATGCTTCTCGAAGTAGCCGGTGCGCAGGAACTCGGCGGCTATGAGCTGGTTGAGGCTGGAGGTGCAGAGGTCCAGCGACTGCTTGAGTATCTCCAGCTTCTTGATGATCTGCTCGTGGGCCAGTATTATCCCCAGGCGCAGGCCCGGGGCGAAGGTCTTGGAGAGGGTGAACAGCGAGACGATATTGTCGGTCTTCCTGGTCTCCTTGTCGAGGCGGTAGAGCATCTTCGGCTCCTTGCCCTCGAAGCGGATCTGCCGGTAAGGGGAATCCTCTATGACCGCCACGTTGTATTTGTCGGAAAGTTCTATGACCTTCCGGCGCTTCTCCTCGGAGAGCGTAACGCCGCTGGGGTTCTGGAAGTCGGGCACCAGGTAGACGAACTTGTAATGCTCGTCCTGCGATCTGAGCCAGGAGAGCTTCTCCTCCAGCTCCTCCGTGGAGACGCCGTCGTCCTCCAGTTTCACGCCGATGAACTCGGCTCCGTAGGACTTGAAGACCTGCAGCGCTCCCATATAGCTGGGCTTCTCGACCAGGACCGGATCGGCGGCGTCGATGAAAAGGCGGCCGACCATGTCCAGCGCCTGCTGGCTGGCCGTGGTGATGATGAGGTTCTGCGGCTTGGCGTCTATCCCTTCGTACTTCTTGAGGAACTTGACGAATTCCTCCTTGAGCTCCGGCAGACCGTCGGTCGGACCGTACTGGAGGGCGATCTTCCCCTTCTTGGCCATTATCTCTTTGACGGCATCCGCGACGAAATCGTAGGGAAAGTGGTCGGGCGACGGCAGGCCGCCGGCGAAAGAGATGATACCGGGCTGGTTGGTGGTCTTGAGCAGTTCCCTGATAACGGACGCTTTGGTGCGGCGGGGTGCGGTTGCGATGTTCTTTGCTATGTCTATCATTGCGGCCTCCGGCTTTATATTCGGCGGACCGGTCCGGGCGTCCGCCGCGAGACTTACCAGGAAATAATCTACCTATTTATAGAGCCCCGTTCAAGGAGAATCTGGCGCGCCCGGCGCGGGCCCCAGCGCGGCCGAAAGATAGTCGGCGTTCTCGCGGTAGAACGCCCTCTTCTCCGGGTCCCGCGCCGAGGAAGCCAGGCGGGAGAAGCTTTTCAGGGCCTTCAGGTAGGCCGAGCGCCGGACCGGGAGCAGGTCCGCCGGGAAAGGCCTGCGCGTCCTGGCGGAGGCTTCCTCCAGAGAACGCAGCAGCAGGGCCAGGTCCGATACCGGCAGCCCGGAGCCTTTGTCCCGGACATGGGCCGCGGCCTCCAGTATCGCCAGCGCCCCCTTGGTGCGCAGTTCCCTGGCGGCCGGGGACCGTTCCCCGGGAGGCAGGTTCTCCTCCGCCTGGGCCAGGCAGTCCAGGGCGAGGATATAATCCCCGGCCTCCAGACCGGCGGAACCCAGCGTCAACAGCGCTTCCGCGCTGAAAGAAGGCCAGCGCGAGGAGTAGAAATTCTCCAGGAAGCGGTCGTAGGCGGCCTTTTCCTTCGCGGACTCCGCGGCCGCCCTCCGGCCGGCCTCGTACTCCGCGTCGTCGCCGGTGGCCAGCGCGGCGATCCTGCCCCCTTCGGCGCGCGCGCGGGCCCGCGCCTCGGCCCCGGCGAGTTCCGTGTAGCCCATGGCTTCGTCGCGCAGGTAGCGCGACCTGATGTATTCCCGGTACCTGTCCGCGTCCAGGGAAAGTTCTATGTAGCCGGCCAGGGAATGGGAGGTGTAGACGTCCTGCTCCTCCCCCCGCAGGAAAGCCCGCAGCAGGCCCGGCGAATCGGCCAGCTTCTCGTGGAAATACAGGTCCTCCGTGAAATACGCCTCGTATTCGAACTCCACGGGACTGGCGTCGGCCGCGCCGGCGCGGTAGCGCGGGTAAAGATAGGACTGGAGCGCGTGGACCAGCTCGTGCAGCAAGAGCGCGTCGGCCCTTCCGACGAATTCCGCCCTGGCGGGTTTTCCCGCGTTGAGGATCTCGATCATGCGCGAATCGCGGTAGCCTTTGACCGCGAAAAACTCCTGCACATGCCGGGTGTTGAAGTATACGGCGTTCCCGACCGGGTCGTACCAGGCCAGCCGTTCGGCCGGAGCGCGGCGGAGCAGGAGGCGCAGTCCTTCGGACTCGGGCCTGGCGTCCAGCCTGGAAAAGAACTCGCGGCCCGACGGGCGGGCCTCTATGACGGCCCGGAACTCGCGCAGCAGCTTCGCGCTCAGCGGGTCGTCGTACCGGTAGGCGGCGGCGGGCCGGCAGAGGGAAAGAAGGGCCAGCAGGGCGAAGAGTGTCTGCCGCATCCGGATATTATATAGGATTTGACAAGGCCGGGATAATAACATAAATTGGCTCCTGCGGCGGTAGCGCCGCCGATTTGAAAGTTGACAGGGAGGCGATCATGTCCGACAGGAGCGGAGAAGTAGTTTCCTCTTTCCTTCTGGGCGCGGTGCTCGGCGCGGTGGCCGGGGTGCTGCTGGCCCCCTCTTCCGGCAAAGTGACGCGGGAGAAGCTCGGCGACTGGCTCGACGAGACGGCCGAGGGCGCCAAGGAGAAGCTCGAAAAGCTGGAGGAGGAGATAAAGAAGCGCAAGGAGCAGCTGCTCAAGGATTGAGCCGCGGCTCTCCGCGCGAAAAGGCCCGGCGCCGGAGCGCCGGGCTTTTTTCATGCCCGCGGCTCAGAACTCGGAGGCGGAGGAGAAGATGCGGAAATCCAGGCGCGGGAAAAGGGCGTGGTCCCGCTCCAGCGCGGCGAGGTTCCGCTCGTCCACGCGGCGCTCCAGGACCTGCGTCAGCAGTTCCTCGGCGTTGCGGCAATGCCCGCGCACGCGCTCGCCGGCGTACCGGGCGTGCGAATCGATGTAGAGCAGGAAAGGCCAGTCGGAGGCCTGCGACAGCAGCACCTCGCGCGCGGCCTGGTTCAGCGCGCGGCTGGAGACGTGCGTCAGGTCGTGGCTGCGGAAGCGGTTGGCCATCTCCACCATCCGTTCGGTCGCGCCCAGGATCGGCGCGTAGATGGAATCGTTGGCCTGGTTGAGCCAGGGATCGAAGTAGCCCTTCTCCCCCCACGAGGAGAGGTCGGGCTCCAGCTCGGGCGGTTCCTGGCAGGAATTCAGGTACTCGGAAGGGGTCACCAGCTGCAGCGGCAGACGGTCCTGCCGTATGCGGCGGATGACCGACTCCAGGAAGGCCGGTCCCTCGAACCACCAATGGCCGAAAAGTTCGGCGTCGTAACAGCCGGTGATGACCGGCCTGTTCCCGCCGTTGGCGGCGCTGATGGCCTCCACCTGCGCCAGCCGCTTGGCCAGGAAATCCGCCGCGTGTTCCTCGACGCGGGCGAGCGCGGCGTCGGGATCGTAAAGTTCCTTCTTCGCCAGGTCGACCTCGCCGGTGATGCGGTGGTACTTCAGCCCCAGCGGCCGGCGCTGGCCGCCGAGCCAGGGGTTAAGATACCCTTCCTCCCCGTCGTAGCCGAGGTCGCGGTAGAACTCGCGGTAGACCGGGTCGCCCGGGTAGCCGTAGCGGGAGCTCCAGACCTCGCGCGAAGATTCGCAGTCCCGGCCGAAGAGGGACAGCCCGTTGGGCGTGCGGTAGGGCGAGTAGACCCCGCGCGGGGCGGACGGCGAACCGAACTGGACGCCATGGGACTCCAGGAAGACGAAATTAAAACCCGAGAGCTTCAGATAGGTCTGCAGGCGCCTGTCGTAAGCGCATTCCGGCAGCCAGAAACCGGAGGATTTGCGGTTGAAGCGGTCCTCGTAATCCTCCGCCGCCACGGCTATCTGCGCGCGCAGCGCCTCCGGCCGCGGCAGCAGGGGCAGAACCGCGTGCGTGGCCGAGGTCGTGATTATCTCTATGTGGCCGGCGGCCTGGAACTGCTTCAGCGGCGTGATGATGTCGCCGCTGTACTTGTGCAGCAGTCCGGCGGCCTGCTCGTAGACCCGCTGATAGAGCCGCACGGTCTTCGCCAGCGGTTCCCGGTCGCCCGCGCGCTCGCTCTCCTTCTCCAGCAGGGCCAGCCGCGACTCCACGTAGGAGATCAGTTTCTTTTCCAGGTTCTCGTTCTCGAGCATCGCGCCCAGCGTGGGCGAGATGGAAAGGGTCAGGCCGGCCTTGATGCCGTCCTTCGCCAGGCTTTCCAGCATCGTTATCAGCGGGATATAGGTCTCTACCACCCCTTCGAAGAACCAGTTCTCCTCCAGGAAATCCGGGCTGGAGGGGTGGTTCACGTACGGGAGATGCGCGTGCAGGACCAGGACGAGGGAGCCCTTGGCGCTCATAGGCTCTTCCTGTAGAACTCGCCGCTGGTCGAAGCGGGCCCGCAGGGAGCGGAGCCGGCCGGCGTGGCCGCCGGTTCGCTGGAGAGCAGCAGTTCGCGTCGCCCTTCGGAAGTATCGGCCCGCAGTTCCACGAAGAAAGCCCCCCCGCCGGGCGGCACCGAGACGTAGAGCCGCTGGGAGTCCCAGCGGCAGCGGTATTCCCCGACCGGCTCTCCGCCGGGATGGCGCAGGACGGCGACCGAGATCTCGGGAGCGAAGAAACCGGAGCCGAAATCCTCTATCTTGGCCGCGGTCCACTGCCAGCAGGCGAACATTTCCGAAGGGTTCTTGGGCAGCAGGAAAAGACGGTCCACCGAAGCTTTCGCCGGCGCGCTGTCGCTCGTCCGTTCAGCGGTCTCCATACGCATATAATTTACCAAAAAAACCGTCCCGTGGGAACAAGTTTAATTTTGTAGAATTACAGGCGACGGTCACGAGTTCTTCCAAGGAGATCCCGTAATGATGAAAGCGATAGTCAAAGCCTCCCGTTCCGCCGGGGCCAGGCTCGCGCAGGTGCCGATACCGCAGATAGCCCCCGACGAGCTGCTGGTGCGCGTGCACAGCGCCTCGCTCTCCCCGGCCGACCTGGCCGCCTGGTCCTGGAAAGGCTGGATCAAGGAGCGCATGAAGCTCCCCCGGGTGCTCGGCCGGGAGTTCTGCGGCGAGGTGGTGGAGATAGGCGAACAGGCCAGGGGCTTCGCCAAGGGAGATTTCGTCTCGGCCGAATCCCACGTTTTCTGCGGCCAGTGCTACCAGTGCCGCAACGACCAGCGCCACGTCTGCTCCAACCTGAAGGTGCTGGGCCTGGACGTGGACGGCGGCCTGGCCGAGTACGCCCGCGTCCCGGCGCGCTGCGCCTGGAAGCACAACGACGAGACGCTCAAGGAGATGGGCGCCCTGCTGGAACCCTTCGGCAACGCCGTGCACGCGGTGCAGGTCGAGGACGTGGTGGGCAGGTCGGTCCTGGTCACCAGCTGCTGCCCCCAGGGCCTCTTCGCCATAGCCGTGGCCAAGGCCGGCGGCGCCAAGCCGGTGATAGCCCTGGAAAGTTCGGCCTACCGCCGTTCGCTGGCTAAGAAGATGGGGGCCGACACCATCATAGACCCGTCGGCCAAAGGCGCGCTGGAGAAAGTGCTCAAGGCCGCCGGCGGCCGCGGCGGCGTGGACGCCGTGCTGGAGATGTCCGGCGAGCACCGCGCGATAGACCTGGGGCTCAAGGCGCTGCGCCCCGGCGGCCGCTTCACGGCCTTCGGCATCCCCGAGACCGCCCCGTCGCTGGACTACGCCGGCGGCCTGGCCTTCAAGGGCGCGCGCCTCTACGGCATTTCCGGCCGCGAGATCTTCGCGACCTGGTACCGCGTGGAGAACCTGCTCCGGTCGGGCGCCGTCGACATCCGGCCGGTCGTCACGCACACGCTGCCTTTCGCCGACCACCGCAAAGCTTTCGCCATGATACTTTCCCGGGAGAAGAAATGCGGGAAGGTGATACTCAAACCGTGAACGGAGGACGCTCGCATATGCTCAAGGAGGGAACTATGGGCTTCGAAACTCTCAAATTCGCCGGGGAGGAGGTGGCCGCTCTTAAAAAGGAGAACCGCTTCCTGCGGCCGCGCGTGCTGGAATCGGCCCAGGAGCCGGTCTCGGTCATCGACGGCAAGAAGGTGGTCAACCTGACCTCCAACAATTATCTCGCGCTGGCCAACGACCCCAAGGTCAAGAAGGCCGCCATAGAAGCCATAGAGAAGTACGGCGTGGGCTCGGCCGCCGTGCGCACCATCATCGGCACGATGTCGCTGCACAAGGAGCTCGAGGAGAAATTCGCCGCCTTCAAGCACGCCGAGGCGTCGATACTGTTCCAGAGCGGCTTCACCTCCAACGTGGCCGTCTGCCAGTCGCTGATGTCCACCGACCAGGACCTGCTGATCTCCGACGAGCTCAACCACGCCTCCATCATAGACGGCGCGCGGCTGGCCAGGTCCCCGCGGAAGATCTACCGCCACAAGGACGTGAAGCACCTGACGGAGATCCTCGAATCCCCCGAGGCGCGCAAGGCCCGCCGCAAGATGGTGGTCACCGACGGCGTCTTCTCGATGGACGGCGACGTGGCCAACCTCGACGAGATCGTGGACGTCTGCCACCGCTACGGCGCCTTCGTCATGGTGGACGACGCGCACGCCAGCGGCGTCATCGGCAAGGAGGGCCGCGGCACGGTCAGCCACTTCGGCCTCGACGGCAAGGTCGAGATACAGATCGGCACGCTGTCCAAGGCCTTCGCCGCCGTCGGCGGCTACGCCGCCACCACGCGGGACCTGCGCGACTACCTGGGCTCGGTGGCCCGGCCTTTCCTGTTCTCGAGCTCCCAGCCGCCGTCGGTGGCGGCCTCCTGCCTGGCCGTGCTCGACATACTGCTCAGCGACCCGTCGTACCTCAAGCGGCTCTGGGACAATACCGCTTTCTTCAAGGAGGAGATGAAGAAGGCGGGCTTCGACACCGGCGAGTCGGTCACGCCGATAACGCCGGTCATGATCGGCGACATGGACAAGGCAAAGGCCCTCTCGGCCAGGCTCTTCGACGAGGGCGTCTTCGCCCTGCCGCTGGGCTTCCCGACGGTACCCAAGGGCAAGGAGCGGCTGCGCACCATCGTCACGGCCGGTCACACGGTCAAGGACCTGGAATTCGCCGTGGAAAAGTTCAGGAAATGCGGGAAGGAACTGGGCGTGATCTGAGCCCGGCGTCTTAAACTAAAAAGAGCCGCGGCAACGCGGCTCTTTTATTTTCCGGAAAAACCCTCAGTGTCGCACGTGGCGCAGGCCGGTGAAGACCATGGCCGCGCCTTTGGAGTCGCAAAGTTCGACGCAGGCCGCGTCCTCCACCCAGCCGCCGGGCTGCATTATCGCCTTCACCCCGAAGTTGAGCGCCTCCGCCACCGTATTGAGCGGCAGGGGAGCGTCGGCCGCCAGGACCACCGGGTCATGGGGGTCTATTATCGGGTGCTTTTCCTTCGCCTTCATGGCGGCCAGCCGGAAGCTGTCCAGCGTGGACGGCTGGCCCGAACCTATGGCCACCGTGGCCTGGCCCTGCGCCAGCGTTATGGCGTAAGTCCTGGCGTGTTTCGCCGCCCGCCAGGCCAGCGACAGCGAGGCGTATTCGATGGCCGAAGGCTTGCGCTTCGACGCGATCCTGGGCGCCGGGGGTTCGGTGACCGAATCGCTCTCTTCTATCAGCAGGCCGCCCGAGATCTTGTGAATGCCGGCCTCGCCCGCCGAGAGCAGGGCCGAGGGCATGGAGGTGATGCGCAGGTCCTCCCTGAGGCGCAGTATCTCCAGCGCTTCTTTGGAGTATTCGGGAGCGATGACGCTCTCCACCAGTTCGCCCGAGATGGCCTGGGCCGCCTCGGCGTCCACGGGGCGGTTGAAGGCCGCGGTGCCGCCGAAAGCGCCGCGCGGATCGGCGCGGAAAGCGGCCCGGAAGGCCTCGGCCGGGTTCGCCGCGCAGGCGACGGCGCAGGGCGAGCGATGCTTGACCACCGCGCAGGCCGGTTCCTCGAATTCGGCCGCCAGCTCGAAGGCGCAGTCGAGGTCGAGATAATGGTTGAGATTGAGAGGGAAGCCCTGGAGGATACTGGCGGCGTTGAGCCCCCAGGGGCGCGCGCCGCTGAGCGAATAGAAGGCGGCCCGCTGATGCCTGTTCTCGCCGTAGGACAGGGCGCAGACCTTCTTCAGCGCCATGGAGAGTTCCGGCGGCAGCGCCGCGGCGGCCGAAGGGCTCAGGTACTGGGCGACCGTGGCGTCGTAATAGGCGCAGTAGCCCCAGGCCTTGGCGGCCAGAGCGCGCAGCCGCTCCTCCGGCAGGCCGCCGAACTCGCGCAGCGCGTCGAGCACGGCGCCGTAGTCGGAGGGATCGCAGACGACCGCGGTATCGCGGAACGAGCGCGCGGCGGCGCGCATCACGGCGGAATTGGAAACGTCCAGGTAATCGGGCAGCTCCTCCAGCGTGAAGGCGTCCTGGCGGACTATCTTGGCTATGGGGTAGAGGTTGCAGGCCACGAGATACGGCTTTTCCACCGCCGCGCCGCCGCCGGAAAGGGCCTTGACCACTTCGGAGGCCAGCGGCACGGAATCCGGCACCTCCCCGGCGTCTATCTCGGCCTGCCGCAGCAGCTTCAGCGTGGAGCCCGACGACCAGACCTCGTAGCCCAGTTCCGTCAGCCCGTGCGCGAACTCGGCTATCCCGGTCTTATCGTGCACGCTTATATACGCGATCTTTTCCATAATAAAATGCGAATTATTCCGGTCCGCCGTAACGGCCCCGCTTTAAGGAAAAACTACCGGGGTCCTGTCGGCGGTTCGCTCCGAAAAAGCAGGGTCTCGCACACCGTGCTCGCCCTTCCGACCCTCGCCGCTCGCGCTTACGCAAGCTCGCGGCTCCGGACGGTTTTTCTCCGCGAATCCGCCGCCACCCCCATTGTTTCCCGATTTGCGCGGGGCCGCCATAAAGAGACAGCCGGGGGAGGCGGGGCGGCAGCTTAGCAAAACCTTCACGGAGGCCGGAGCATCGTGAGCGCGGAGGCCGAGTGAGGAGGGCCGAGCGCTATGCGCGAGAGCCCGTGTTTTGCGGGCTGCCGCCCCGGCATGCCCCCGGCATAGTTATTCCTTTATCAAAGACAGAAACTCCTCTTCGATCAGAACTTTCACGCCGAGCTTGCGGGCCTTGTCCAGCTTGGAACCCGGGTCGGCGCCGGCCACGACGTACGAGGTCTTGGCCGAGACCGACGAGGTCTCCTTCCCCCCCAGCTCGCGCACCCTGGCCTGCGCCTCCGAACGCGTCATGCCCGTCAGTTCCCCGGTGAAAACGAAGGTCTTCCCCTCCAGCTTGCCGCCGACGGAGGCGCGCGCGGGCTCGTCCATGCGCAGGCCGAGCGATTCCAGTTCCCCTATCATGGCGCGGGTGGCGGCGGACTTGAAGAATCCGGCGATGGCTTCCGCCACTACGGGCCCGACGTCGGGGACTTTGGCCAGCTCTTCCGGCCCGGCGGCCATGAAGGCGCCCATGGTCCTGAAATGTCCGGCCAGCACGCGGCCGCTCTTCTCGCCGATATGGCGTATGCCGAGGGCGTAGATGAGCCGCGAGAGCGGCTGGTCTTTGCTCTTTGCTATCTCGGCCAGCAAATTCTCCGCTTTCTTGTCCTTGAAGAGTTCCAGGCCCAGCAGGTCCTCTTTCCTTAGACGGTAAATATCCGGAAAACCCTTGAGCAGGCCTCTGGCCAGCAGCTGATCCACGGAGGACCCGCCCAGGCCCTCTATGCGCATGGCGTCGCGCGAGGCGAAATGCAGCAGCGAGCGGCGCAGCTGCGCCGGGCAGGAGGGGTTCACGCAGCGCAGCGCGACCTCTTCCTCGTCGCGGAACAGCTCCGAGCCGCAGGAAGGGCAGCGCTTCGGCGGGACGATGTCCTTCTGCGAGCCGTCCCTCGCCGAGGTCTCCACGCGCACCACCTTGGGGATGACCTCGCCGGCGCGCTCGATGACGACCTTGTCGCCGGCCTTGAGGCCGAGGCGCGCTATCTCGTCGAAATTGTGCAGCGTGGCGCTCGATATCGTGACGCCGCCGCATTTGACCGGCTCCAGCGAGGCCACGGGCGTGACGACACCGGTCCGCCCGACGGAGAATTCCACGCCCAGCACGCGGGTCACGGCCTGCTGCGCCGGGTACTTGAAAGCGATGGCCCACCTCGGGCTCTTGGCGGTGAAGCCCAGCAGCTTCTGCTGCTTCAGCAAGTTCACCTTCACCACCAGCCCGTCTATCTCGTAAGGCAGGGAAAACCTCTTCTCGGCGTGCTCCCGGTAGAAAGCCAGGACTTCCTCCGCGCTTCTGCAGAGCTTCCGTACGGCGGAGACCGGGAAGCCCAGCTCCCGGCAGGTTTCCAGGTACTCCCAGTGGGAGGCCGGCTCGGCGCCGGAGGCCAGGTGGCCGTAGGAATGGGCGAAGAACTTGAGCCGCCGCTTCGCCGTGACGGCGGGGTCCTTCTGGCGCAGCGAGCCGGCTGCGGCATTGCGTGGGTTGACGAAAGGCTCGTCGCCGGCGCCGAGGGCCTCTTTAACCAGCGCCTCGAAATCCCTCTTGTCCATATAGACTTCGCCGCGGGCCTCGAAATCGTCCGGGGCGCCCTTCGGCAGGGCCAGCGGCACGGCGCCTATGGTCCGCACATTGAGCGTCACGTCCTCGCCGGTCTCGCCATCGCCGCGCGTCGAGGCGCGCACGAGCTTTCCCCCGGCGTATTCAATGGAACAGGAGAGGCCGTCGATCTTGGCCTCCACGGCCAGTTCGAACTTATCGCCGCCCAGCCCCTTCACGACGCGCTCATGCCAGTCGAGAAACTCCTCCTCGGAATAGCAATTGTCGAGCGAAAGCATCGGCACCTTATGAGGCACCGGGGCGAAGGTGTTGGAGCGCTCGCCGCCCACGCGGCGGGTCGGGGAATCGTCGGAGGCGTACTGGGGATAAGCGTCTTCGAGCTCGCGCAGGAGGCGCATCAACTTGTCGAACTCGGCGTCGGTAATTTCGGGCCTGTCGAGAACGTAATAGAGCCGCTCATGGCGGCGTATCTCGTCCCGGAGAGCTTTTATCTCACGGTCAGGCTGCTGCGGGGGGCGGCTGGTCATTGGCCGGGACCTGGCTCCCCTCGGGCGGGGGCGGGGATTTTACGGCGGGGCTCCTGGCTATGCTGTCGAGCACGCCGTTGACGAACTTGCCGGATTTCTCGGTGGAATATTTCTTGGCCAGCTCTATGGCCTCGTCTATGATGACCGGCGGCGGCGCGTCGCGCAGTATGGCCAGTTCGCAGACGGCCAGGCGCAGTATGCAGCGGTCGATGACCGCCATGCGGTCTATCTCCCAGTTGCGGCTGGTGGAGCGGATTATGGAATCTATCCTGGTGGTGCTGGAGAAAGTGGTGAGGAAGATGTCCTTGTAGAACTCGAAGACCTTCCCTTCGCGGGCGAAATCGCCTTTCTGGAACACGGCGAGCACCTCTTCGGGGGTCATGACCCCGGAATCGGTGAGATAAAGCGACTGAAGGCAGTTTTCCCTGGCCAGGCGTCGTTTGCTCATAAAAGGCGTCCGCGCTCTCCCTGCCCCGAAACTCTGGTAAAGAACCCGTCTGGACCGTCCGGGGCTGCGCCTCCGTCGGCCCGTTGCGCATATAATGATAGCAAATAAAGACAAAATGTTATAAACTTGCGGGGATGGGCCGGGGGACCCTCAGGCCAAAGCCCCGGCGGACAGGAGGAGAACAATGTACGGATATCTTCCGCTTATAGTCATTCTCGTGGTGGTGCTGATAAGCAGCATCAAGGTGCTCAACGAATACGAACGCGGCGTGATGCTGACGTTCGGCCGCTTCACCGGGGTGAAGGGCCCCGGCATCATCATCGTTATCCCGATGGTACAGGAGATCTTCAGGATCAGCACCCGCGTCGTGGTGCTCGACGTGCCCCCGCAGGACGTGATCACCCGCGACAACATCTCGGTCAAGGTCAACGCCGTGGTCTACTTCCGCGTCGTCAACCCCCAGTCCGCGGTGCTCAACGTCGAGAACTTCATGTACGCCACCAGCCAGCTCTCGCAGACGACCCTGCGCAGCGTGCTCGGCCAGCAGGAGCTCGACGACCTCCTGGCTCAGCGCGACAAGATCAACCAGAACCTGCAGCAGATACTCGACCAGCACACCGAGCCCTGGGGCATAAAGGTCTCCAGCGTCGAAGTGAAGAACGTGGACCTGCCGCAGGAGATGCAGCGCGCCATAGCCCGCCAGGCCGAGGCCGAGCGCGAACGCCGCGCCAAGGTCATACACGCGGAAGGCGAATTCCAGGCCGCGCAGAAGCTCTCGGACGCCGCGTCCATCATAGGGCAGAACCCCGCGGCCATACAGCTGCGCTACCTGCAGACGCTGACGGAGGTGGCCACCGAGCGCAACTCGACCACCATCTTCCCGATACCGATAGACATCATAACCCAGTTCCTCAACAAGAAGAGCCAGAACTGAACAATGACCGCATGAAGCCGGGGCAGGGAGCCGCGACGGCGGACCCTGCCCCCTGTTTTTAGGGACCTTATGCCGGGACTGTATATACACGTGCCCTTCTGCCGCTCCAAGTGCGGCTACTGCGACTTCTATTCCGTGCCTGGCGCCGGAGAGGAGTCCATGGACCGCTGGCTGGACGCGCTGGAGGCCGAGGCCTCCTTCTACCGGGGCTTCAGGGCGGACACTCTTTTCATAGGCGGCGGCACGCCCAGCGTCCTGCCGCCCGACAGGCTGGCCAGGCTGCTCTCGCTGACCCGCTCCTTCGCGGCCGGCGGGACCTTCGCGGAGGCGACGATGGAAGTGAACCCCGGCAGTCTCGACAGGGATAAGGCGGACGCCATGGCCGAAGGAGGCCTGAACAGGGTCAGCATGGGGATGCAGAGCGATTCCCCCCGCGTCCTCGGGGTCCTGCGCAGGGAACCCGGCGACGTGAAGGCCGCTTTCAGGACGCTGAGGGAGGCCGGTTTCGGCAATATCAGCCTGGACCTTATGACCGGCATCCCGTCACAGACGGGCGGGGAACTGCGCTCTTCCCTCGGGGCGGCGCTGGAACTCGGACCGGAACATATTTCGGTATATCCGCTGGAGATACACGGCGGCACCCCGCTCGGGGAGGCGGGCCTGGCCGAGGAGCCCGACGGCGCCGAGGAGGGCTGGCGCCTCGCCTCGGCGGAGCTGGGGAAGGCCGGTTACGCCCGCTACGAGATCTCCAATTTCGCCAGGCCCGGCCGCGAGTGCCTCCACAATCTGAACTACTGGAAAGGGGGCGATTACCTGGGACTGGGGCCCGCGGCCGCGTCGCATTTCTCCGGGCTTAGATACACGACGGTCCCGGACCTCGGCTCCTATTGTTCCGCCCTGGAAGCGGGGAACCAGCCCCCCAGGTCGGCGCTGGAGCTGCTCTCTCCCCGCCAGCGGGCGGGCGAACGCATAATGCTGGGTCTGAGGCTGGCGGAGGGAATTGAAGCGTCGGACCCTATATTTATAGAATTCAGGGAGGAGCTGGAGGAGCTCCTCTCCGCCGGACGCCTGGAAGCGCGGGGAGGAAGGATAGCGCTCCCCGAAAACGACCTTTATGTCTGCAATTCCGCGCTCGCCAGATTCGTCTGAACGGCCGCGCGGTCTGAAATGAAGATAAAACTGGACAGGGCCCGTTTCTGGATACGCAAGGACAGGGAGACTTACTTCCTGCCCGGCGTCATCCTGGCTTCGGTCATAGGCAGTTTCGTCTCCTCCTACTGGCATTTTACCGATATCATCAGCATCCGCCCCAAGATAGAAAGATCGGCCACCGCCCCTCCCCCCAGATCGGCGGAGCGCATCAAGGACGCCCAGCTCTACACCCCCCCTACGCTGGGCACCACCCGTTACTACCAGGTGGAGGAATACCTGCCTCATATCCCCGACCTCCCCGAGGACGAGTATGAGGACGATTAGCCTTCTGCTCCTCCTCTTCTGCGCCGCCGCCCCCGAAGCGTCGGCCCAGCGCGGACGCCTGGGCGAGGCCCTTCCCAAGGTGGAGGAACTGGAGCCGGAGCAGGCCGAGATAGCCGCCAGGCAGATAGAGCTCAGTTACGAGGACGCCGTGATGCTGGAGGACCCGATGCACGGCACCATAATGGTCTCCAAGCACCGCTGGAAAGGCTGGGTCGCGAGATCGGTCTACCTCCTGCTGGTCAGCATAGCCCTGACCGTCATCATACTTTCGCTGCCCAAGAACGAGGAGCAGAACCTCATCATCGCCTATTTCCTTTCCGGCTCCAGTTTCACCCTGGCCATCTGGGTCCTTTTCTGCGCTCTCCTGCTCCTGAAATGGCGCAACGCGGCCGCGGCGATGATCTTTCCCCTTTCCCTCACGATGTTCGCGGTCTCCTACGCGGTGCTCATGAGGATAAAGAAGTTCGACATTTCCCTGGCCGAGATCCGGGAGTCTTTCCAGAAGATGGCCAGGTCGAAGAGCGACGACCCGCGCCTGGCCTCCGTCTACGGGAAGCCCGGCGACTGGCCCGACGAGGACTTCATCAGGCAGCCCTGATCATCGTCCGACGCCGCGCAGATAATCCTCTATTTCCTTCTTGCGCTCCTCGGGATAGCGTTCGCGCAGGGATTCCAGGACGCGGCGGCGCAGTTCGTCGGGAGGGACATAATCCCCCCCGCCCGGGATGCGGGCCCGGCCCCCGGACGGATCCGCCGGAGAACGGCCCGCGGCGGCGCCGGGCCGGGACAGTGCGGAGGCGGACGCGGAGTAGTCCGAGAGGTCCCGCCCGCCCTTCTCCAGCTCTTTCAGCGCGGCCTCCTGCGCCCGCAGGGCCGCCTCGAACTCCCGTTCCTTCAGCGCGGCCGCCGCGGTACGCATATGTCCCGCGGCCGCCGCGAATTTCTCCGCGGGACCGCCGCCCAGCGAAGGGAAGTCCCGTGCCGCCGCTTCCGCCCCGGAGGCCAGGCCGTCCGCGCGGACGGCGAGCTCCTCCTGCCTGGACGCGGCGGAAACCAGGAAAGCCGCGTCGCCGGGCTCCAGCAGACTCAAGGCGCCGAGCGCTTTCTCCAGCGCGGCCGCCTGCCGCTCCAGGCTGTCCATGAAAGGCTCCGCCGCGGCCGTAGTGGAGACCGAAAGAAGGCGGCCGGCTTCCTTTAATTTCGCCAGCGCCTCGGAAGGCAGCGCCGAGGACGAGAAAGCGACGGCGGACCGCACCTCCGCCGCGCCCGGGGCCGAGGGTCCCGCCGCGGAAAGCCATTGCGCGCCCAGCTCCGCGGCGAGGGCCAGATGAGGCCCGGCCCCGGCCGCGCGGCGGGAGAGCAGCGAATCGTGCCGGGAGCGGGTGTCCTCCAGGAGGGCGGCCTGGTCGGAGGCCAGTTCCGCGGCGGCCGCCGCCAGGGCCCCGGCTTCCGCCGAAGCCCGCCCCTGCGGCGAAGAGGCCGCCAGTTCCTCCATGCGCTCGGCCGCGACCCGGCGCGCCACGGCCAGTTTTTCCAGCAGCCTCCCCGCCTTCTCGATGGCGGCGTCCAGGTCGCCGGCGGCCAGGTCCCCCGCCAGCGCCGAGGCCAGCTCCACCGCCGAGCCCAGCGGCAGGCGGTAGACGCGTCCTTCCGCCGGCGGCGCCGCGGGGACGCCGTCCAGCGCGGCCAGCAGCGCCGACAGCTCGGCGTTTATCCTCTCCAGCAGATTGTCGAGTTTTTCGCGCTTGAGGCTTCCCCCCTCCCTGGCGGAGAGCAGGTCCCGCTCCAGCTCCCTGGCGGCCGCTTCCGCGTCCTCCAGCGAACCGGAGAGCTCGCCGGCGAAGAGCGCGCCGGCCGCCGCGTCCGCCTCCGCCGAGGCCTTCTCGAGGAAAGCCCTCAGCTGCGCGCCGAGCGAAGCGGTCCCGGCGGCGTCGCCGGCGGCCGCCGCCCGTTCGCGGGCGGGCACCCTTACGGAGGCTTCCTTTCCGGCGGGGCCGGCGAGCCCCGCCAGGGCCTTCCCCGCCGCCGCCGCGGCCGGGTCGCCGCCGCCCGCCGCGCCGGCTTCGCGCAGTGTCCCCGGCAGTTCCCGCCAGGCCGGACCGAGCTCCCCGAGCCCCCCGAAACCGCCGTCCGACTCCAGCCGCCCGGCGAAGTTCTCTTCGGCCAGACGCAGTTCCTCCAGCGCCGCCCTGGCGCGATAGACCGCGCCGGCCCCGCCGTCCGGCGCGGCCCCCGCCTTCAGTTCCAGCGGGGCGCTCAGTGCCCAGCCGGCGGAGGGATCGAAGTCGCGCGCCTTCACGCGGAAAGAAACGGCGGAGCCGGGCGCCGCGTCGTGCAGCGACAGGAATTCCTCCGCCATGACGGAGCGCGGCCCCGGGGGAGAGGAGAGGAATACCGTGTACTCTTTTTCCGGGCCCGCGCCCCCGCGTACCAGCCTTATCTCCGCCACGCCGAGGTCGTCCGAGACTTCGTAGAGCAGCGCGACCGAGGCGCCGCCGCGCCCCCCGGCAGCGCCCAGCAGCGCCGGGACCGGGGCTGCGTCGGCCTCGAGTTCCAGGCTGATGATCACGCCCAGCGGGCTGCGGCGGCCGTCCTTTTCCGTGAACACGGCCTCGTAGGTGCCCGCAGCAGAGGGACGCAGCTCCAGTTCCCACTCGCCGCCGGGGGTCCTGGAGAAGGAGGAGCGTACCCCGCCCGGACCCGAGAGGAAGATACCGGCCGGCTCATAGGAGGGGACGGCTTCGAGCCTGAGCCGGCCGCCGGTCTTGAGGGAGGCGGAGGCGGGACAGTAGCCCGGCGAAGAAGAGGGCAGGCCCGAATAAAGCGGAGGGAAGAACTCGCAGGTCAGGGAGGAGAAGGACGGCGCCGGGACATGTTCCAGACGGTAGGTCCGCGTCCTGCGGCCCCTGAATTCCATGCGGTACTCCAGCCCGCTTGGGCCGGTCCTCACCTCCCTGCCGCAGGACCCGCCCGCGCAGGCGGACCACTCCCTGCGCCGCCAGCCGGAGCCTTCCCGGACGGACAGGGAGGGCTCGCCCGCCGAACCGTCGAGCCAGGAGGCGCGTATCGTCACGATCTCCCCTTCGCGCACGCGCGCGTCGCCCGGGCTGACGGCCAGAGAGAGTTCCAGCGGACCGTCGGCCGAAGGCAGCGCGACCCTCCTGAGCGAGGCGGGGACGAAGGCGGCGGAGAGCAGCAGCGCGGCGGCGGCCGCGGCCGCGCGGCCGCGGAGCGGCCGGTCCGCGGGCGGCAGCCGGAACCCGTGCGCGGCCAGCAGCGCCGCGGTCTGGCGCAGGTGCTCGGCCCCGAAGGGGCCGGGCCGGCGCGCGCCGAGGGCGGCCAGGTCGGCCGCCGGGCCGATATGCAGCCGCAGCGGCGGCGAGGCGGAGGCTATCTCCGCGGCCAGCCGCGCGCGGTCCAGGGCGGCCAGGGGGCGCAGCAGGTCCGCGTAGAGCCGGAACAGCGCCCAGGCCAGGCAGAGCCCCAGGCCGGACAGGCGCAGCCGCCCGTCGAGGAAAAAGACGCGGTCGACCAGGGCGGCGGCGGAAAGGTAAAAGAAAACCGGCACGGCGGCGCAGGCCAGCGCCGCGGCGCCGCGCGACAACAGCCAGTCCAGGCGGGCCTTCAGCAGGGCCCGCCTCACGGCGCGCGCGGCTTCCTCCGCGCCGCCAGGAACGTTTTTCCCTTCTCTCATCACACAGGAGGCAAGTATATAAAATACCGGCGGCGCATATTTTGGTAGAATTTCACCTCGATATGCGAACCGGCAGCCCCGCGACGGCGGGATCAGTGGCCAGGATAGAGGCCGAACTCGCCCGGATAGCGGGCGGCCTGGACCCGCGCCTTTACGGCGGGGGCGTTCCTCCTTTCGGCGCCCTCGGCAAGGCCTCGCGCAGCCGCTTCGCCCTGCTGCTGGCCGACGCCCTGGGCGGGCCGCGGCGGGGCGCCGAGCGCGTCGCGGTCTGCGCCGAGCTGGCCCATTCCGCCTCCCTCATGCACGACGACTGCGTGGACCTGGCGCTGCTGCGCCGGGGCCGGCCCACGCTCAACGAACGGCTGGGCATCAACGCCTCGATCCTGCTGGGCGACCTGGTGGTCTCCCTGGCCTTCGACGAGGCCTGGAAGATCTCGCCCGGTTCGGCCCGCTCCCTCGCGGATTCGGTGCGGCGCATGGTGCAGGGGGCCCTGCTGGAGGAAAGCTACCGGCACCGGCGCGTGAGCCGCGATGAATTCCTCGAGATGATCTCTCTCAAGACCGGCGAGCTTTTCCGCTGGACCGCCGTGGAGACCTGCGGCTCGGCCGGCAGGCCGGAACTGCTGGAGGCCTGCGCCGAAATAGGCCGCCTGGCCGGCGCCTCCTTCCAGCTGGCCGACGACGTGCTCGACCTCGAGGCGGACCCCGCCGTCTCGGGCAAGGACCCGCTGAAGGACGTTTCCGAAGGCAAGATCACCCTGCCCGTCATCCTCGCGCTGGAGGATGCCGCCGCCTCGGGGCCGGCGGCCGCGCTGCTGGACGAACTGGCGGCGGCCCCGCCCGGCGACCTGGGACCGGCCATGCGGCTGGCGGCGCTGCTGCGCGAACGCGGCTTCACCGCCGCGGCGCGGGACGAGGCCGACGCCCTGGTGAGGCGGGCCTTCCCCCTGACCGCTAAGTTCCCGGTGCGCGAGGCCGTGCCGGCCCTGGACGGCTTCCTGCTCTCCCTGGTGCGGCGCGATGCCTGAGACGCCGACGCGTCTTTCCGCGGCGCGCAGGGCGGCGATAGTCTTCCGCGCCTACTCCTGGCCCGCCTCGCTGGTCCCCGTCTGCGTCGGCACCGCGGCCGCGGCGCGCGAAGCGCCCGTTTCCCCGGCGCTCTTCGTCCTGACGCTGGCGGCGGCCCTCCTCACCCATTCGGCCGCCAACCTGGCCAACACCTATTTCGACTGGCGCAACGGCGTGGACAGGGCGGGGACGGCCGACGACCGCGGCATCCTCGACGGGCTCATCGGAGGCCGCCGCGCCCTCCTCACGGCCGCCGCCCTGTTCGCGGCGGCCGCGCTCCTCGGCTTCTGGCTGGCCTGGAGCAGGCGGGTGCCGGAACTGCTCGCGTTAGGCGCGGCCGGTTTCGCGCTGGCCTGGTTCTACACCGCCGACGGGGCGGCCTACAAGTACAGGGCGCTCGGCGAACTCGGCATCTTCCTGGCCTTCGGGCCTCTCATCACCGGCGGCACGGCCCTGATACAGACCGGCCGCCTGACGGCGGCGCCTTTCCTGCTCTCCGTTCCCGTAGGCCTGCTGATAACGGCGATACTGCACGCCAACAACATGCGCGACGCGGCCGAGGACCGCGCCGCCGGCATCAGGACGCTGGCGATGAAAGCGGGGCCGGCCGCCTCGCTGGCCGTCTACCGGGCGCTCATCCTCTCCCCTTTCGCCCTGGCGCCGCTCTGCGGCCCTGGACGGGCCCCGTTCCTGCCGCTGCTCTCTCTTCCTCTCGCCGTCAAACTGCTGCGGCTGGCCCGGTCGGGCCGCTTCTCAGAACTGGTGCCGGCCACGGCCGCCCTGGTCGCGGTTTTCGGCCTCCTATTTGCCACGGGCCTGTATTTATCTATATAATGGACTTCGCGGAGCGCGTTTTTCATATCCCGCGGCCGCGCAAACTCAGTAAGGAGACTCGATGACCATGAGGAGAATAACAGCGATCATAGTATCCTTCGCTTTCCTGGGCGCCCTATCGTCCTGCGCCGGCAAGAAGGTCAAGAGCGACGCCGCCGACAGCCCCGAGTTCGTCAGCGACACCGCCACCATACCGTCGATAGACGTCACCGACGCCACCGGCGACGAGGCCAGCACCGAGGTCGGGATCCGCGGCCCTGAGTTCTCCTCGCAGTCCGGCCTCAAGACCGTGAACTTCGAATTCGACCGCTACGCGCTCTCGGAAAAGACCCGCGAAACGCTCAAGGCGAACGCGGAGCTCATCAAGTCCCGCAAGGAATGGGTCGTGGTCGTGGAGGGCCACTGCGACAACCGGGGCACCGTGGAGTACAACCTGGCCCTCGGCCAGAAACGCGCCAAGGAAGTCCGCGACTATTACGTCATGCTCGGCGTCCCGGAAAGCTCGGTCGGCACCATCTCCTACGGAGAGGAGCAGCCGGCCTGCCCCGAGGAGACCGAGACCTGCTGGACGGCGAACCGCCGCGCCGAGACCAAGGTGAGGAACCGCTGAGATGACGCTCCGCCGGCTGTCCGTTCTAGCCGCGGCCCTGCTGCTGCAGGGCTGCATAGCCACGCAGCGCGACATGCTGCAGATGCAGAGCCAGATGGACGACCTGAACATGAACCTCTCCACGATGCAGAAGAACCAGGCCGACCTCGCGGTGAAGATCGACAGCCTTTCGCGCGATCTCAACGTCTTCTCGGAGAACATCAAGGGCGTCTCGTCGCAGATGGAGCGCCTCACCGCCCGGCTCGACCAGATGGAGTCCGGCCTGGACAAGCGCGTCAACGCCATAGGCAAGACGATACAGAAGCAGCAGGAGCAGGTCGAGAGCGCGCTGCTGCCGTCCAAGCTCTACAACGACTCCTACGCCGCCTTCTCGGCGAAGAACTACGACAACGCCGCGGCCGGCTTCAAGTCCTATATCTCGAAGTACCCCTCCGGCGAGATGGCCGAGGTCGCCTGCTTCTACCTGGGAGAATCCCACTACCAGAAGGGCGCCTGGCAGGACGCGGCGCTGGCCTACGCCACGCTGCTGGACAAATATCCTTCCTCCAGCAAGGCGCCGGCCGCCAGGCTCAAGTACGCGCAGTCGATACTCAAGTTCCCGCAGGACAAGAAGGCCGAAGCCGTAAGTTTCCTGGAATCAGTGGTCAAGGATTTCCCGGGCTCGCCCGAGGCGAAGACCGCCGCGGAGCAGCTCTCGAAGCTCAAGCCGGCCCCTAAGCCGGCCCCTAAGCCGGCGGCCAAGCCGGCAGCCAAACCCGCCCCCAAAGCCCCGGCCGGCAAATAAGCCGGGGCGCGGCGGGCGGCGCTTTTCAGCAGCGAACCATGCCCCGTTATCTCACCCTCCCTCGTCACCTCCTCCGCGCCGCGGCGGCCGGCCTGTGCCTTTCCGCCGCCCTGGCCGCGCCCTCGTCGGCGGAGACCGAGATCTACATAGGCGTGAGCGGGGCCCCGGAAACGCCCCGGGCGCCGCTGGCCCTCGCCCAGTTCCTCCCCGAGGACCCCTCCAGGCCCCAGGACATCGAGCTCGCCTCCGAGTTCCGCGAAGTGGTAAGGGCCGACCTCCTCTACTCGCGCTATTTCTCGGTGATGGAAGACCAGATGAGCCCTTTCAACCTCAAGGAGGACAAGAAAGCGTTCAAGTTCTGGAAGACGCTCGGGGACGCTCTCGTGACGGCGACGGCCGGCGACCACGACAAGGTCTGGACCTTCAGGGGGCGCCTGCGGGACCTGAAGGAGAACGAGCTCCTCCTGGAGAAGTTCTACCAGGGCGAGAAGCGGGGCCTTCGGCGGGCCGCCCATCTTTTCTCCGACGAGATAGTGTTCCGGCTCACCGGCCGCCGCGGCATAGCCCGCTCCAAGATCGCCTTCTCCAACGATTCCACCGGCCGCAAGGAGATCTACGTCGCCGATTACGACGGGGGAAATCTCACCCGCCTGACCGATCACGGCAGCATCTCGCTGCTGCCGCGCTGGTCGCGCGACGGCCTGCGCATCTACTACACGACCTACAGGTACGGCAACCCCGACATGTTCGAGATAGACCTGAGGGCCGGCAAGATAAAGCCCTTCACCACTTTCCAGGGCCTCAACATCGCCGGCGGCGCCTCGCCGGACGGGAACTCGATGGTCATGACGCTCTCCCGCGGCGGGGACCCCAGCGTCTACGCGCTGGACCTCAAGACCAAGGAACTGAGCAAACTGCTCAAGCGTTTCGGCGTCAGCTCGTCGGCCTCGTTCTCTCCCGACGGCAGGGAGGTGACCTTCATCTCCGACCGGGCCGGCAACCCGCAGGTCTACGTGCTCGAGCTGGCGACGGGCCGGACGAGGAAGCTCACGAACATGCTCTGGTGCGACACGCCGTCCTGGTCGCCCGCCGGCGACTGGCTGGTCTTCTCCGGGCGCGAGGACCGCAGCGAGCGGATGAACATCTTCCTGGTGGACCCGACCGGCGCGCAGCTGAGGCGCCTGACGAAGAGCGCGGGCGACAACGAGGACCCGTCCTGGTCGCCCGACGGCCGCTTCATCGCTTTCTCCTCCACCCGCCGCGGACGGCGGGAGATCTTCGTGATGGACGCCGACGGCAGCGCGCCGCACCCGCTGGCCGAACTGCCCGGGAACTCCTTCACGCCCAGCTGGGGGCCCTGAACCATGTACATAAACAACGAGAACACCCCGAAACTTTTCCCGGATTTCTTCCATCTCGGCGCGGAGCTCGACCCCGAGAACCGCTGGCTCAGGCTCTCCGCCCTGATCCCCTGGGACAGGCTGGCCGGGACCTACGGCGCCTATTTCGCCGAAACGGGCAGGCCCGCCATGGACGCGCGCCTGGTCTGCGGCCTGTTCATCATAAAACAGCTCAGGAACCTCAGCGACGAGGACGCCGTCGCCGAGCTGCGCGAGAGCCCGTACCTGCAGGCCTTCTGCGGCTACGATTCCTTCATGCGCGACGGCCTGCCCTCGCCCAGCCTGCTCTCGGAACGACGGCGGAGGCTGGGAGAGGACTTCTTCGCCCTGCTCGAGGGCGAGGTGGGACAGATACTGCGGAAGCAGAAATACGTCAGGCCCCGCCGGGAGCAGGTCCCCGACGGCTGGCTCTGCAACCTCTACGTCTCCGTCCAGGCCTTCCTGCGCGGCCTGTTCGGCAGGTGAACGTCCCCCCCGTAAAAGGAGAGAGCCGCCGCGGCGGCTCTTTTTCTTCGTCCCGGAACGGCGCTATTTCTCCGGCGTGAAACACTTGCGGCAGCGGGCCTCGTACTTGTCCGCCGCGCCCACCTCTATGCGGCGGCCGCTCTCGCTGAGCCGCTGGCTGAAATTGGCCGGCGCGCCGCAGACCATGCAGATCGCCAGGTTCTTGGTGACGAATTCGGACACGGCCATCAGCCGGGCCATGTTCAGGAAAGGTTCGCCCCTGTAATCCTTGTCCAGCCCCGCGGCTATGACGCGGCGGCCGGAATCCGCCAGCTTCTGGCATACGCCGACGATGTCGGGATCGAAGAAGTGGACCTCGTCCACGCCCACGACCTGCGTGTCCTTGTCCACGGCCTTAAGTATGTCCCTGGAATTCTTCACCGCCTTGCAGGCTATCATCGCCTTGTCGTGCGAAACGATATGCTGCTTCGCGTAGCGGACGTCGAGGTGGGAGTTGAACACCTGCACCTTCTGCCGCGCTATCGTGGCCAGCTTGAGCCGGCGTATCAGTTCCTGGGTCTTGCCCGAGAACATGCTGCCGCAGACCACCTCTATCCAGCCGTGCGACGCCGCCATGTGCAGTATCATTTCCCCCCCTTGCCGCAGGAACAGCGGCCGCAGGCGCACTCCGGTTCCCCGAACCTGCCCTTGAAATATTCCCAGGTCAGTTCCAGCCCCTTGGGGAAGCTCACGAGGGGCTTGTAGTTCAGGACCTTGCGCGCCAGCGAGATGTCGGAATAGGTCTTGCGCACGTCCCCCTTGCGCATCGGCGAGTGGACGCGCGGCAGTTTCCTGCCGAGGATGCGCTCCAGTTCGCGGATGATGTCCAGCAGGGAGATATTGGTCCCGGTGGCGACGTTTATCGTCAGGCCGGAGACCGAGGACGGGGCCAGCGCGGCCTTTATATTGCCGTCCACCACGTTGGCGATATAGGTGAAATCGCGCGACTGCCGCCCGTCCCAGTGCACCTCGAGCGGCTCGCCCTGCACGGCCAGCTCCATGAAGCGCGGGATGACGGCGGAATAGAGCGACTCGGGGTTCTGGCGCGGGCCGAAGACGTTGAAGTAGCGCAGCGTGACGGCCTCGAGGCCGTAGGTGCGGGCGAAGACGCGGCAGTAATGCTCGCCGGCCAGCTTGCTGACGGCGTAGGGCGAGACCGGGGCGGCGGGGAGGTCTTCCTTCTGCGGGAAGACCTTGCAGTCGCCGTAGGCCGAACTGGTGCCGGCGTAAACGAAGCGCTTCACGCCGGCCTTCCTGGCGGCCATCAGGGCGTTTAGCGTGCCGGTGGCGTTGTTCTCGTGCGCGTCGAAAGGATTGTCCACGGACTTTGGCACCGAGCGCAGGGCGGCCTGGTGGAGGACGTAGGTCGCGCCCTTCATGGCCCTGTCCAGGTCGGCCGGACGGCGGAGGTCGCCGCGGACCAGCTCGAACTTCCCCTTGAAAGGGGCGATGTTCTCCATGCTGCCCGTCGAGAAATTGTCGAACACGCGCACGCGGTACCCGCGCCGCACCAGTTCCTCCGTGATATTGGAGCCTATGAACCCGGCGCCGCCGGTCACCAGCCAAAGAGGTCTGCTCATCGTTAGTCTCCCTTTTCCCGCTGAAATTCTATCATTTTAGGAATAACTATTCCGGGGGCCGGCGTGGGCTCACCACGAAAAAACGCCGCTCGCACACCGTGCTCGCGCTCCGACCTCGCCGCTCGCGCTCGTATGCGCCTCCGCTCCGCGAGAAGCAAAGCACCGTCAGCTGCGGCGCATACTCCGTAAGCTCGCGGCTTCGGACGGTTTTTCTTAGGTGAGGCCCCCGCCGTCTCCCGGCTGGCTCCTTATGGGGTGTTTAACGGGTCGGCTCCCCGGAGGCTCCCGCGGCGAGTCACATGAGGAGGGTTTTCCCCCGAGCGAGAGAGGGTACCGCTCTGCGGACGAGCAAGAATGTTTGAGGCCTAGCGCTATGCGCGACGGCCGAGTTCTTGCGAGGCCGAACGAGCGAAGGGCGGGCCCGGAAAACCCGAACCGTGACGAGCGTGGGAGCCTCCGGGGAGCCTATTAATCCCGGATCTGGCCGGGCTTGCGCCAGTGGGTCCAGAAGCGGCGGGACTCCTCGTCGAGCGGCTCGTTGCGCGGCGCGTCGTTTATCTTCATGCTGACCAGGAAGAAGAACTCCCTGACCCCGCCGGGCCTGAACCTGAAATTCCAGGTGCTGCGGAAATCGTGGAACTCCTTGTAGAGCACCGCGCTCTTCTCGAAGAAGGAGAATTTCTCCACGCCGCCCCTGTCCGCCGGGGTCAGCCGGTAGCGCAGCGTCAGGTCCGCGCTCCAGCCCTTCCAGCCCGGCCTTATCCCTATGGTATTGTTCACCACGTATTCCGGCGAATCGCCGTACTTGGTGACGCCGAGCCCGACCTGGCTCTTATCCACCGCGAAGTCCGCCTGCGCTATGACCGACTTGTGCCCCTCCGCGAAAGAATAGTTGTCCTGCAGGAAAAGGCCGATCCCCGGCCGCGGCTCGACGACCAGCTCGGCCGTCATCGCCGAGAGGCGGCGGGCGAAATCGCCCACCGCGGCGTCGCGCAGGTCGTAGGAGGTGGAGGCGCGCAGGTAGTACTTCCTCGAAGGCCTGACGAAAAGCGTCGGCGTGAGGCTCTCTTCCTCCACGCCGCCGTCGGCCGCGGAGCCGTCCTCCTTGAGAGTGTTGGCCCTGAACCGCTGCCGGTAGGCGTAAGCCAGGTCGAAGGAGCCCCACAGCCCGTCCAGGCGGAGGTTCAGCCCGTTGGAATAACGCCCCACCCAGACATCCTCCGTGGCGGAGGAGGTGGACAGGAACACGGACTGCCTGTAAGCGACGTGCGGATAGAGACTGACCGCGCGCGAGAGCGGGACGTTCCTGGAGACCGTCCAGGAGGCGTCTCCCTTGTTCTGGTAGAAAGCGTCCCCCTCCGCCTTTGAGCGCTCCAGTATGGCGCTGAAGGAATTGAGCACCGGCACGCCGGCCAGTTTCAGCGGCACCGTCTGGAAATCCAGCCTCGGCGCCGAATCGTAGGCCTGGCGGAAACCCGTCCCGGCCGCGTCGCGGTCGTAGCGCGTGGCCGCGCTGAGGCGCGTGACCGTATTGTTGGACTGCCGCGTGAACGCGGCGCTGGCCTGCATGTCCGGGCTTACGGCGAAGGGATTGGAACGGAAATAATGGTTGTTGAAATCCGGATCGGAAAGGAGCCTGAAATAGGACTGGCTGTAAAAGTTCGCCCCGCCCGCGGGGCCGAGGCCGCGCCAATAGCCGCCGCTGAGGGCCCAGCGGTCCTCCCGCGTCCCGTACTCGCGTATCCGGTAGGCGGAGAGATGCGTCCTGGCACTGTCGGCCGAATCATGGTTCATCTCGGCGCCGGTGCCGAGGCCCAGGCGCGAGAAATAATCGATGAACAGCTTGCCTTTCAGCGTCGGGGTGAAACGGTATAGGTAACTGGTCTTGAGGTAGGCGCCGCTGCGCTCGTCGTAGCCGGGATAGATGCTGGTTATGAAAGGAGTGCCCTCGCCGAGGGGACGGTAGATGACGGGAAAATAGAAGAGCGGGACCTTGCCCAGGAAGAACACCGTGTTGTAGGCGAGGAAATGGCTGTCCGGCTTCAGGTAGAGCCGGGACGCCCTGACCTGGTAATGCGGCGGCAGCAGGTCGCAGGAAGTGAACCGCGCGCCGTGATAGGCGTATTCGCCGTCGTCCACCCGTATCTCCCTGCCGCGGAAGACCAGGTTGCCGTAGCTGAAACGTCCCTCGCGTATGATCCCCGTATTATCGGCGTAACTCATCTCGCCGCTGCGGCCGTAGAAGAAGCTGCCTTTCTCCTCCATCACGAAAGGGCCATCGGAGATAATGGTGCGGCTGGACATGTCTATCCGCAGCCTGTCCGCCTTGAGCGTTCTGACCAGCTCGTCGTCCGCGCCGAACTCGCGGACCACCGCCTCGCGGCGCAGGCCGATCACGCGGTCGTACTCGTTGAAGTCGGCCTCCTCGGCGGTGAACTCCACCCTGTGGGTCCCCGTGGCCGCCGGAAGGTCGTAAGCCGCCGCCGCGCCGTGCAGCGCGAAGAGGGACGCTATGGCGGCGGCCCTGAACATTATCTGCCGGCCGCCCGGTGCAGGCCGTAGAGGGCCGCTCCCATCACGCCCAGGTCCGCGCTGCGCGAGACCTTCACTTTGACCCTTTTGAAAGGCGTCGCTATGGACTGGGCGGCGAAGACCTTCTTCATGGCCGGCAGGAAGCAGTCCGCCGCGCGCGACACGCCGCCGGTGAGGATTATGCGCTCCGGGTCGAAGAGCAGCACGGCGCCGGCCAGGCCCATGCCAAGGCTCTCCCCCATGTCGCGCCACACCTTCTTCGCCGCGGCGTTGCCGGCCCTGGCGGCGCGCGCCAGGCAGACCGTGTTGAACCTGGGCCGGGCGGGGTCGGCGTATTTCCTGACGAAAGCCTCTTCGTTCTTCACCCGGGCGCGCGCGGCGGCCATGACCGCCCCGCTGCCGCAATAGGCCTCCAGGCAGCCCCTCCGTCCGCAGCCGCAGCGCGCGCCGCCCGGCCTGATGATGAAATGGCCTATCTCGCCGGCCGAACCGTGGGAGCCGTGATAGAGTTTCCCGTTCAGGATCATGCCGCCGCCGATGCCGGTGCCCAGCGTGACGGCTATGGCGTTGCCGCCGGCGCCGGGTTCGGCCGCGTAGGCGCCCCAGGCCGCCATATTGGCGTCGTTCTCGATGAAACAGGGCAGTTTCAGCGCCTTCTCCAGCGGGCCGGCTACCGGCAGATCGCGCCAGCCGCAGAGATTGGGCGAGAACCTGGCGACCCCGGCGTCGGGGTCTATGTCGCCGGCCATGCCAATACCCACGGAAACGGCCTTTCCGGCCAGCGAGCCCTTCAGCGCCCGCGCGGCCTCGGTCAGACGGCGCAGGAAATCCGCGCGGCCGCGCCCGCTCTCGGTCTTGAACCTCGACTCGGCCAGCTGCCGCCCCTCGGCGGTAAAAGCCGCCAGCTTGACGTTAGTGCCGCCTATATCTATGCCGATTCCTATCACGATGTCCTCCGTGAGCTTCAACTTACCCCGGCCGTGTCCTTGAGCCCCGCCTTCCCGAGGATCTTCAGCGCGGCCCCCGCCAGATAAAAGGAACCCAGCACCGCCGCGGTGCCGCGCCGCGCGGCCGAGACCAGCGCGGCCTCGGCGTCCTCCTCCACCTCCACCGCCGCGTCCGGCCTGAGCCGCTGCAGTTCCTCGGCCAGCAGCCCGGGCGGTATGGCCTTGTCGGAGGCCGGGGCGGTGAAGATGAAATCGTCGGCCAGCGGCGCCAGCACCGACAGGATGGCGCGGTAGTCCTTGTCGTTGAGGAAACCGCAGACGAAGGCGTGCGGGCGCGCGGCGAAAGGTGAGCTCCGGAAGGTGCGCATGAAGGCGCGCACCGCCTCCGGGTTATGGGCGCCGTCCAGGATGAAAGAACAGTCCCGGCCGCGCGGCGCCGCGCGCAGCACCTGGAAGCGGGCCTTCCAGCGCACGCTCTCCAGGCCGGCCCGAAAGCCGTCCGGCGCGCGCGGAAAGCCGCGGCGGGCGAGCTCCTCCAGGGCGCGCAGGACCAGGCCGGCGTTGACGCCCTGCCTGTCGCCGATTATGCCCAGCTCGAGATCGCCGCCGGGGCCGGCCAGCAGCGTCCGGTTGCGCTCCCAGTCGTAACCCTTCACCTTGAAAGCGTCCGGAAGGAAGACGACCCGGCCTCCGGCCCGGGAGGCGGTCTTTTCCACGACCGCCGAAACTTCCGCCGGCAGCGGCGGGCAGAGGCAGAGAGAGTCCTTCTTTATTATCCCGGCCTTGTGCGCGGCCACTTCCGTCACCGCGCGGCCGAGGTATTTGTCGTGGTCGAGGTCTACGGAGGTTATCAGGCAGAGTTCCGGCGGCGGTATGACGTTGGTCGTGTCCCAGGTGCCGCCGATGCCGACCTCCAGCACGGCCAGGTCCAGGCCGGACCGGGCGAAATGTAGGAAGGCCATGCAGGTGATCGATTCGAAGAAGCTCAGGTCGGGGCCTGCCGCGGCCACCTCGGCGCAGAGCGCGGCGAAATCCTCCCGGCCGATGTTCTCCCCCCCGACGCTGACGCGCTCGCGCATCTCCACCAGGTGCGGGGAGATGAAAAGGCCGGTCCTGTAGCCCGCCGCCCGCAGCGACGATTCCAGCAGCGCGCAGACCGAGCCCTTGCCGTTGGTGCCGGTGACGTGTACGGCGCGGAACTTCTCCTGCGGGTCGCCCAGCTTTTCCAGGCAGGACAGCACGCGCGCGAAGCCGTCCTTCTTGTCGAAGGTCTGCCGCGACACCAGGTATTTCTCGGCCTCTTCGCAGGTCATGGTCTCAGGCCTTCACCCGTTCTATCTTCATGCCCAGCGCGCGCAGCTTATGCTCGACGCGCTCGTAGCCGCGGTCTATGTGGTAGGTGCGGCGTATCAGCGAGCGGCCCTTCGCGGCCCCGGCCGCCACCAGCAGCGCGGCGCCGGCGCGGATATCGGAGGCCATGATCGGCGCGCCGTTGAGCTCCTCGACGCCGTGCACGTAGGCCTTGTTGCCCGAGATATAGACGCTGGCGCCCATGCGCAGCAGTTCGGCGGCGTGCATGAACCTGTTCTCGAAGATGTTCTCCTGCACCGAGGCGTTGCCGCGGCAGCGGGCCATGTACGACATCCACGGCGCCTGCAGGTCGGTGGGGAAGCCCGGGTGCGGCGCGGTGCTCACGTTGACCGGCTTCGGCCTGCCGCCGGAGGACTCGACGGTTATGGAATCGCGGCCGCAGGTCACTTTCGCGCCCGAACGCTCCATCGCCTTTATCAGGGCGCCCAGTGGTTTCGGATCGGCGGCCGTCAGGCGGACCTTGCCGCCCGCGGCGGCCGCGGCCAGCATGTAGGTGCCGGTCTCTATGCGGTCCGGGATGACGGTATGGCGCAGGCCCTTCAGCTTGGACTGACCGCGGATAACGATGCGGGGCCCGCCGGCGCCCTCCACCTCGGCGCCCATGGACCGCAGCGCGGCGGCGAGGTCCTCTATCTCCGGCTCGCGCGCGCAGTTCTCCAGCGTGGTCCTGCCTTCGAGCAGGGCGGCGCACATCATCAGGTTCTCGGTGGCGCCGACGCTGGGAAAACGGAAGCGCAGGCGCCCGGGTTTGAGTTTCGCGCCGGTCAGGACTATATCGCCCTTCTCGTAGCAGGCCTCGGCCCCGAGTTTTTTGAAAGCCTCTATGTGTATGTCGATGGGGCGCACGCCTATAGAGCAGCCGCCCGGCATGGAAACGCGCACCTTCTTGAGGCGCGCGAGCAGCGGGCCGGCGGCCAGCACGGAGGCGCGCATGCGGCGCACCAGTTCGTAGGGCGCGTCGTGCTTCAGCCGTCCGGGCTCGGCGGCCGTGAAGGCCCCGGCCTCGAAGAAGCATTTCTTGCCCAGGTGGTTGAGCAGGTCGAAAGTGGACTTGATGTCCCGCAGGTCGGGCACGTTGCGCACCACGCATTTTTCCTTCGTGAGCAGCGTGGCCGCCAGTATGGGCAGCGCGGCGTTCTTGGAGCCGCTTATCCGCACCTCCCCGCCGAGTTTTTTGCCGCCGTGTATGACGAAATTATCCATTCAGTCTCCCGTAAACGAACCGTTCCTTTCCGCTGAAATCCCTGTAAGCCGCCCGCTCCGCCCAGGCCGGTCCCGCGAGGAGGCCCAGCGCCGCGGGGGCCTGCCCGTCGCAGACCTCCATGACCAGGAAGCCGCCGGGCCGCAGCGCCGCCGGGGCGTCGGCCGCTATCACGCGGACGACCTTCAGGCCGTCGCCGCCCCCGTCGAGCGCCACGCGCGGCTCCCTCAGCACCTCCGGGTCCAGTCCCGGGATGGCGCCGGCCGGGATATAGGGCGGGTTCGCGGCTATGGCGTCGAAGGGGCCCAGGCCCCTGAAATTGTCGCCGCGCAGCACCCGTACCCTGCCGCCGCCGTGCTCCCGCGCGTTGGCCTCGGCGTAACGGACCGCGCGGGCCGATTTTTCCACGGCCGTCACCCGGGCCGCCGGCAGCCGGGCCGCCAGGCCGACGGCCACGCAGCCGGAGCCGGCGCAAAAATCCAGTATCTCGGCCGGGCCGCCCCCGCGCCGTTCCTTCAGCAGCCGCGCGCAGAGTTCCGTCAGCTCCTCGGTCTCGGGCCGCGGCACCAGCACCCCCGGCCCCACTTTCAGCCGCAGGCCCATGAAATCGTGCCAGCCCAGCGCGTAGGAGAGCGGCATCCCCGAGGCCTTCTTCCGGGCCAGGCGCATGAACTTCCGCTCGGCGGCCGGCGGCACCGCCGCGCCCGGGTCGGCCAGCGGCTCCAGCCTGCCCGTGCCCAGCGCCTCGGCCAGCAGCCACTGCGCGCAGGCCTCCGGCTCCTGCGAGCCGGCGCGCTCCAGGAACTCCCGCCCCCGGGCCAGCAGTTCAGCCCTGCTCGCCATCTTTCTCCGAGGAGAAGAAGAGCCGCAGCTCTTCGAGCATCGGCTTTATCTCCCCCTCCATCACCGCGTCGATATTATGCCAGGACCGCTGCGCCCTGTGGTCGGTGACGCGGCTCTGCGGGAAATTGTAGGTGCGTATCTTCTCCGAGCGGTCGCCGGAGCCGACCTGGCGGCGGCGCTCGCCCGCCAGCGACTCGGTGCGGCTCTCGTCCGCGGCCGAGCTCAGCCGCGCGTAAAGCTGGGCCATGGCCTTCTGCTTGTTCTGCCCCTGCGAGCGCTCCTGCTGGCAGGCCACCACTATGCCCGTCGGGAGATGCGTGATGCGCACGGCGGTCTCCACCTTGTTGACGTTCTGCCCGCCGGCGCCGCCGGCCCGGTAGGTGTCCACTTTCAAATCCTTCGGGTCTATCTTTATCTCCTCGGCCTCGTCGGGCTCCGGGAGCACCGCGACGGTCACGGTGGAGGTGTGTATGCGGCCCGAGGCCTCGGTCTGCGGCACGCGCTGCACGCGGTGCACGCCGCCCTCGTATTTCAGCCAGGAATAGACGTTGGTCCCCTTCACGTTCATGACCCCGTTCTTGAGGCCCTTGAGGCCGGTGGTGCCGAGCTCGTGCACCTCGGCGGTCCAGCCCATCGATTGGGCGAACTTCAGGTACATGCGGAAGATATCGGCGGCGAAAAGGGCGGACTCGTCGCCGCCCACGCCGGCGCGGACCTCCAGGAACACGTCCTTGGCGTCCAGCGGGTCGGGCGGCAGCAGGGCGAGTTTCAAGGCCTGCGCGGTCTCCGCCAGCCTGGCCTCCACCAGCGGAAGCTCCGCTGAAGCCATCTCCGCCATCTCGGGATCGTTGCCGGACGCGAGCGCGCGCAGGCCGGCCGCCTCTTTCCCGAGGGCGGCCAGAGAATCAGAAAGCAAGGTTATGGACTTGAGCGAGGCGTGTTTGCGGGAAAGGGACTCGATCTCGGACGGGGCAAGCCCGGGCTCGGCCAGCCGCCTCTCGGTCTCGGCCAGTTCCTCGCGTATCTTGGCGATATCCGCGGCTTGTTCCGGGCTCATATCAGGCTTCTGGCGGCCCCCCTATAATGAAAGGGCAGGGCGGCCCGTGAAGGCGCGCCCTGCCCTGCCCCGCGGAAGCTACTTGCTCTCGGGAGCTTTCTTCTCCGCCGGCTTGGCGGCCGCCTTCTTGGCCGGCTTGGCCTCGGCGGCCTTTTTGGGGGCGGAGGAAAGGACTTTCTTGCCGTGCTTGGGCGCCAGCGAGGTCTTGACGGCCGCGACCTTCTTGGGCTTGCGCTCGACGGTCTTGCCGCCGGTGGCGGCGAATTTCTTCTGGAACTTCTCCACGCGGCCGGCGGTGTCGAGGAACTTGTGCTTGCCGGTATAGAAGGGGTGGCAGGCGTAGCAGATCTCGACCTTGATCGGGGCCCTGGTGGACCTGGTCGTGAAGGTGTTCCCGCAGGCGCAGGTGACCTCGCAGAGCGAATATTTGGGGTGTATGTCGGTTTTCATTGTTCCGTCCTGGATCTAACCGCGAATATATCGATATTTTAGCATATTGAGGGGACGTTGTTTCCCCTTATTTCCGGCCGAATTTGGCGGTCGGGTTGACGGAACGGCCGGCATTGGTGAGGATCTCGAAATGCAGGTGCGGCCCGGTGGAGGTGCCGGTGGAGCCGACCCGGCCCAGCAGGCTGCGGCCTTTCTGCACCTTGGTCCCTTTGGTCGTGGTCACCTTGGAGAGGTGGCCGTAGCGGGTGATATAGCCGTCCGAGTGCTTCACGTCCACCACGTAGCCGTAGCCGCCCAGCCAGCCGGCGAAGACCACGGTGCCGGAACGCGACGGGTAGACCGGGGTGCCTACCTTCATCGGTATGTCTATGCCGTTGTGGAACATCATCTTCTTGTGTATCGGATGGTAGCGGTTGCCGTAGCGGGAACTGATGCGCGGCATATAAGGCAGCGGCACGCGGTAGGTGTCCAGGTCCAGGTAGACCCCGGGCAGCAGCACGCGGTCGCCCTTTTTGAAGACATGGTTCGAGAGCAGCGAAGAGGGAGGCAGGCGGTTGGCCCGCACCACTTCGGCGCGGAACTCCTTCAGGTCCGCCCCCTTGCGCCGGTGGCGGGAAGTCACGCCGTTGAGCGTCTCGCCGTCCTGCGAGACCTCGTAGAGATAACCTTCGCCGTTGTGCACGCGGATATAGCCGCCGCGGCGCATGAAGATGAACTCGTTGTGATTGGTGCTCTTGAGCGCGCGCACGTCGGCGCCGTACATTCCGGCGATGCCGCTTATGGTATCGGAGGGCCCTATGCGGTGCCGAGCGTGGACGAGACGGTCCAGGGCCTTGAAGGCCTCCGGGTCCGGGGCCGCCGGACCCGCGGGGGTCAGCACGGAGAACCTGGCGTGGTCGGGCGGGGCCTGCCTGGGAACGCTGGCCACCGCGATCACACCGGTGGCCAGCAACCCGGCCGCGGCGGCCGGCAGTATCCCGCGCCCGGGCTTCACCGCCCGCCCATCTCCATGGATTTGAGGAAGTCCTTATTGGACTTGGTGGCGCCCAGCTTGGTCAGCAGCAGCTCCATAGCGTCGACCGGCGAGAGCGGGGCCAGCACCTTGCGCAGGATCCAGACCTTGTTGAGCTCGTCCTCGCTCATCAGCAGCTCCTCCTTGCGGGTGGAGGTGCGGTTGATGTCGATGGCGGGGAAGATGCGGCGGTCGGCCAGTTTGCGGTCCAGGTAAATTTCAGAGTTGCCGGTGCCCTTGAACTCCTCGAAGATGACGTCGTCCATGCGGCTGCCGGTCTCGACCAGCGCCGTGGCGATGATGGTCAGCGAGCCGCCTTCCTCGATGTTGCGGGCCGCGCCGAAGAAGCGCTTGGGCCGCTGCAGCGAGGTGGACTCGAGGCCGCCGGAGAGCACGCGGCCCGACGACGGGGTGACCGTGTTGTAGGCGCGGGCCAGGCGGGTGATGGAGTCGAGCAGGACCACGACGTTCTTGCCCAGTTCGGTCATGCGCTTGGCCTTCTCCAGCACGATCTCGGCGACCTGCACGTGGCGGTCGGCCGGCTCGTCGAAGGTGGAGGCGATGACCTCGCCGCGCACCGAGCGCTTCATGTCCGTGACCTCCTCGGGGCGCTCGTCGATGAGCAGCACGATGAGCTCGATCTCGGGATGGTTGGTGGTCAGCGAATTGGCGATGCGCTGCAGGATCATCGTCTTGCCGGTCTTGGGCGCGGCGACGATGAGCTGGCGCTGGCCCTGGCCCACCGGCACCATCAGGTCGATGGTCCTGCCGGTCAGGTCGGTCTTGACGGTCTCCAGAGTGAAGCGGGCGTTGGGATGCAGCGGGGTCAGGTTGTCGAACAGCGGGCGGCGTGCTATCTTCTCTATCTCGACGCCGTTGACGGTCTTGACCTGCAGCAGCGCGAAGAAGCGCTCGCCGTCCTTGGGCGGGCGGATCAGGCCGGAGATGGTGTCGCCCTTGCGCAGGCCGAGCTTCTTGATCTGCGAGGGGGAGACGTAGATGTCCTCGTGGCTGGAGAGGTAATTGTATTCCTCGGAGCGGAGGAAGCCGAAGCCGTCGGGCAGGATCTCCAGGACGCCGTCGCCGGCGACCAGCCCGTTCTGCTTGGCCTGGGCCTCCATGATCTTGCCGATGAGCTCCTGCTTGCGCAGGCCGGCCACGCCTTCCAGGTTGAACTTCTCGGCCATCTTGAGGATGTCGGAGACGGTCATCTTGGTCAGTTCGGAGATGTCCAGCTTCGGGACCTCCCGGCCGTTGCCCTGCACCTGCGGCTGGCCGTTATTGCCGTTATTGCCGCCATGGCCGTTATGGCCCTGGTCCTGGCGATGGTCCGGGCGACCCCCGCGCCTGTCATTGTAGGCCTGGGGCCTGCCTTCCTGGTTGTTCGTCGAATTCATTTTACCTCTCCGAAGTTATTTTAAGGAAACCGTACAGGGTTCTCACGCGGGCCCTCAGGTCCGCCCTGGAGCCGGAATTATCCAGCGTTATATCCGCTCTCTCCGCTTTCTCCCCCGCGGGCAGCTGCGCCCTTTCCCTGGCCTCGAACTCCCCCCGGGGCCATCCCCTGCCCGAACAGCGCCTTTTCCTTATCTCCCCCGGGGCCGTGACGCAGATGCTCAGGTGTAAATGCCTCTCCAGTCCGGTCTCGAAAAGCAGAGGCGCGTCTATTATGGCGGTCTTTTTGGGAGATCTTGAGATTAGGGCTATCGCTTCTTCGATTATCAGTGGATGGAGCAGCGACTCCAACTTCTTCCTGGCGGTCCTGTCGCGGAAAACCTTCGCCGCGAGTTTTTTTCTGTCCAGGGAACCGTCCGGTAGGAAGACGCGTGGGCCGAACTGCCTGAAAATTCTACTATAGCAGGCGGGCGAAGTCAATACGGACCGGGCCAGGGCGTCGGCCGAGACCGTGAAAGCGCCCGCGCGGGCGAACTCCTCCAGCGCCGCGCTTTTGCCGGCGCCGATAGAGCCGGTGAGCCCGGCCAGGAGCTTGCGCCGGCGCAGGGCGGCGAAGGCTTTGACGGCTTTCGGGGACAGCTTCACGCCCGCCCTCCCCTCTCGCGCGAGAGCCGCTCCAGCGCCTCCCGCTCGCGGCGGCTGAGCGACTCCATGCCCGAGGACGAGATCTTGTCCAGCAGGCGGTCGAGTTCGGCCTGCGGGTCATAAGCGGGGCGCGGGGCCGGCCTTACGGCGGCGGCGAACCTCGCCAGGAACCGGGGCGGACGCGCGATGACCCAGCCGGCCGCCAGGCCGCCCAGATGGGCCGTGCTGGCTATGCCCGGGTTCGAGCCGGAAAGGCTCATCGCCAGTTCGACCGCGGCCAGGAGTATGACCAGCGCGCGCGCCGACATGGGAAAAAGAAAATAAAGCCGCACGACGGAGTCGGGGTTCAGGGCGGCGAAGGCCCCCAGCAGGCCGAACACGGCCCCGGAAGCGCCTATGACCGGTATGCGCGAATACGGAGCGACGGCCACGGTCAGGAAAGCCGCCGCCAGGGCGCACCAGAGGAGCAGCCTGCCGTAGCGGGCGGGACCCATGCCCTCCTCCATCATGCCGCCCAGCGTCCATATAAGGAAACAATTGAACACCAGGTGCAGGAGGCCGCCGTGGGGGAAGACATAGGTGAGCAGGCGCCAGAGCTCGCCCTTCATCACCATGGCGGGGATGAGGCCGAACCAGCCGTTCACAAAATGGGGAGCGAAAAGTCCGGCCAGGTAAAAACCGAAGCAGGCGGCCAGCAGGTAACGGGTGACCGGCGGGAGCGAGCGGAAGCGCGAGGGGCCGAGCAGCAGCATTAACCGAGTTTCTCCATCTCCAGCCAGTTGGGGCCGACCTTGACGTCGGCGCGCAGCGGCACGTCCAGCCGCCAGGCCCCTTCCATCTCCTTTTTGACCAAAGCCGCCAGCCACGCGGAATCGGCTTTCTTCACCTCGAAGATGAGTTCGTCGTGCACCTGCAGCAGCATCCTGGCCCTGGCGGCCTCGCCGCGCAGCCGGGCGTGCACGGCCAGCATGGCTTTCTTTATTATCTCGGCGGAACCGCCCTGCACCGGCGTATTGACCGCCGAGCGCTCGGCGAAGGCGCGCAGATTGGGATTGGAGGCCTTGATGTCCGGGATGAGCCGGCGGCGGCCGGCGAAAGTGGCCACATAGCCGTCGCGGCGGGCGGCCTCCAGCACCTTTTCCGTCCAGGCCCGCACCCCGGAATAGACGCCGAAATACCGCTCGATATAGTCGGCGGCCTCGCGGCGGCTTATGCCCAGCTCGCGCGAGAGGCCCTGCGCCGTCTGGCCGTAGACTATGCCGAAATTGACGGCCTTGGCCACGCGCCGCTGGTCGGACGTGACCAGTTCCGGCATGCAGCCGAACACCTCGGCGGCGGTGCGGGAATGGATGTCCTCGCCCGCGCGGAAGGCGGCGCACAGCGCGGGGTCGCCGCTGAGATGGGCCAGCACGCGCAGGTCTATCTGCGAATAGTCGGCCGAGAGCAGGACATGCCCCTCCGAGGCGGCGAAGGCGCGGCGGACCTCGCGGCCCTGCGCCGTGCGCACCGGGATATTCTGCAGATTGGGCCGGGAACTGGAGAAGCGGCCGGTGGCCGCGCCGGCCTGGTCGAAGCTGGTATGGACGCGGCCCTCCGCGTCGGCCAGTTCCATCAGGTTGTCCACGAAGGAGGATTTCAGCTTGGCCGCCTCGCGGTGGGCGAGTATGCGGGCTATGGCGGGATGGGCGGCGGAGAGGGCCGTCAGCGCCTCTTCTCCCGTGGAATAGCCGCCGCTCTTGGTCTTGAACATCCGCTTCTGCGCCGTATCCAGCTGGATATTGAACTTGCCGTAGATGAGTTCGGAGAGCTGCTTGGGGGAATTGAGGTTGACGTCGTAACCCGCGGCCTCGCGCACGTCGGCCTCGGCGGCGGCCATCTCGGACTCAAGAAGCCCGCTGAGCTTCTCCAGCGCGCCGCGGTCCACCTTTATGCCGAAAGCCTCCATCGAGTGGACGGCCTCGACCAGCGGCAGTTCGGTCTCCGAATAGAGCGGGCCCATCCCGGCGGCTTCCAGCTCTTTCAGGAGTTCTTTCGCGGCCGCGGGCAGGGCCGCGCAGCAGACCGGCAGGCCGCCGGGACCCTCGGCCGCGTGCACCCCGGCCTTCTCCATGACCAGCCGCGAGAGGACGCTGGCGCGGGAACCGGAGGCCGCCAGCTGGTAGGCCAGCCCGGCCTCGGTGAAGTTCCCGAGCCGGGCGTCCGCCGGCGCGCCCAGCAGGCGCAGCAGGTCCTTGAAGAAAAAAGCGGTCTTATGCCGGGCCGGGTCGAGCAGGGCCCCGAGGAGCTTGCGTTTCTCCTCCTCTCCCAGCAGGCCGGCCTCGGAGAGGAAGAACTTCCCCCCGCCTCCGGCGCAGACCCAATCCTCCTCCAGCGCGGCGCAAAGTTCTTCGCCCGCCGCCTCCAGGGCCTCGTCCAGGCCGGCGGTCTCGGCCGCCGGCGCGGGGGCCGACGACCGCGGGCCGGCCAGCGCCAGCAGATCCTTGAATTCCAGGCGCTCCCCGAGCTCCGCGGCCAGGGCCGCGTCGGGCGGCGACACTTTGAGCGCCTCCGCCGATATTTCCACCGGGACGGCGGTCTCGAGAGTCACCAGCTTTTTGGAAAGCCTGGCCAGGTCGGCCGAAGCCGCGGCCTTGGCCAGCGTCTTGTCGGCCGCCAGTTTAGCGGGGTCCTTGGCCGCCTCCAGTATGCCCTCCAGGCCGCCGTAGGACGCGATAAGCTTGAGGGCGCCTTTGGGCCCGATGCCGGCGGCGCCGGGCACATTGTCGGAGGAATCTCCCACCAGCGCGAAATAATCGGTTATCAGGGACGGAGGCACGCCGAACTTCTTCTCTACTTCGGCCGGTCCGCCGAAAGAGGCCGAGGAGCCGTCCCAGAGGCTCACGTCGGGGCCCACGAGCTGGGCGGCGTCCTTGTCGGTGGTGACCAGCACGCAGTGATAGCCGGCGGCCTTGAGCTCGGCCGCGGCGGCGGCCAGGAGGTCGTCCGCCTCGTAACCGTCGGCGTGCAGCACGGGCAGGCCCGCCGCGCGCGCCAGGTCGCGGGCCAGCGCCAGCTGCGCCTTGAGCGCCGGGTCGGTCGGCGGCCTGTTGGCCTTGTACTCGGGATAGGACTCCTCCCTCAGCGTCCTGGCGGGGGAGTCGAAACAGACGCAGGCGGCGGCGGGCTTCTTCTCCCGCATTATCTTGAGCAGCAGGCGCAGGAAACCGTAAAGCGCGCCGACCTCCTCGCCTTTCGAGGTGGAGAGCTTGGGCAGCGCGTGGTAGCTCCTGTGCAGAAAGCCGTGCGCGTCTATCAGGTAGGCCTGTTTTTTATTCATCTGCGAAAGGGAGAAAAGGAGGAAGGAAAACGGTCTCCGCCGGCCCGGGGACACCATGCGGCATGGTGTCCCCATCGGGCGGCGGCCGTACGGCCGCTCAGAGCAGCGAGTCCATGATCTTCTTGAGCTCTTCCTTGGGCTGCAGGCCCACGGCGTCCTTGACCATCTTGCCGCCCTTGAAGAAGAGTATCGTCGGGATGGCCGAGATCTGGAACCTGGAGGCGGTCTCGGGGTTCTCGTCGGTGTTGAGCTTGCACACCTTGATCCTGCCGTCGTATTCCTTGGCCAGTTCCTCTATGACGGGGCCGATCATGCGGCACGGGCCGCACCAGGGGGCCCAGAAATCCACCAGCACCGGGGTGCCGCTTTTCACTACCTCCTGCTCGAAATTGGCGTCGGTCAGCTGTATCTCGTTCGACATATGCTCGTCTCCTTGGCTTCCGGTCTACTCTAGATAACTGTTTTCCGCTTTTCCTGTCAAGCCGGGGCGCCCGCTCAGGGTTTTCCGCCGCCGCGGCGGTCCAGCAGGTACCTTATCTCTTTCCAGAGTTCGTCGATGTCTATCGGCTTGGAGAAGAAGGACGCCGCGCCGCCCAGGACGGCCTCGGCCCGGTCGGCCGGCTCGGTGTACTTGGCCGAGATGAAGATCACCGGCACGTCCTTGAGCCTGTCGGAGTCCTTGATGATCTTCATGAACTCGATGCCGTGCATGTCGGGCAGCTGGACGTCCAGGATGATCAGCGAGGGCTTGGTCCCGGCCAGCGCGTCCAGGCCCTCCCTGGCGGACTTGGCCACTTTGATCTCGGCGTCCACCTGCTTCAGGCGCAGGCCGTCCTCCAGCGTCTCTATGAAGTTCCTGTCGTCGTCCACTATCAGCAGTTTTATGGGCATAAATTCAGAACCCCAGGCTCAGCCGCTCCACCAGCATCGGCGGCAGGCCGGCCTCGCGCATGACGCGCTTCGTCTTCTCCACGTCGTACTCCAGGCGGAACAGCTCGAAGGTGCGCGCCTCGGAGTCGTAGAGGCCGCAGGACGCCAGCGGGTTGCTGTCGCGGGGCTGGCCGACCGAACCGGGATTGATGATGTAGCGGGCCTCCGGATCGAGGCGCACCGTGTGCATGGGCCTGAGGAAATCGGTGACGGGGAGAGTGTTCGCTCCCTCCAGCGAGAAATAGACGGGCATATGAGAATGACCGATGAAGCAGGGCGAGACCTTCCAGTAACCCAGGTTCTCCATGAACTGCAGCTCGCTGAGCAGGTATTCCTTGAGATGGCTCTTGGGCGAGCCGTGGACCAGGGTGAAATCCTCCCGCTCCACCATCTCCGGCAGGTCCGCTATGAACTGCAATTGATCGCCGCGCAGGAAATGGCGGTTATAGAGTATGGCGGCCGTGGCGGTGGGGTTGAACCACTTCAGGTCCATGCGGCCCACCAGCGCCGCGTCGTGGTTGCCCATGACGCAGTGCAGACCGGGCAGCGGCGTGATGGCGTCCACGCATTCGGCGGCCTGGGCCCCGTAGCCGGCGATGTCGCCGCAGCAGATATGGCCTCCGACGCCGCTCTTGCGGAAGAACGCCAGCACGGCCTTGAGGGCCTCGTAGTTGCCGTGCACGTCGGAGAAGACGCCGTAGAGCATCGCTTCGCGGCTCAGGCCGCCGCCGGCTCCTTTTCCGCCGGCGGGTTCTCGGCCAGGGCCTCGGCCTTGCGCAGGTCCACCGAGATGACCTTGGAGACTCCGGCCTCCTCCATCGTCACGCCGTAAAGCACGTCGGCGGCCTCCATCGTGCGCTTGTTGTGGGTGATGACCACGAACTGCGTTCCCGAGGAGAACTCCTTGATCAGGCGCACGAAGCGCTCCACGTTGGCGTCGTCGAGCGGGGCGTCGGCCTCGTCCATGATGCAGAAAGGCGAGGGGTTCACGCAGAAGAAGCTGAACAGCAGCGCCAGCGCGGTCAGCGCCTGCTCGCCGCCGGAGAGCTGCGAGATGCTGATGAGCTTCTTGCCGGGCGGATGCGCCACTATCTCCACGCCGGTCTCCAGCAGGTTGTCCGGCTGGGTCAGGATCAGGCTGGCCTCGCCGCCGTTGAAGAGCAGCGCGTAGATCTGCTTGAAGTGCAGCTGCACCTTGTCGAAGGTGGTCTTGAAGTTCTCGCGGGTGGTCTCGTTGATCTTGGAGATGGCCGAGCGCAGGTCGGCCTTGGCCTTGTTGAGGTCCTCCACCTGCGAGTTCATGAAGTTGTGGCGGCTGGTCAGCGCCTCGTACTCCTCGGGCGCGGTCATGTTGATGGGGCCCATGTTCTCCAGGCGGCGGCGCAGGTTCCTCACCCGCTCCGGGTCCACTTCCACGGCGCCGTACTTCTCCTTGGCCTCCAGGTAGCTGGTGGTCCAGTCGTCGGCCAGCCGGCGGCCCAGGTCGTCGACGCGGGTGGCGGCCGTGTTGACGCGCAGGTCTATCTCGTGGCGCTTCTGCTCGTTCTCCGAGAGCAGTTGTTTCTGCTCGTTGATGCGGGTCCGGTAGCTTTCGAGCTGGTTCTTCATCTCGTTGAGCTCGTTGCCCAGCTGTTCCAGCACCACCTCGCGCTCCTTGAGCCGCCCGCGCAGGTTCTCCGCGGAGGCGCGGGCCTCCTGCGCCTCGCGGGTCAGGCGCTCGGCGCGCTCCGTCAGCTCGGCCTTGCGGGCGCCCAGCTCGGCCAGCTGCCCGGCTATGCGCTCGCGCTGCGCGGCGAGGGTCGCGAGCTGGCGCCGCATGAAATCGACGTTCTGGCCGTGGCTTTCCAGCCCGGCCCTGCGCCGGCCCGATTCGAGGCGCATCTCGTCGGCCTGCGCCTGCAGCCCGGACTTGCGCGCGGTAAGGCCGGCTATCTCGGCGCGGGCGGCCTCCGAAGCGGCGCGCGCGGCCTCTATCCTGCCGTCGAGTTCGGCCGAACGGGCCAGGGACTGCTCCAGGGCGGCGCGTTTCTTCTCCAGGTCGGAGCGCGCTCCTTCCTCGTTCCTGACCCTGACCTCCAGCAGTTCCTTCTCCTGCTCGGCCTCCTTCTCCAGGCCGTGGCGGGCTATCCGGCGCGAATTTATCTTCTCGGAGAGGGAGCCGATGGTCCCGGCCAGGCCGGACAGACGGGCGCCCAGCTCCTCCTTCCTGGCGGAGAGGGAGGAGCATTCCTCCTGCAGCGAGGCTATGCGGGCCTTGAGCTCGTCGGCCTCGCCCCAGTAGGGCTCGTTGGAGGAGACCTCCTCCACGCCGCCGGACAGCCAGAAAGAGCCGTGCACGGAACCGCCGGAGAGGTAGACGCCGGAGAAAAGATGGTCGAGCAGCGGGGCCAGGTCGGGGGCCGAACCCACGCGCTCGCGCAGGCGCTGCGCGCCGCCCGCCTCCAGCGGCCGCCCGTCCCCGGCGGGAACGCGGTCCAGCGCGATGAAACGGCAGCGGCCCTTGCCGAGATGCCTGAGGTACTCGATGGCCTCGCCCGCCTTCTCGGCGGAATCGACGACCACGGCGTCCATGAAACGACCCAGGGCCTCCTCGGCCGCGAGCTTGTCCTCTTTGCGCACCTCGAGCAGGTGGCGCAGCGTGCCGCGCACGCCCTGTATGCCGGAATTGACCACGGCGTTGATGCCGACCCAGTAGGAATCCTTTTCGCCCTGGGCCAGTATGGCCTCCAGGCGGGACGAGGCGCCGGACAGTTCCTCGCGGGCGGCGCCCAGGCGGGTCTCGGCGGCGGCCAGTTCGGCGGCGGCGGCGTCCCGGTCGGTCCCGGCGGCGGCCAGCGCGGCCCCGTCGGCCTCCAGCGCGGCGTCGGCCTCGGCGAGGCCGGCCGAGAGCCCGGCGAGCTTCGCCTCGTGCTCCGCTTTCTGCCGGGCGAGCTCCTCCAGGTCCTTCTCCAGGCCCGCGAGGTCCTCGCGCAGATGCGTGATATCGGATTCGGCGGAGGCCTTGTCGCGGGAAAGGGACATCTCCTCCTGGTAAGCGGCGGTGACCCTGCCCTCGACGGCCGCGGCTTCGCCGGAGATGCGGGAGAGTTCCTGCTCCTGGGCGGCGAGGCGGCCGTTGAGCGCGTCGTATTCGGCCTTGAGGCCCTCGAAACCGGCCTCCAGCTCCGACAGCTTCGCGGAGGTCCCGGCGGCTTCGGCCTCCAGCTTCGCGTCGTCCTCCCGGTCGGTCCGCTCCTGCCTCTCCGCGGAAGAGAAGGCGGCGCGGCTCTCCTCGGCGAGCTTAAGATCGTTTATGGACTTGCCCTCGAGCTGGGCGACCTCGGAGCGCAGCGAATAGACGGCCTCCATGGCCAGGCGCTCGTCGTTCTGCTTCTGCACGGCGGCCAGGTTGAGCGCGCCCTGCTCGCCTTCCAGGGCCGTGACCGCGGCGGAGAGTTCCTTCGTCTCGGCCTCGACCGGCTCCAGCGCCCGCTTCTCCTCGTCCATCTGCGCCCGCAGCGCGCCTATCTCGCGCACCAGCAGGGCTATCTCGCCGGCGGAGAGCTCCTCCTTGTACTTCTGCTGCAGCTTGGCCTTGCGGGCCTCGCTCTCGAGCTTCTTGATCTGCTCGTCGATGAGGGTCATCGAGTCGGCCAGCCGCGCCAGGTCCTGGTCCACTTTCTCCAGGCGCCTTATGGCCTCCTCGCGCTTGGCCTTGTACTTGGAGACGCCGGCGGCCTCCTCGAAGAGCTCGCGCCGGGCCTCGGGATTGGCCTTGAGCACGGCGTTGACGCCGCCCTGGTCGATGATGGCGTAGCCGTCGGCGCCGATACCGGTGTCCAGGAACATCTCGCGGATGTCCTTGAGGCGGCACTGCACGCGGTTGATGAAGTACTCGGACTCGTCCGAGCGGTAGATCTTGCGGGTGGTGGTGACCTCGCTGAAGTCCAGCGGCAGCTTGCGGCCCTCGTTGTCGAAGGTCATCGAGACCTCGGCCACGTTGAGCGGCTGGCGCTTCTCGGTGCCGGCGAAGATCACGTCCATCATGGACGGCAGGCGCAGCTGCTTCCAGGACATCTCGCCTATGCACCAGCGTATGGCGTCCACCACGTTGGACTTGCCGCAGCCGTTGGGGCCGACTATGCAGGTCACGCCGGGCTTGAGCGGTATCTTCACGCGGTTGGCGAAGGATTTGAAACCGTAGACTTCCAGGGCTTTAAGGTACATTCAGGGGACCTCTTAAAACGGGTATAGCGACGGGCGGCCGGTCTCCCGGCCGGCCAATCATATGATTATATCATTATTGCCCGCCCGATGAAAAAGGCCCGGGCGCGGGCCCGGGCCTTCCCTGGGGACGGCCGAAGCCGTCAGTACGACAGCTGGTAGGCTATGCCGAAACTGTTGCCCGTGTAGTTATAGGGCATATACTGCTCGAACTCGTTGTTCGAGCTGGCCACCACCAGCGAATAGGACAGCCGCACCATGGCCACGTCGTTTATCCGCTTGCGGATGGAGCCGGTCAGCGTGGTCATCGTGTTCTCCTGCTTCTCGCCGGCGACGTAATTGTTGAACTTGTCGCGGCGCAGGCGGCTCTCGTAATTGCGCTTCACCACGCTCATCGCGCCGCCCACGGCCCACTTGCTGGTGATGTTGAGGTCCAGCGGCACGCTGAACGAGAGTTCCTTGTAGGAGTAGTTGTCCGCCATGAAATAGGGCGAGACGTCGCCGATGGACTTATAGCGGATATAGTTCTGGTTGGAATCGTGCACGCTGTAGGCGATCACCGGGTAGAGCTCGAAGATCCAGAGCTTGTGATGGAAGCCGAAGTCCAGCGTGGTGGTGGTGTCCTCCTGTTTCTCGGCGGTGTCGCCGGTCGCCCCCACCACTTTCTGGTTCTTGTACTTCTGCATGGTATAGGTCACGCCGCCGAAGAACTTGTTCCAGTTGGGGCGCAGCGAGACCTGCGTAAGCCGCTGGTCCTGCTGCCCGCCGGACAGCTCCGACGTGACGCTGGGGTTCATGAATTCCTGGAACAGGTCCGTGTAATTCGGGAACTCGATGTTCCGCGTAAGGAACTGGGCCGTTACGAAGCCGTTGCGCGCGGCGTCGAAACTGTAGTCCACCGCCAGCTGGAAGCCCTTGGACTCCGTGTTATAGAGGCCCTGGTCCCAGGTCTCGTTGGCGCCCGAGCGGGTATAATCCTTCGAGAGGCTTATACCGGGCCGCACCCGCCAGTGTCCGCCGAGCGAACGCCGGTACTCGAAGTTGAAGCCGTGCGTCAGCGTGCGGTCCGTGAACTGCTTCGTGTCCTGCGGGGCGAAGCCGGGACCGCCGTAGTTGAAGTTGTAGAGGCCGAAGACCTGGTCCTTCTCCGTTATCTTGGCCAGCAGGCCGACCTGCGTGTTGATGTTGCCGCCGCTGAAGATATTGCCCTCGCTGGGCATATAGCCGTTCTCGGCCAGCGTCATGTCGAAGAACGGCGTGAAGATCTTGGAGCTTTCGGCCGTGGCCGCCGACAGGCGGCCGGCCGCCAGGGCCGTCAAGGTCAGTATAAGCGCTATCTTTTTCATCGTTTATCCCCTGTGCCTCAGAAATTCAGGTGGAAGTTCCACACCGGGTGCACCACGAAGACGCCTTCCGGGTAGATGTTAAGGCCCAGCTCGAAGTACTTGCCGTACCAGCTCACCTTGGAGGCGATGGTCTGCGTGTCCATGCCGTAGTTGAGCTGTATGCTCCAGAGCTTGTTGAGGCCCTTGGGCGATTCCAGGCCGACCACGAAAAAACTGTCCTCGAAGCCGGTGTCGATGTCGTTCACGGGCGTGCCGAGCAGTTCGATGTCGGCCGTGGGGGCGAAGCTGATCTTGGCCTTCAGCTGCGATTTCTTGAAGCCCCAGAAGGTCCTGACCTTCGGGCTCACCGAGGAACTCAGCAGGAAGCCGTAGTAATGGCCGTTGAACTTGGTGTCGGTGATGTCGTCCGACTGGTCCGCGGCCATGCCGGCCAGCGGCGAGTTCCAGTAGCCGCCTATCAGGTCCAGCTGCGGCAGGCCGGGCGAGAGCCGTCCCTCGCCGTGCAGGCGGAACTTGCCCGAGATGCTGGGCATGATGCCTATCGTGGGCAGCGCGCCGCCCCAGAGGCCGGTCTGGAAGCCGTAGCGTTTGCCGGGCGGCAGCGGCGTGGTGCCTTCCAGGTCCTGCTGGAATTCGTAGAGGAAGGCGGCCGGGTTGGCCAGGATCTCGCCGGCTATCTGCATCCCCTTGGATTCCCAGTCTATCTCGGCGCGCGCAGGCCCGGCCGCGAGGCCCAGGCAGAGGGTCAGAAGCGCTATCTTTTTCATTCGTTCAAATCCCCTTGTCATTTAGTCCCCCAGCTCCGTGATGGCCGGCAGCATGCGCTGTATCGCGGCCACGGCCAGGTCCGGTATGAAGACTATATCGATATTGCGGTTGCCGGCGAACCTGTCGGTCTGGCTATAATTGCCGGCACCCTCCGTTTTCATGTACATGAACACCTGCGCGGCGTTCTCTTTGAGCAGCGTGAAAGGGTCGGAACCGGAACTGGTGAAATCCGCTGTGTTGCGGATACTCCCGCCGTTGCCGATAACATAGGCCTCCCGCGCGAACCAGAGATAGGTGCCGGCATTGCCGACATTATAGCGGTCGGCCGAGAACTGCCACATCTGGCCGCTGCCTATATCGTCCGCGCTCTTATCGTAGGAGGTCTGGTCGGGGACGAACTGGGCCCAGACCACGTCCGTCCCGACCGACGTGCCATTGCTGTTTCCCCAACGGACATCGGTATAGTCGAGAGTGCCGCCGCCCCCGTCGGTCACTTCCAGCTTGGCTATCTTTTCCAGGCCGGCCACGCCGTCCGCGCCCAGCAGGCCGGTCATTACGATGTCTTTGCCGTTATCCCCGCCGGCGTTGATGATACGCCCGTCGTTGACGAGCTCGTCCTCCGCGCCGCCCTGGTATTTCCAGCCCTGGGCGATGAAGAATATATTGGAGGCTTCCGTGCGGTTGGCCGCCACGGTGGTCATATAGGAGGGCTTGATATCGTTGTCGTTGAAGAAGGACGGCCATTCCTCTATGCGCTGCGGCAGGTCCCGGTCGAAACCCAGGTTCACCTGGAACATGTCCAGACGGTTGGTGGCGGCGTCGCCGTTGTACTTGAACCCGTAGGACTGGGACATGGCGGTGGAGTAATCGTAGTCCCTGTAGTTCGGCCGCTTGACGATATTGAAGAACTGCAGCGTCTGCGGGTCGGGCCTTATCAGCCGCTGCTCGACGCGCACCATATTGCCCTGTATGTCCTTGAGCGTGCGGCCGGCCTCCAGGTCGCTCTCCTTGGCCGTATTGATGAAGGCCTTGACCTGCTGCTCGGCGCCGGCGGTGACCTTGGCGAACTGCTTTATCTGCGCGCGGTCGTTCTCCTTCTCCACTATCTCGGCCATGCGCTCCTTGGGGTCCAGGCCCGGGTTCCAGTTCTCCAGCGCCCGGTACTCCTGTTCCCTGGTCAGCAGGGCCTGCTTGGCGGGCTTACCCTTCTCCTCCAGCTTGAGGCCCTGCCCCTGCGGGATGCGGACCTCGGCCTTGCCCTTGACCGGCGGGACCGTGAAATTGAGCTTCACCTCGCCGTAGAGGACCTGTATGTCCATCGCGCCCTCGGGCGTGGTCTCCACGGTGAACTCGGTGCCGCGCACCGCGCAGACGGCGGCGGGCGTGCGGACCTCGAAGCGCTCCTTGCGCATCAGGTGCGGCACGCGCACCTTCATTTTGCCGAACAGCAGCGCCAGCCGGCTGGCCAGCGTCTTGCGCTGTTCGATCTCGAGCCCGGAATTCTCCTTGACCCAGACCTTGGACTTGTTGGGCATCAGGACGACGGCGGAGCCGTCCTCGCCGGTGCGCAGTGCCCCGCTCTCCTTTATCTCCATGCCGTCGGAGGCGGCGGCCCAGTCCGCGTCCCTGTCGGCCTTGATCTCCACGTTGCCGGCGAAGCTGAGCAGCTTCGCCTCCTGCGCGGCCGCGAGCAGCGGGAAAGAAAATATTATGCAGACTGCCGAAATGTATTTCCTCATATGGGGCAAGTTTATTAGATATGCCCGCTTGTGTCAACCGGCGGTTTTTGGGATAATAAAAACCGCGCCGGCGCTCCGTCGGGGAGCCGCCCGGCGCAGTAACAAAAGTCAATTCCGGCGACCGCCCCGCGGACCGGGAAAGGGGACCAGATGAACAAGAAACTCCTGCTTATACCCTTGCTGGCGCTTTTCGCCGGCTGCGCCTCGCTTCCGAGGAACGCGGCCGATGTCCCGCCCGGCTGCCCGCCCTGCCCCCCCTGCCCCGCGGTCCCGGTCAAACCGCCGGAGGCCAAAGCGATAATGAAGGTCGCCCCGGGGGACATCCCCTCCTTCGCCGACGCCGACTCCCTGAAGAGCCTGCGCAAGGCCGCGGAGCTGAACCTGAAATACGCGCGGAAACTGAACGCCTCGGCCCTGACCTACGATTTCGACGGCCGCAAGGTGGGCAAGGCCGAGCTGGAGGCCGCCTCCGCGGAGTTCCTGGAACTGCTGGACCGGGCAAAGGACCCGGAGCAGCTGGACCGGCTGGTGAAGGAGCGCTTCGACGTGTACCGGCTGGCCGGCCGCGATTCCACCGGCACGGTGGTCTTCAGTTCCTACTACGAGCCGACGCTGGAAGCCAGCCCCGTAAAGACCGGCGATTACAAGTACCCGATCTACGCCAAACCGGCCGACATGGTGAACGTCGACCTGGAGCAGTTCAACGAGAAGTTCAAGGGCGAGAAACTGACCGGCATGCTGAAAGGGAACCAGCTGGTCCCCTACCTGGACCGCGACGCCATCGACTTCCGCGGCGCGCTGGACGGCAAAGGGCTGGAACTGGCCTGGTTCACCGACCGCGCCGACATCATGGACCTGCACATAGAAGGGTCGGGGCGCCTGCAGTATCCCGACGGGAAACAGGTGAAGGCGCTTTTCGCCGCTACCAACAGCCTCAAGTTCAAGGGCTGGCTGACCGCGCTGGTGGAATCGGGGGCCCTGCCGCGCGAGGGCCTCAGCCACGAGAAAGGCAAGGACTACATAAGGAAGAACCCGGAGAAGGAGCGGGCGATAATGACGGCCAACCGCCGCTACACCTTCTTCCGGCTCCAGGAGATAACCGACCCCGACGAGGGGCCCGACGGCACCTACGGCCTGCCGCTGGTGGGCTGGCGCTCGGTCGCCGTGGACAATAACCTCGTCCCCATGGGCACGCTGGGTTTCATGCGCGCGACGGTCCCGGACGTGACCGACGAGGGCGAAATGAAGGGCAAGAAAGAGGACGCCCGCTTCGTCTTCTGCCAGGACACCGGCGGGGCCATCAAGGGCCCCGGCCGCGTAGACTTCTTCTCCGGCAACGGCAAAAAGGCGCGCGCCTTCGCCTTCAAGCTCTGGGACACCGGCACCCTGCACCTGCTGGTGCTCAAGGAGAAGAAATGAGGGCGGCGCTGCTCTTCGCCCTGCTGGCCGGCCCGGCGCTGCCGGCCTCCTGCGCCGTCCTGACGCTCAGCGGCCTGGACGTGCTGGAACGGGACGGCTTCGCCGCGCTCCAGGGGAAGCGGGTCGGCCTCATCACCAATCACACGGCCGTCGACCTGCAGGGCCGCCACGCCGCCGACGCGCTGCACGCGGCCGGCGTGGACCTGCGGGCCATCTTCGCCCCGGAGCACGGCTTCCGCGGCACCGAGGACCACGGCGCCCATATCGCGCACTCCTCCGACGCCGCCACCGGCGCGCCGATCTACAGCCTCTACGGCAGGAACATGCGGCCCTCGCCGGAGCAGCTCTCCGGGCTGGACGTGCTGGTCTTCGACATACAGGACGTCGGCGCGCGCTTCTACACCTACCTGACCACGATGGGCTACGCGATGGAGGAGGCCGCGAAGGCGGGGCTCTCCTTCGTGGTGCTCGACCGCCCGAACCCCGCCGGCGGCCATATCGTGGAGGGACCCGTGCTGGAAACGGGGATAAGCGCCTTCACCGCCTATTTCCCGGTCCCGCCGCGCCACGGCTTCACGGCCGGCGAGATGGCGCTGTTCCACCGCGACGACCGGCGGCTGCCGCTGGACCTGCTGGTGGTGCGCATGGAGAACTGGCGCCGGGACATGTTCTTCGACGAGACCGGCCTGGTCTGGACGAACCCTTCGCCCAATATCAGGAGCGTGGAAGCGGAACTCCTCTACCCCGGCATCGGCTGCTTCGAAGCCACCAACCTCTCGGTGGGCCGCGGCACCGGGTCGCCGTTCACCTGGTTCGGCGCGCCCTGGCTGGACGGCGGCGGGCTGGCGGCGGAACTCAACGCCCTCGGCCTGCCCGGCGTCTCGTTCGCCGCGGCCAGGAAGACGCCCTCCTCCGACGTATACGCCGGCGAGGAATGCGGCGGCGTGGAAGTGACGATAACCGACCGCCACGCCCTGCGGTCCCTGGACGTCTTCGTCCACGCGGCCTCGCTGCTGAAAAAACTGCACCCCGCGGAGTTCTCCTACAGGCCCGCGGAGCTGCGCAAGATGACCGGCAGCGGCCTGCTGGGGGAGGCGCTGGAGAAGGGCCGGCCCGCCGGCCCGGTCCTGAAAAAATACGCCGGGGAAAGCGCGGCGTTCCGGAAGAAGCGCGCGAAATGGCTCCTTTACCGGATTTGACCGGTCCGCGCCCGATGTGATAAACTTCTTCTCCGAGAGCACTGGAGGGTTATGGCAAAGATACTGGCGGTAGACGACGATCCCGAGATATCGAGCCTGGTGCAGTACGCGCTGGAGTCGCTCGGTCACGAGGTCAAGGTCTGCGACAACGGCCGCGACGTGATGGACGCGCTCAAGAGCTTCAAGCCCGAACTGCTCATCCTGGACGTCATGCTGCCCGGCGTCGACGGCTACTCCCTCACCAACCAGATCGCCGAGGACCCCGCTACGCAGGGCATACCGATAATAGTGCTTTCCGCGCTCGAGCCCTCGCGCACGATGTTCCAGCGCTTCAGCCAGGTCTCGGCCTTCATGACCAAGCCGTTCAACACGGACGATTTCCTGGAAGCGGTCAAGACCGCGCTCACTCCCAAGACCTGAGCGGTCCCAGGAAAGACGGGACCGTTCCCGATGCCCCTTCGTTGAAGGGGCATTTTTTCTGGCATTCGTCGCAGCCGTAGCCCCAGCCGGAGGCTTCGCCGGGGAAAGGCCCGCCGGCGGTCTCCATCGTATTGTGCCACGACAGGCAGCGCGAGAGGTCCAGCCGCCCGCCGGCCAGGGCCCCGGCGGGGCAGGCCTTCTCGCATTCGCGGCAGGAGCCGCAGCCCGTATACTCCGGCGGGATATCGGCGGGGAACTCCAGGTTGAGCGTGAGACCGCCGACGAAGGACCAGCTGCCGAGCCGCGAATTGAGCAGCAGCGTGTTGCGGCCCTGCCAGCCCAGGCCGGCGGCGGCCGCCAGCGGCTTCTCCATGACCGGCGAAGTGTCGCAGAACACCTTCCCCTCCAGGCCCGGGAAAGTCCCGGCGGCCCGGGCGAGGACGCCCTCGAGGACCTCCCGTATCGCGGCGTGATAATCGCGGGGAAGGGCGTAGCGGGAGATCTTCGGCTTCACGCCGGCCGCGCGGAGCCGCTCCAGCAGCGGCGAGTTGATCCTGCGGCGGCCCGTACCGCGGAGAAAGGCCGCCGGGTCGGCCGGCTGCAGGTTTTCGAACTCCTTTTCGAGCGAGGAGTTCCAGTAAGGGAAAAGGCAGACCAGCACCGAGCGGGCCGCCGGGTCCCAGCGCTTTATGTCGGCGCGCCGTTCCGGCTCGCGGGCCAGCCAGGCGGGAACGGGACCCTCCTGCGCCGCCAGCGCGGCGCGGAAGCGCGCCAGGACGGCCGGCGGCGCGGCGGAGGCCACGGCGCAGGCCGCCGCCCCGGCTTCCAGCGCCAGCTTTTTCAGCGCCGCGGAATCCACCGCGTCCATTTCAGCTGTTGCTTTCCGAGGAATACTGCCAGGCCGCGTAGGCCTTCCAGAAGCGCGTGAAGAGCTTTTCCAGGAACTCGTCGCGGTCCACGGGGCCGCCGAGTATGTCCGAGAGCGTGACCGCCCCGTCCAGTTCCCTGGGCACCCGGTTATTGAGGTTGATCCCTATTCCCAGCAGCACCCAGTCCGGGTTCTGGTTTATGGAAGCCGACTCGGTCAGCACGCCCGAGATCTTGAGGAACTTCTTCCTGCGCGGATGAAGGGCGTAAACGTCGTTGGGCGCCTTCACCCTGGTGGTCACGCCGTAATCCTCCCTGAGCGTCTCCGAGACGACGGCGCCGGCCATAAGGCTGAGGTTGCCCAGGAAACGCAGGCTGATGCGCGGCTTGAGTATGACGGTCAGGTAAAGCCCGCCGGGCGCCGACTCCCAGCGCCGGCCGAGCCGCCCCTTGCCGCCGGTCTGCGAGGCGGCTATGACCACGGTGCGCTCGTTATTGCCCTCAAGCGCCAGCTCGCGGGCCACCTCCTGGGTGGAGACGGTTTCGTCGAGGCACAGCACCTTGCCCGCGCCGGGAACATTGCCGCAGATCACATGGCCGAAAGTCCTCATTTTTTAACCTCGCTTACCTGGAAAGAGATGTCCAGCGTTCCCGCGCCGGCGGTTATCGCCGACGAGGAGATCCTGTCCGCGCCGAGCCCGGCCAGCGCGCGCAAGTCCCCGAGTTTTATCCCGCCGGAAAGCTCTATCTCCATCCCCGGCGCCAGGCGGCGCAGTTCGGGGATGAGCTTCTTCATCAGCGGCCTGCCCATATTGTCCAGCATGAGGATGTCGGGCTTCAGGGCGGCGAAGGCCAGCGCCTGCTCCCGCGTCTGCGCCTCTATCTCCACCGGCACGCCGGGCCGGGCGGCGCGGATGCGCCTCAGCAGCGCCTCCAGCTTCTCCGCGGCGCCGGGGCCCAGCATCGCTATATGATTGTCCTTTATGAGGTAGGCGTCCCAGAGGCCGCGGCGGTGATTGCGCCCGCCGCCGCAGCGCACCGCGTACTTGGCCAGCGCGCGCAGGCCCGGCTGGGTCTTACGCGTGTCGTAGATCTTAGTGCGGCCGCGGCCCAGCGCCGCGGCGTACACCGAGGCGGCGGTGGCGATGCCGGACAGATGCTGGAGGAAATTGAGGGCGGTACGCTCGGCGGTCAGTATGGCCCGGCCGCCGCGGATCTTCATCAGCCTGGCGCCGGGCTTCACCCTTGCGCCCTCGCGGGCCAGCCTGGTCACGCGGCAGCCCGGGTCGACGATCTTAAAGACCCTCTCGGCCGCCGGCGCGCCGCAGAACACTCCCGGCTGCTTCGCCACCATATAGCCTTCGAAGACCCCTTTAGCGGGGGCGAAGGCCAGCGTGGTCAGGTCTCCCGTGCCGATGTCTTCACTGAGCGCGAGCCTTATTATCGCTTCGGCTTCTTTCATCGGGGTTAATTTTATCATTTACGGGGGGCGCGTTTGCGGGAGCCCGGCTTTTTCCCGCCGCCGGCCATGTCGGCCAGTTCGAAGAGGCGGTCGCGCAGTTTCGCGGCCAGTTCGAAATTGAGCTGGTCGGCGGCCTCTTTCATCTCGCGCTCCAGCTGCAGGCGTATCTCCTTCACGTTCTCCGGCCTCACCGCCGCGGCGGAGAGGTCCTTCACCAGGTCGTAGCCGCGCTCCCGGTCGGCCTCGTAGAGCTCCAGCCCCGCCAGCTCGCGGCGGGCCACGCTCTCCGGTTTTATGCCGTGCTTCTCGTTATAGGCGAGCTGCAGGGCGCGGCGGCGGTCCATCTCGTCCAGCGCGCGGCCCATCGAACCGGTGCGGCGGTCCGCGAAGAGCAGCACCTCGCCGCACTTGTTGCGGGCGGCGCGGCCGGAGATCTGCATCAGCGTGGTCTCGCTGCGCAGGAAACCCTCGTTGTCGGCGTTAAGGATGGCGACCAGCGAGACCTCGGGTATGTCCAGGCCCTCGCGCAGCAGGTTGATGCCGACCAGCGCGTCGAATTCCCCCCGCTTGAACTGCCCCAGTATGTCCAGCCGCTCCAGCGTGTCCATCGAGGAATGTATGTATTTCGCGCGCACGCCCTTGCCGGCCAGGTAGTCGCTCAGGTCCTCGGCGGTCTTCTTGGTCAGCGTCAGGACCAGCGTGCGTTCTTTCAGTTTCGCGCGCTTCTCTATCTCTTCGGTCAGGGCCTTCACCTGGCCCTTGAGCGGCAGCACGCGCACGGGCGGGTCGACCAGGCCGGTCGGGCGGATGATCTGCTCGGCTATGGCCGTCCCGCCCGCGAGCCCGAGCTCGTAAGGGCCCGGCGTAGCGGAGACATAGACCGTGCGCGGGCGCAGCGCCTCGAACTCGCCGAACTTGAGCGGCCGGTTGTCGAGCGCCGACGGCAGGCGGAAACCGAAATCGACGAGCGTCTCCTTGCGGCTGCGGTCGCCGGCGTACATACCGCGCACCTGCGGCACGGTGACATGCGACTCGTCTACGAAAAGGAGGAAGTCCTCGGGGAAATAGTCGAAGAGGCAGGCCGGGCGCTCGCCGGCGGGCCGGCCGGCCAGGTGGCGCGAATAGTTCTCTATGCCGTGGCAGTAGCCGGTCTGGGAGAGCATCTCCATGTCGTAGCGCGTGCGCTGCTCCAGCCGCTGCGCTTCGACCAGTTTGTTCTCTTTCTTCAGGACGGCCAGCCGCTCCGCCAGCTCGGCCAAGATGCGCGTGAGGGCCTCGCCTATCTCGGCCTGCGTGGAGACGAAGTGATTGGCCGGGTAGATCCAGGCGTGCTTATGTTCTTTCAGTTCGTTCCCGGTCAGCGGATCGAACTCGGTTATGGACTCGACGATGTCGGAGAGCTGGATACGGAACGCGGTCTCCGAATCGCCCGGGAAAATATCGACGAAGGCGCCGCGCGGACGGAACTTGCCGCGCGAGAGTTCCATATCGTTGCGCTCATAGCGGATGGCGACCAGCCGCTCGGTCAGTTCTTTGCGCCCCAGCTGGCGGCCCTTCTCGATATAGAGGCCCATCTTGGCGAAGTTCTCGGGCGAGCCGATATTGTAGATGCACGACACCGAGGCCACGACTATAGTGTCGGGCCGCGAGAGTATCGAGGCCGTCGCCTTGAGCCGCAGCTTGTCCAGCTGCTGATTGATGGAAGAATCCTTCTCGATATAGGTGTCGGTCGAGGGGATATAGGCTTCGGGCTGGTAATAATCGTAGTAGGAGACGAAATACTCGACCGCGTTCTCCGGGAAGAAGGTCCTGAACTCGGAGTAGAGCTGGGCGGCCAGGACCTTGTTGGGAGAGATTATGAGGGCGGGACGGTTCATCTCCGCGATGAGGGAAGCCATGGTGAAGGTCTTGCCCGAGCCGGTCACGCCCAGCAGCACCTGGTCGCGCAGGCCGCCGTCGAGACCCGCCCGCAGTCTCTTTATCGCCGCCGGCTGGTCGCCGGCCGCCCTGAACGGCGCCTTCAGCCTGAATTTCCCCGTCATGCCGCTCATCCCAGTTCCTTCATCAGTTCGCGGCGCAGGACGTCGCGCGTCTCCATCCCCGGCAGCCTTTCCAGCGCCAGCAGGCCGTTCATGAAATAGTCCGCGGCTTCCGCCTTCCCCTTCGCAGACTTAAAATACCGGCCCGCCTCCAGCCAGAGGCGCGGCTCGTCGCGCTCGAAAGCCAGCGCCCTGGCGAAAATATCCCCGGCCCCGGCGTCCCCCTCCGCGTCCGCCGCTTTCAGCGCCCTGCCCAGGAGTTTCTCCCCCTCCGCCCGCGCCGCCGCCCGCGAGAACACCGGCGGCAGGTCCGCCGCGCCGGCCGCGGGCTCCAGTTTGTCCGTCTCCAGCGCGCGCAGCGCCGCTTTTTCGTAGGCCAGCTCCGCGGCCGCGAAAGCGGAACCCTGCGCGCCGCCCTTCGGCGGCCGGTCCAGCAGCGCGCGCCAGGCCAGCGCCGCGCCGCCGCAGTGGGCCAAGAGCGAGGTCGCCGCCGATTCCTTACCCGCCTTTTCGCCCATAAGGTCCAGAGCCAGCCTTGAGACCGGCGGGGCGGCCGCCAAGGTCAGGATGCCGGCGGCATCCCCTTTCAGCGTCATGGAAGAGACCCGGTCCAGCGCCTCGTCGCGCGCGGCCGACCATTCCTCGCGCGTAAAATCCTCCAGCCCGCCCTTCATGACGGCCTTGCGCAGCGCGGCCTGGCAGGCGGCGGCCCCGTCCTCCCCGCGCCGGCGCAGCTCGAAACGCAGCGCGGCGCGGCCGGGATGATAGGTCCGGCTCTCCGTCGAGACGATGTCGAAGCCGGCCCGGCGGGTCAGTTCATTTACCAGCTCTTCCGGGAAAGCGTAGCGATGGCCCATACCGGCGGTCTCGGGACCGTAGATCCAGCCCAGCTGCACCTCGCGCTCTTCCGCGCCCTTGGCGGAGGCGAAAGCCGCGCAGGTCTTCGTTATATCGGGAGTCTCCACGACCAGCCGCCCGCCGGGCCGCAGGGTCCGGAAACATTCGGAAAGAAAATACCTGCCCCTGAAATAGCCGAGATGCTCCAGAAGATGGATGGCCGCTATCTCCCCCGCGCAGCCGTCGGGCAGGTCCAGCGACTCGGCGGGCATCACCTTGTCCGCGGCCGTATCGGCGGACGAGTCGATATTCATCCACCCCGCCCGCCGGTCGTTCCCGCAGCCGATATTAAGTTTCACGGCGGCGCCTCCTGCCGGAGAACGCGCGCGAGAGGCGGCGCAGCGAGCCGGGGCGGCTGCACTGGTCGAAGAAGTCGCGCAGGCGCTCCATCTTGCTGGGGCCGGAGCCGTCGGCGCGCTCGATGGCGTAGAAGCAGTAGGGGTCGTTGTGCAGGCGGCCCGTCTTCATCAGCGACATCTCCGAGCAGCCGCCCTTGCAGGAGTCGAGATGGCGGCACCGGGCGCATTCGGGGCCTGCGTCGTCCCGCCGGAAATTTCGGGTGTAAGGGAAGGCCGAGCGGCTGCGCCACAGCTCCTTCACGCGCATGGTCCTGGCGTTTCCCTCGACGAACCTGTCGTCGTTGATGGCCAGGCAGCCGATGAAGCCGCCGTCGCTGCGTATGCCCAGGATGGAAATCCCGGCCTGGCAGCCCTCCCATTTCTCGTAAAGAGAGACGTTTATCAGGCGCGCGGAATTATAGCCCAGGTCGTGCGCGCCTATGAGCGCCAGGTCTTCGGGCTTATACCGCCGCCGCGTGGACTCTATGAACATCCCCACGGCGTAAAACTCGTCGCGGTCGAGCAGGAGCTTCTTCGGGAACCTGCGGCCCTCGGCGCCGGCCGTCTGCACCTGCCAGGCGAGGCCTTTTCCTTTCAGCTTCTCCCGCAGGGCGGCCAGTTGGCCCAGGTTGAGCTTGTGTACGGTGGTGATGACGCTGACCGGCAGGCCGGCGGCCAGGGCGTCCTTCATGAACGACCAGGAATCGGCGAAGGCGCCCTCCCGGCCGCGGATCCGGTCGTGCAGCGCCGGCTCGGCCGCGTCTATGCTGACAGCCACCGCGCGCGGCGACAGGGCTTTGAGGCGATCGAACACGTCCGGCGGGCGCACGGTGCCGTTGGTGATGACGGAAAGTTCCATGCCGAGCGCCCGTATCTTCGACGCCACTTCCCAGAAATCCTTGCGCAGGAAAGGCTCGCCGCCCATCAGCGCCACGCCCCGGCAGCCGGCGGCTTTCAGGTCGTCGCAGAGCTTCAGCGCTTCGGCGGTGTCGAGTTCTTTCTCCCTTTTAGAGCCGGCGCTGGAGCCGCAATGGATGCAGTCCAGGTTGCAGGCGAGCGTGAACTCCCAGACGGCGCAGGACAGCGTATAGGGTGAGTGCATCTCTCGTTCTATATTAACAAAAAAGGGCCGCCCGGTCGCCCGGCCGGCCCCTGTCGCGAGGCGGCTTAAAGTTTAGTGCCGCATTCCCCGCAGAAGCGCGCCTCCTGCTGGTTCTGCGCGCCGCATTTCGGGCATTTGATCATGGCCAGAGAGGCGCCGCAGTTGGCGCAGAACTTGCCTTCGCCGGCGGGCTTGCCGCATTTGGGACAGATGGTCTGCTTGCTCTCTATCTTGCCGGTGAAGACGGGCGTGGCCTGGGCGGCGGCCTCTATATCCGCCACCATCTTCCTGGACTTGGCGGCCGCCACCTCGACATTGGCGCGCGGCGCGTCCTTGACGCAGAGGCCTTCCTGCTCGTTCCAGCAGCTCTCGCAGACCCACTTGCTGCATTTGGGGCAGCGCTTGAAATGGCCTTTCGCCTCGTTCTGCGCCAGCTCGAAAGCGGCCTCGTGCTCCTTGTGCCACTCGGGCGACATGCCGGTGAACTTCTCGCTTATCGCGTCGGTGCCGCGCTCCAGGCTGTAGCCCAGGCTGCTCTTGCCGGCCAGGCTGGCCACCGTGCTGATCACGTCGCCGAGCCCCTTGAAGAACTTCTTTTTTTTGTAGGTCTTCGATTCCGTGAACCGGGTCTTGTAGCCCTCGCGGCAGGTGTCGCAGTAAAAAGTGAACTGGAACCCCGCCTCCGTGCTGTTGTCGGCGAAATTGCTGGTGAAGCCTATCAGGTTTGCCATGTCATTTCCCTCCGGGTTTTTTCCCGCATTTGCGGCATTTGTCGGAAACCGGCGGCTGCTCCTCGCCGCAATGCGGACAGATCACCGTCAGCCGCGCCCCGCAGGCGGAGCAGTAGTCGCCGAAGAAGACGGGCTTGGCGCACTTCGGGCAGGCGATCTCGAGCCTGAAGCCGCAGGCGGCGCAGGCTTTCCAGCCCTCTTTCACCGGCGCGCGGCACTTGGGGCAGCGCGGGTCCCCGCAGGGATTCACCTTGCCGCAGGCGGGGCAGACCGCCGCGTCGGGCGGCGTCATCGCCCCGCAATATTTACAAGGATGAGCGTAGCCTGGCATTATTCCTCCCCTTCCTCTTCCTCCGGGCCGGCGGCCCCGCCCTTTCTCCAGCGGGCCTGGCCCCGGCTCGAGGCCGCGAAGCCCAGGATGGCCTTCACGTCCGCCTCCCAGCCCCCGTCCTCCGAATGCACCGCCCGCCCCGCGTAAAGGGAGCGCAGTTCGCGCAGTTCCGTGACGCGGGCCAGCGCGCCGGCATAGACCGCGTTCTTAGGCGCCAAGAGTGCCTCGTCAGAGAGCAGCACCGGCATCCGCCTGAAATTCACGGCCGTCATGGCGCGGTTGAAGAAAGAAAGGAAATCCTCCCAGACGACGGCGGGCGGCAGGCGGTAGACATAGGTGGCCGCCTTGTCGGTCTTTTCGCCGGCGGGCTCGACAAGGAAATATTCGACGACGGCGGCGGGCGCGGGCTTCTCCACGCCGAAGACGAGGATGAAATGGTCGCCCGACAAGGCGCCCATCAGCCCCTTCTTCACGCCGAAGGCGAGACGGCCGGGCGCGGCCAGTCCTTTCAGAAAGCCGTATTCCGCGGCGTCCGTCTTCGAGGAACATATCCTCTTCTCGATGAGGGCGAAGGCTCCGGGCGCCGCCTTCTCTATCGCTTCCGAGGCGACGAGCAGGCCTTCTTTAAGCAGGCCGGAGAGGGCCCTGACTTTCAGCGGGTCGGCGCCGGGCATGGCCGCGGCCAGCGCGCCCTGCACGAAAAGGGCGTTCTCGCCCATAGCCGCCGCCAGCGACCCCCTGAAATGATCGTATTTACCGCCCAGGCCGGAAAGCCGCCAGATCTCCCCCGTCACGGCCTTTATCTCCACCGCGTAATCCTCCTCCTTCACTTCCGCGATATAGCGGAACGGGAGACGCAGGTATTCGGCCGTCTCGGGCAGCGCCAGCAGCGAGGTCTCGTGTATCCGCAGCTCGCAGCGGCCGGCGAACTCCCGGCCCGGCGCGGAGAAGGACAGGTCGGCCTCTATCATGGAATGCTTCATGGGTTCGCCGGCCAGGCCGAGTTTTATGAGGCGTTCATTACGCAGGCGGGAGGCGCGGCGGACGAGATCGTCGTATTTGTAGCCGAGCCCGCTTATGACCAGCGAAGCGCCGGATATGGCCAGCAAGACCTTATGATCGGCCGGGGAAAAGGACAGCAGCGATTCCCAGGGCAGCGTCAGCGGCGTGCCGCGCGCGGGGGCCAGGACCAGAGAGTCCTCCAGCAAAGAGAGTACCACCGCGCCTTTTTCCGGCGGGGCGCCGGCCCGCTCCAGGGAATAGGAGCCTTCGAACTTCATTTTATGAAGATATATTCCACGGTCTTTTTCAGCCCGCCGAACTCCACCACCAGCTCGGCGGTGCCTTCGCGCAGGCCTTTGACCATCACAATGTCCCCGGCGGACGGCGAGACCTCTATCAGCTCCGGCTTGCTGGGCGTCCAGGTCGGCTCTATCTTTATCGGGCGGTTATTGGCGTCCAGCGCGTAGGCGGTCAGCGCGGCGGTGCCGCCGATATTCAGTTTGAGACCGTCCGCGGAGGGGCCGGTCTGGCCGAGGGCGACATTGCCCGCGTAGACCACTATCCTGGCCGGCGGACCGGCGTGAAGCGCGTCCTCCAGCGGCGGGACCAGTTTCCGGATGTCCCGGGCGCAGGCGGCCATAGCGAAAGCGGCCAGCGCCGGGAGGAGCAGCGATTTTACGGTTTTCATGCAACCCCCTGTCTTTCTTTCAAGATATATAATTTGCCGCGGGAGGGCAAGCGCCCGGCGCGCCCGGTCCGTTCCGGCGCGGCGAGGTCAGCGCGGCAGCCGCAGCAGCCAGAGGAATTCCAGGTTGCCCTTGGCGCCTTTTATCGGCGAGTCGGTAAGGCCGGCCTCGGCGACGGCGGGCAGAGACGCCTTCAGCCAGGCACGTATGTCCTCCATCGCCTTCAGGCGGGTCTCCTCGTCCTTGACTATGCCTTTGCGCAGGTCGGCGGGCTGCAGTTCGAACTGCGGCTTGACCAGCGCGACTATCTCCCCGCCGGACGCCATGACGGAAACGACGGGGCCGAGTATGAGTTTAAGAGAGATGAACGACACGTCTATGGCGCAGAGGTCCGGCTTTTCCGGGAAGAGTTCCGGCTTAAGGAACCGGGCATTGGTCTTGGGCATGAAGACGACGCGCGGGTCGGCCTTTATCCGCTCGTGGATCTGGCCCTCGCCCACGTCCACGGCGTAAACCTTACGCGCGCCGGCCTGCAGAAAGCAGTCGGTGAAGCCGCCGGTGGCCACGCCTATGTCGAGGCAGGTCCGGCCCTTCGGGTCTATCTTGAAGTGGTCCAGGGCGCCTTTGAGTTTGAGGCCGCCGCGGGAGACATAGGGGCAGCCGGGCTGGACGAGGTCTATGACGTCGCCGTCGCGCACGGGCTGGCCGGCCTTGTCTGCGGGGCGGCCGTTGAGCGTGACCAGGCCGGCCATGATGGCGCGCAGGGCCTTCTCGCGGGTCTCGAAGAGGCCCTGCTCCACGCAGGCCACGTCCAGTCGTATTTTCATATTGAAAAACTATTCCGTGTGCTGGAGACGGCTCGCCACGAAAAAACGCCGCTCGCACACCGTGCTCGCGCTCCGACCTCGGCCCTCGCGCTCGTATGCGCCTCCGCTCCGCGGGGAGCAAAGCACCGTCAGCTGCGGCGCATACTCCGTAAGCTCGGGCCTTCGGACGGTTTTTCTTAGGCGAGCCGCCTCCCCCCCCCGATTGCCTCCTTATGCAAAACCGTTCACTCCTTCTCTTCCTCGAACTTTTCGAGCTTGAGCTTGCCCTCGGCGTCCTTACGGAGGACCTCGATCTTCTTCTTGATCTCCTCGAGCTTCTCGGAGAGTTCCTTGGAGATGCCTACGCCTTCCTCGAAGAGCGACAGCGACTCCTCTATCGGCGTCGTCTCGTCCTCGAGCCTGCCGACTATCTCCTCCAGCTTGGCGAGCTTCTCCTCGAAACCCTGGGTCTTCTCGTTCTTCACCATAATGTCTCCTGTCCGGGGATGTCGGTCTTTTTAGGCTTAGGCTCCTTCCTGGAGGCTAAGGCGGCGGGCGAAGGCCTGGCGGGGACGGCCGAGGTCTCCGTCACTTCGGCGCCGGCGCGACCCTCGGCGAAACGCAGGTCCAGGCGGTCGCCGGCCTTGAGCCCCGCCGCGCTGCGCACGGCGCGGCCCTTGTCGTCCTTGACTATAGCGTAGCCTTTCCGCAAGGGGAACAGCGGGCTCAGCGCGCTGAGTTTCTGGGAATGCAGGTTGAGCCGCTCCGCGGCGCGGCGCAGGCGGTCCCCTGAAGCGTCGAAAAGGCTTTCCACGGCCTGGTCCAGCCTCTGGGTCGGCCCCTCGAGCATCGTCATCGGGTCGCGGAAGGCGCGGTGGCCGGCCAGCCGCAGGAAGCGGCCGCTGAGGTTCTCGTAATAGATGCGCAGCGACTGCAGCAGCCGCTTCTCGAGCTGCGCGATATTGGCCGCCAGTTCCACTTTGCTCCTGACCACCAGCTCGGCGGCGGCCGACGGAGTCGGCGCGCGCAGGTCGGCGACGAAGTCGGCTATGGTGAAATCGGTCTCGTGGCCGACGCAGGAGATGACCGGGATCTTCGAGCCGGCTATGGCGCGGGCAACTATCTCCTCGTTGAAGGCCCAGAGGTCCTCCATCGAGCCGCCGCCGCGGCCGACCAGCATGACGTCGATGTCCGGGAAGCCGGCGTTGAGGTCCTTTATCGCCTGGGCTATCTCCTCTTTGGAGCCGGCGCCCTGGACTTTGACGGGAGCGATGATGATGTGCAGATTGGCGTAGCGGCGGCCGAGGACGGAGAGAATGTCGCGTATGGCCGCGCCCGTCGGAGAAGTGACGACGCCTATTTTCTGAGGCAGCGCGGGGATCGGGCGTTTGCGGGCCGGGTCGAAAAGCCCCTCGTCCTGCAGTTTCTTCTTGAGCTGCTCGAAGGCCAGCTGCAGCGGGCCTATGCCGGCCGGCACCAGCTCTTTGACCATCAGCTGGTACTTGCTCTGCTTGTCGTAGGTGGTCACGCCGCCGCGGGCGCGCACCAGCAGGCCGTTCTGCGGCTCGAACTTCAGCCCGGAGGCCGGGCCGCGGAACATGACGGCGGAGATATTGGAGACGGCGTCCTTGAGGTCGAAATAGATATGGCCGGCCGCGGACAGTTTGTACCCGGAGATCTCGCCCTCCACCCAGACCTCGCGGAAAGAGGCCTCGAGCAGCGTCTTTACGCCGCGGCTGAGCTCACTGACGGTATAGACCCGCTCCGCCACTATTTCTCCCCCCGCAGCCGGCGCAAACGCCGGGCTATCTCGACCTCGAAGCCCTGCTCGGTGGGGTTGTAGAAACGCTTAGGCTCCGGCATGTATTCCTGGGCGACATAATGGCCGTCGAAATCGTGCGGGTATTTATAACCCTTGCCGTGGCCGAAGGCCTCGCCGTCCTTGGACGCGTCGCGCAGGTGCAGCGGCACTGCCCGCTCGGCGCCGCCGCGCACCTCGGCCTGCGCTTCGTTTATGGCCAGGTAGGCGGCGTTGGACTTGGGCGAGCAGGCCACGTAGATGGCGGCCTGGGCCAGCGGGATGCGGGCCTCGGGCATGCCCAGCGAAGCGACGGCGGAGAAGGCGGCCTGGGCGATGAGCAGGGCGTTGGGATTGGCGTTGCCCACGTCCTCGGCGGCGCAGATGAGTATCCGGCGGGCCAGGAAGCGCGGGTCCTCGCCGGCTTCGAGCATCTTGGCCAGCCAGTAGACGGCGGCGTCCGGGTCGGAGCCGCGCATGGATTTTATGAAGGCCGAGGCGTGGTCGTAATGCTCGTCGGCGCTCTTGTCGTAGCGCAGCGAGCGGCGCTGTATGGATTCCTTCGCCACCCCGATATCTATATGGCGCTTCCCGCCCTTGCCCTGCGGCGTAGTGACGGCCGCCAGCTCGATGGCGTTGAGCAGGCGGCGCGCGTCGCCCGAGGAGTTCTCCACGAAATATCTCTCGGCCTCCGGGGTGAGCTCGGGCCGCAGCGCGGCCAGGCCCTTCTCGTCGGACAGCGCGCGGCGCAGCACCTTGCGCAGAGCGTCGGGCTCCAGCGGCTTGAACTCGAAGACCAGGAAGCGCGACAGGAGCGCGGAGTTGATGTAGAAATACGGGTTCTCGGTGGTCAGGCCGATGAGGACGATGTCGCCCTTCTCGACGGAGGGCAGCAGGGCGTCCTGCTGGGTGCGGTTGAAATGGTGGATCTCGTCGAGCAGCAGCAGCGAGACCGGCGCCAGTCCCGATTCTTTCAGCGCGCGGGCGGCCTCGAGTATCTTCTTTAGTTCGGCCACGCCGGCGGTTACGGCGTTAAGCTCGAAGACGCGGGCCTTGGTGCGCGAGGCGATGAACCGGGCGGTGGCCGTCTTGCCGCAGCCCGACGGGCCGTAGAAGACGGCCGAGCGGACATTGTCGGACTCTATGGCGCGGCGCAGCAGTTTGCCCTCGGCCAGGATATGCTCCTGGCCGGCGAACTGCTCCAGCGCGGACGGAGCGAGGCGGGCGGCCAGCGGCGACTGCCGCGGCTCCGTCTCCTCCCCGGCCTCTTCGCCGCCGTCGGCGGGCGTTTCGAACAGGGACTCTGACATCAGAAAAGCTTGCTGTCCAGGGCTTCTTTGAGGCTGGCGGCCAGTTCCTCTATCTTGCGCGAGTCGGCGGCGCGCAGGTCCTTGGACTTGTGCTCCAGGTTGAACAGCTCGGCGGCGAAGTGCATCGCGGTCAGTATGGCCAGTTTCTGCGTGTCCACGCGCTTGAGGCCGGGCTCCAGCTCGGTCATCTTGTCCTCGACCTGCTGGGCTATGGCGGCCACTTCCATGGGGGTGAGGCCCTCCATGGCGATATTGAGCTTGACGCCCTTTACGGTTACCTGAGTCTCGTCCTTCTGCGTCATTCGTCGTCCAGTCCGTCGAAAAGGTAGCCCTGCGCGCTGGAGGCCTTCTCTATCTTCTCGCAGAGCCGGAGGAGGCGTTTTTTAAGTTTTTTGCGGGCCTCTTCGGCGGCGGGGCTCCGGCCCGCTTTCATGAGCCTGGTCCTGTCGGCCGCGTAGCTCTCCACTTGCTTGCGCAGAAGGGCGTTCTCCTGCTCCAGCGTTTTGAGCCTCTCTATGGCGGTCTTTACCAGGCCGTCCAGCGTTTTTATGCCGGCGTTCATCAGCCCCCATTATATAAAAGATAACCGTGGCAGGGCCCGGGCCGGGGACGGCAAGGGACCTAGGGAAAAATGGGCCTTTGAACCGTGGTGCGGGGCCCCGGTAAAGGATATAACATATCTGACGGTAAAGCGGTCACGGAGGATACAGATGAAGAATTCGGTAAAAATGATTTCCGGGATAGCGGCCCTGGCCTTTATCCTGCCCTCCTTCGCCGGGGCGGAGGACAAGAGCATATACGGCGACGACAACCGCCTCGACTATTTCGAAGCGCCGGCCGACATGAAGGAGCTGGCGAAGTCCGTGGTCTCTTTCTGGAAGAACGAGCATGTGCGGATCGACGGCGACAAGGCCCGCGTGGCCACCGTCAATTTCGGCGACGCGGTCGGGCTCTGCCCCTCCGAGAGGTTCCGCGAACAGCCCGTGGGCGCCTTCTGCTCCGGCTCGCTGGTCGGCGAGGACCTGGTCATGACCGCCGGCCACTGCATCACCGACGAAGCCTCCTGCGCCGCCGCCAAACTGGTCTTCGGCTACGCGGTGACCGGGCGCGGCCAGGCCGCCGATACCACGGTCCCCGCCTCCGACGTCTATTCCTGCAAGAGGATCGTGAAGCGCGACCTGGACAAGGAACCCACCGGCACCGTCGGTCTCATCGGCGCGATAGTCGGCAACGTGCTCGACACGACCGGCCCCGACTACGCCCTGATACAGCTCGACCGGAAAGTGACCGGCCGCCGGCCGCTGCCCATCAACCGCGGCTCCAAGGTCAAGGAAGGGACGCAGATCTTCGTCATCGGCCATCCCGTCGGCCTGCCGCTCAAAGTGGCCGGCGACGCCAGGGTGCGCTCCTCCAAGTTCATGCGCGCCCACTTCACCACCGACCTCGACACCTTCGGCGGCAACTCGGGCTCGCCGGTGTTCAACCTCAAGACCAGGCTCATCGAGGGCATCCTGGTGCGCGGCGGCACGGATTTCGTGAAGTCCCCCGAGGGCTGCACGGTCTCCTACAGCGTGGGCCAGAACGACGGCAAGGGCGAGGCCGTGACCCACGTCTCCGTCCTCAAGGACCATATCCCGGCCCTCAAGTCCGCGAACGAGACCCCCAAGCTGGTGGAACTCTCCCCCGAGGACACCGCCTTCGAGCCGCTCGAGCGGACCGTCTCCTTCGACTGATCCTCTCCGTCATTAAAAAAGGGCCCCGGGCTTCCGCCCGGGGCTTTTTTTGGGTAGGGGACGTTGTTGACTTGTTGAGTTGTTGACTTATTTTCCCCAAGGCCGGCAGGGGACTACTGGGGGTGCAACAACTCAACAAGTCAACAACGTCCCCTGAACGACAGCAGGGTTTCGGCGACTTTCGTCTCGTTGTAGCCGGCGCGGACCTTGTCGTGCGCCGAGGCGGCGAGGCGGGAGGCCAGGGCGGGGTCGGCCTTCAGCCGCAGGACGGCCTCGGCCAGCGACTCCGGGGAGCCGTCGGTCAGCAGCATGTCCGAGCCGTCGGCGAAGAGTTCCCTTATGGCGGGCGTGTCCCTGGTGATCACGGGCTTACGGCAGGCGGCGTAATGGTAGACCTTGTTGGGGATGACCAGGCCGGCCTTGAGCGTGTCGCCGAATATCCCGAGCGCGGCGTCGAAACCCAGGATCTTCCCCCTCAGCTCCGCCTGCGCCACGCGGCCGGTGAAATCCACGTTGGGGAGCTTCTTCTCGGCGGCGTAAGCCCTGGCCCTGGCGTAGTCGAAGCCGTCCCCGACTATCCTGAAAAGGATATCTTCCCGGCCGCGCAGCAGGTGGGCGGCCTCCAGTATCTTCACCACGCCCTGCAGCGGGTTCAGGCTGCCGTAGAAGCCGGCGACGAACCGGCCGTCCCCCGCCGGCCTTTCCCCGGGGAAGAAAGAACCGAAATCGTTGCCGATGTAGAGGACCCCCATTTTCTCCCGCGGCACGCCGCAGTTGAAATGGAACCACTCCAGGTGAGCCGCGGTATCCGTGACCACGAAGTCGGCGGCGGCCATGGAGGAACGGTCCGACAGGCGCGCGCGAAGCGCGGAAAGGCCGTATTTCCAGACATTGGCGTAATCGAGCGCCTTGGTCATGTAGCGGGAGATGAGCGGGTCGAAAACGACCCGCTTCCCCCCGGCGTGCTCTTTTACGAAGGAGACTTCCTTATGGGTGAAAGAGGGCAGGAAGACGAAGTCGGCCGCCGCGGACAGCCCGCGCAGGCGGCGGGCGGCGGCGGCATCCTTCTTTTTGAAAGGGAATTCGGAGACGCGGTGGCCCAGTTTCAGCAGGCCGGCGCGTATGACGGCGGTCCGATTGTACTCGGGCTCGTAATTGCCCGCGAAAAGTATCTCCAGGGGCATAAGCGGGGGGATCCGGCGGCGGTCAGCCGCGCAGCCTGGCGCCGAAGGAGGCTTCCAGCTTCTTGAGGGCCTTCTCCATGCGGGAATTGACGTCCGCGTCGGTCAGCGTGCGCTCCATGGAGGAGAAGGTGAAGCGCAGGGTCAGGCTGCGCTGGCCCTCGGGCACGCCCTTCCCCTTGTAGACGTCGATAAGATCGAGCCGGGAGAGGTCCGGCAACGAGCCGAGGTCCTTCTCCATTTCCGCCCATTCGCGTTTCTCGTCCACCAGCACCGAGAGATCGCGCCAGGCCGCCGGGAAGGGCGACACGGCCCTGACCTGCGGCACGCGGTCGCGGAAAGAGCCTTTCCACGACTCGGCCAGGGCGGCGAGCGAAAGTTCGAAATAGTAGACCTGGGTGTCTTTCAGGTCGCTGTTGATGACGGCCATCGGGTCGACGAGGCCCAGCACGCCGGCCTCGCCGGCGCCCAGTTTCATGACCAGCGCCGCGCCTTCCTGCAGGAAGGCCGGCCTGTGCTTAGGCTTCTCGAAGCGGAAACCGCGCCTGCCGCCGAAGACGGCCTGCATGACGCCCTTGAGATGGTAGAAATCCGACATCTCCGAGCCGCCGCGCCAGTGCTGCTCCTCGGGGAAAGGCCCGTACATCAGGCCGGCGCAGACGCGCTCCTCTTTTTTCCCGTCCTTCGTCCTGCGATAGACGGTCCCGGTCTCGAAGACGGCGACCGAGGTCCGGCCACGGTTGAGATTGTAGCGCAGGGTCTTGAGCAGCCCGGGCAGCAGGGAGGTCCTCAGGTACTGGTAGTCGGACGAAAGGGGGTTGAGCAGTTCCACGGCCTGCGTCTCGTCGAGCAGGCAGCCGCGGAAGTCCTTGAGCGGGACCAGGTCGTAGTTATAGACCTCGGAGAAACCGAGCCCGGCCAGTCTGCCGCGCAGTTCGGCCTCGGCCTCGGCCATGGGGGTGGAGGAAGCGGGGATCACCGGCATCGACGAGGCCGACGGGATGAGGTCGTAGCCGTTGTAGCGGGCGGCCTCCTCGGCCAGGTCCCATACCGTCTCTATGTCCCTGCGGTACGAGGGCGGCGTGAATTTCCACGGCTTCTCCGGCGACAGCCCGGGTTGTATCGCCTTCAGGCAGGCGAAGATCTTCTCGTCGGTCATGGCCGTACCCAGTATCGCGTTTATGCGCGCGGGGTCGGCGGTCACCACGGGCCGGCGGGGAGGTTCGGGGAAATTATCGCTGACCTGCGCTATCTTCGCCGACGGGACGGCCTCCAGCAGCAGACCCGCTATGCGGCGCGCGGCCTTCATGGTCAGCTCGATGTCGGTGCCGCGCTCGAAGCGGTAGGACGACTCGCTCTTTATGCCGCTCTTCCGGGACGAAGCCCGGACGGCGGACTGCGAGAACGAGGCGGACTCTATGAGTATCGAATCGGTGGTTTCGGCGACGGAGGAGTAGAAGCCGCCCATGACGCCGGCCAGCGCGACCGGTTTCTCGCGGTCGGCTATGACCAGCGCGCCGGAGGAGAGCTTGAGCTCCGTGCCGTCGAGGGCCTTCATGTTCTCGCCGTCGGACGACGGACGGACCTTTATCTCCGGGCCGGCGAGGTTGGCCAGGTCGAAGCAATGCGTCGGCTGGCCCAGCTCGTACATGACATAGTTCGAGACGTCGATAAGGAGATTGCCCTTGGGGTTGGAGCCCATGGCGCGCAGCCGCGCGGCCATCCATTCGGGCGTGGCCGCGCCTTTGAGGCCGCTTATGACGACGGCGGTATACCGCGGGCAGAGAGAGGGGTCGGCTATGGAGACCGGGGCGACGGTGCCGCCGCCCTTAGGCAGTTCGGGCAGGACCGGCTCTTTGAACTTCAGGCCGTAGAAGACGCAGAGCTCGCGGGCCAGCGCGTAATGGGAGAGGCAGTAGGCCAGGTTCGGGGTTATCTCCAGTTCGAAGACCCAGTCCGGCGGGGCGAAAAGCGTGCGCGCGTCGGCGCCCAGCGGCGCGGACGGGTCGAGGACCAGTATGCCGGAATTGTCGTAACCCTCGAGTCCCAGTTCCCCGGCGGAGCAGATCATGCCTTCCGACTCGACGCCGCGGATCTTGGCCTTCTTGAGCTCGCCCTCGGCGAGCACGGCGCCGACCCTGGCGAAAGGGATCAGTTGGCCGACGGCTATGTTCTTGGCGCCGCAGACCACGCGCATCGTCGCCGAGCCGTCGTTCACATCGACGAGCGAAAGCTTGTCGGCGTTGGGGTGCTTGTCTATCTTATCGATACGGCCGACCACGACGCCGGTGAACGCGGCGCCGCTGCGGCCGGAGCTTTCCACGCCCAGGCCCAGCCGCGCGAATTTGGCCGGCAGCTCCCCGGCGGGAGGCGGGTCCTCTATGAAATCGCAGAGCCAGGAATAAAGTATCTTCACAGTTGTTTCCAGACGCGCAGGTCGTTCTCGTAGAACATGCGCAGGTCCTTTATGCCGAACAGCAGCATCGCGAAGCGCTCGACGCCGGCGCCGAAGGCGAAGCCGCTCCATTTCTCGGGGTCGTGGCCGCAGGCTTTCAGCACATTGGGGTGCACCATGCCCGCCCCGAGCATCTCGAGCCAGCCGGTGCTCTTGCAGACCGGGCATTTATCGGCCTTGCCGCCGCAGAACACGCAGGAGACCTCGACCTGCGCCCCGGGCTCGACGAAAGGGAAATAGGAGGGAGCGAAACGGACCTTGGCCGAGGAGCCGAACAAGTCCTTGAGGAAGGCGTCCAGCGTCCAGCGCAGGTCGGCCATGCTCACGTTCTTATCTACGTAGAGTCCTTCCATCTGGTGGAAAACGAAGGAGTGGCTCGCGTCCACGGCCTCGGCGCGGAAAACGCGGCCGGGCGAGATGATGCGCAGCGGCAGTTGAGCGCCCTTCATCGAGCGTATCTGCACCGGCGAGGTGTGCGTGCGCAGCAGCATATCCTTGCCGGAGGCGTCCTTAACTCCGGCGTAGAAAGTGTCCTGCGCGTCCCTGGCCGGGTGGTCCGGCGGGAAGTTGAGCGCCTCGAAATTATAGTGGTCCTCTTCGACGTGCGGTCCTTCGGCCACGGAGAAGCCCAGCTTCATCAGCGAGGCGGTGATGCGGTCCATCGTCCGCGTGATCGGGTGCAGGCTGCCCTTCGGAAAAGGATAACCCGAAAGCGTCAGGTCGAGCCCCGCGGCGGCTTTGGACTTCCCCCCGCCCAGCTCGGCCTTGCGGGCCTCCAGGGCGGCGACTAGCCGGGCCTTGAGCTCGTTGCCCAGGCGTCCCAGTTCTTTCTTCTCTTCGATGGTGAAGGAGCCCAGGTCGCGCAGCAGCAGGGCCAGCTCGCCCTTGCGGCCGAGGAACTGCAGTTCCACTTCGGAGATATTATCGGCGGCGGCCCCTGAAATGGCGGAGGAGAAGCTCTCGCCCACGCGAGAAAGCTTCTCCTTCCACTCGGCCGCGTTCATCGCCCGTCCGGCCGGCCCTCAGGCCGCCGCGTTCAGGGCTTTCTTGGCCATTTCCGCTATCTGCTTGAAGGACGCCGGGTCCTTGATCGCGATCTCGGAAAGCATCTTGCGGTTGATGTCGAGCTTGGCCTTCTTGAGGCCGTTCATGAACTTGCTGTAGGACATTCCCTCTTCGCGGGCGGCCGCGTTCAGGCGCATGATCCAGAGCTGGCGCATGTCGCCCTTGCGGTCCTTGCGGTGCTCGTAAGCGACGGCCAGCGACTTCTTGACCTGCTGGGTCGCCATCCTGAGGCGGTTCTTCTTATTGGCGTAATAGCCCTTGGCGAGCTTGAAGATCTTCTTCTTGCGCTTGTTGCGTGCGACGCTGTATTTTATCCTCATAGTGTTTCCTGTTGCCTTCCCGGGGACGCCGGGAGCCGGACCGGGCCGGCGATCGGTGCGCCGGCCGCCGGTAGGCGCTCCTGTTTATTTATAGGGCAGATAGGTCCTGAGAACCGCGGCCTCGTGGCTGTTCTTTTCCTCCACCTTGTTCTTGCGGAGATTGCGGCCGTGCTTGGCGGACATGCCGGTGAGAAGATGCCTGCGATTGATCTTCCGGTGCAGCCATTTGCCGCCGGCGGTCTTCTTGAAGCGTTTCTTGGACCCGCTGTGAGTTTTCATTTTGGGCATAGTTGTCTCTCTGCTTACTATTATATGAATTACCGGGGCGGCCTGTAAATGACCGTTCAGGCGGCGGGGGCGCCCGGAGCCTGGGGGGTCTGGGGAGCCTGCGGCGGCTGTACCGCGGGCCTGGCCTCGGCCTTGGCGCCCGATTTGGACACGGGCTTGGGCGAGATCATGACGCTCATGCGGTTGCCCGCCAGCGAGAACCGCCCCTCCTGGGTGCCGACTTCCGTCAGCTTGGCGACCACGTCCTGCAGGATCTTCTCGCCGATGTCGCGGTGCTGGTTCTCGCGGCCCTTGAAGACCACGGTGACCCGGACCTTGTCCTGCGCGCGGAGGAATTCGGAGATATGCTTGATCTTGGTGTCGAGGTCGTGCTGGGCGATGCGCGTGTTCATGCGGATCTCCTTGAGCATGCCGACCTTCTGCTTCTTGCGGTTCTCCCGCTCCTGCTTGTCCTTCTCGTAGAGGTACTTGGAAAAGTCCATTATCTTGCAGACGGGAGGAGCCGCCTGCGGCGCTATCTCGACCAGGTCCAGCCCGGCGTTGCGCGCCATCTGGAGCGCTTCCTGTATCGGTTTCACCCCCACCATCGTACCGTCGCTGGCGACAAGACGCACCTGCGACACGTTTATCCACCTGTTTATCCTTATCCGTTTATCGTAGTACAAACTATCCTCCCTGAACTAAGACTTATCTGAAAAGCCCTTCTATAGATTAATCCCAAAATTTGCGGTAGGAGGCGCTTTACAACTCAACTTCATCCGCCCCACCGCTTGATTTAGTCTGAACTGCCTGCAGGTTTCGTAAAATCCGTGGCATCAAATATGTCGTATCTTTTACTGTAAATTGCGCAAGGAGCGAGATAATCCATATCCGCTATACCCATAGCTACAGTCCCGCAGAAACCAAAACTTTTTCCCCAGTCGTCCGATTTAACCATTAGATTATAGTAAACATCAGTATCTCCGACGTTTGAGTTCACAGAATCCGCTCCGTCTATATAAATCCCGTTGTCGGCGCGCACGCGCTCTTTCCATCCGCCCCATTTCTTGCGGTATTCAAGTATCTTCAGCCGGTAGAAAGACAACCCCTTCATATAGTCCGGCTTGTTCTCAGGCTCAGGCGCACCTTTATAGACCAACATAAACACCGCCGGATTGCCTGTGCCCAGCAGGTCGCCTTTCCATATAAAATCAGGCTTGTATTCGCCCGCCAGTTCATCCAGAGTCTTTACCGCCTTCCCGGGCCACTTGCCGGAATTGTCGGGGAAATAGTAGGCGAACCATCCTTCTATGTTGTTCTCAGTGGCATAAACCATGCTTTCGGTGCCCACATATGTATCGCCGCGTTCGGAATAAAACCACGGCATTCTGTCCGTCACCACTCCGCCGGCGGATAAAACCTCAAGAACGAAAAATCCGGGAACCCCGCGGGATGTCACGGCGGCAAGGTCTATGCAGGCATCCCTGTCATACCGGAAATTTGCCGTTCCACTGGAATTCGTTACGCGCAATATCGAGGCCGAGGCGCGTTCTATCTGAAAAACATCCCGCCACAGGCCTCCCGCGTAATCAACAACTCGTAATTTGTCAACCGGATACTTACAAACCGTTCCTTCCCCCAGACTGACGATTACCGCAGAGGGCACGCCAGGAGCGCTGAAGGAACTTTTGTGGATGAAAGCCGCGGTCGATACATCTCCGATGAAAGCGGCGAAATCGGCCTCCGCCTTTGCCGGCCACGCCGCCGCGGGCATATTTGCGGCAAAAAACTTCTCAAGTCCGCTCCGTGGTGCCTCCGCATATCCCCTGGCTGAAACGACGGACAGTAGAACGATCATAGCGATCAGTTTTTGCTTCACGGAGCGCCTCCTCCGGCAAGACATTGACTGGCCCACTCTCCTCCGACACAACGCTTCTCATTCGTCTTCTCATCTTTCACGATTCTGCCTGTGCATAGGCGATAACACCCTTTGTACATATGAAGGGTGTTTTTCTTAATCACATCCCCTGCGGACGTATAGATGGCCTCCATAGGGCAATAAGATGTGGTGCACTCCCCGCTTTTCTTAGATTTACGGTCCGCGGTCACCACATGAACGATTTCATCCCCTTCCTTAAAAAACAACACATCCCCTTCGCTAATCTTGGTGATATCCGTCTTTATCCGCCCCAGGCGGCGCAGGTACTCATACTGTTTCTGGGATAGCCGGGAACATGGCCTGGCTTCCGGCGCACATTCGCAGTCCTCGGCTCCATAGGGACAGTCCTTGACCGCCCTTATCATCTTATCCCTGCCCAGGCCGGGATAGATTTTACCGACCAGGGCGGAACAATCCAGGGCTTTCGCCTCTTTCACCCCGGCATTCGCCATTATCTCCATTGCCCGCTTTACGGCTGACGAGCCCTTGGCCTCCGTCCCAGCATCCTCTTTATCAGCTGCCGCCGGAATCTGCCCCGGAACGCCGGCGGGCCTGGCCCGCCCCGGCGCCATGCAATCCGGGCTGGCCTGCAGCGATATCGCCATCTTCTCAAGCGCCTCCCTCTGCCGGTTCAGAGCGTTCACCCTCTTTTCAAAATTCGCCTGCGCGCGGCGCTCTAGCTCGGAAATCTGAGAGTCCAGACTCCTGGACTGCGTCTCTATCATCCGGGAACACGCCGTGTTGCGGCAGGAGACCGCCTTCTGGCTCAACTTCATCCGCTCCCGCCGCTTGGATTCTATATCCTTGTATATAGCCTTGTTTTCCGCGATCGTATCCGCAGTCTGGGACAGGGCCTGGTTCGCCAGGGAACCGATCTGCCTCTGGAGCCCCGCTATCCGTTTTTCGCAGGAAGCGGCGGCCGGGTCCTGACGCTCACCGACATGCAGTCCCGTCTGGGCCATAAGTTCCACGCTTAAAGTTGCCAGGCCAATGAACAGGAAAAAGGCGCAACGCATCAGAACCAGAACTGGAGGCCCCAGTTTATCATGGAAACCGGGGCCACATCCGACGACAACGGGATATTGCGCTCGTACTGAAGATTGAAGGAGACGCTATCGGTCAGGAAATAATTGGCGCCCAGCTGGAAGCCGCCGGATAGGGCGTACGATGTATCTGACGCGACGGTCCCGCTATTAAGGTTCCAGTCGTACACCGAGCCGGCGTTCTGATAAGTCTTGTTCTCGATGGTGTTGCGGGAAATCATCAGGCCGCACATGGCGGAAAGATACGGGGAGAAACGCCCTAGCCCGGACAGATTGGAGCGCATATACGCGTTCATCGCCGTTGTCAGGGTGTTCGATACTGTGCGATATTTATAACTGGACGTAAGGGGGACCGCCCAGGCGTATCTCTCGGTGTCCACACTATATCCGTTGAGCGACAGGGAGAGGCCCCCTTCAAGGTCCGCCGCCAGCCCGCCGGAGCCAAGGCCCATGCCGTCTTTAAGAGTTTTTCCGCCTGAAAGGGACAGAGAGGATGACCAGGCGAACCCCCCCGGGGCCGGAGTGCGGTTAAGCGACATCCTGACGCCAGCATTAAAGGGCTTCTTCCCCTCTCCGTTCGATACGGCCGGGAAGAGGAGCGTCAGCAGGGCGATAATCGTTATCAGGCGCATCGTCAAAACACCTTAAATCTCAACCCTACGCCGGTAGAATATATAAGTTCGTTCTCTTCCTCCACCGGCGGGACGGCGGTCAATTTCATGTTCCAGTCCACGGAAAGGTCAGGGGTAAGGCTGTAAGCTAGGCCAAAAACGGTCCAAGCATAGGAGGTTTCCGAACTGCTGTCGCTGTCGCCGGCGACGGAACTTTTAGTGCGGGTGGTCCCGGCGCTGAACCCCGTGTACATCCGCAGGCTCAATGGGTTTAGCGTCAGCGGAGGTCTGGAGCCGGAGGCTTCTTCCTTGCGCGCTTTACTCCGCGCCCAGTCCAGATAGTTGCGCGCGAAGGGATAAAAATAATAATTGACCCCCGCGGAATAAGTTGTTGTTTCAGACTTCGAGGCGACACCGCCATAATCGCCGGAATTCTTCATGACCTGCGCATCAAAAGCGAACTCGAACTTCCTGAATGGCATGTACCCTATGAAAACACCGACAATATCGCCGTCGGAACCGTCCATAAACATGCGGGAACCGTTAAGACCCACGCTCAATGAACCGGTAAAAGGCGGCAGAATTACGCGGGCGCGGCCGGATGGAAGTCGGTCTTCGACACAGACGACATCCTGCCATGACACCTCAGAAACTCCGCTATCAGTGCGGATGGAGATAACATCTTTGTCTTTGGCGACAATATCGCCCGAAAAGAAAGTGTGATCGGTTTTATAGATTTCAGCGGAAAAAGCAGGGGAGGCAAAAAGAAAGAGCGCTGATAAGAATATTTGGCGTTTCTCCACAGACATTAGGATACTCTTTTGGACCAAAGAGGTCAAGGATAAAACAGGGCAAAACCAATAGGCTATAAACACCATCCTGATTCCGCTCAGCGCGGTCGGCCGTTCGCGGCGCTCACGGCTTCCGCCCGGGGCCCCGTCTTCCGGCAGGCCGCCCGGTACCATAGGCGCCCCAGGTACTCGTGCAGGGCCGCTTTTAAGCCGCCCCCGCCCTGCGGCAGCAGCGAGGGCCACCCCCGCCAGCCGGGGGAGGACAGATAGGCGCAGGGCACCGGCGTACCGGCCCCCAGGCCGGCGGCTTCGAAGGCCCGCACGGTCCTTGGCAGGTGCACGGCCGAAGTAAGCAGCAGCGGACGGGTCCAGCCCCGGGCCCGGAAGATCTCCGCGGTCAGGAAAGCGTTCTCGCAGGTGTCGGCCGAGGACCCTTCCTGCACGATCTTCCCGGCCGGCACGCCGGCTTCCTCCAGGGCTTTCGCGGCCGCCGGGGCCCAGCTGCCGTTGCCGAAAACGCTCCCTCCGGTGACGACCACCGGCAGGCCGGTCTGTCGGTGCAGCCGCGCCGCGGCCAGCAGCCTGGCCGAACCGTCCCTGTCCAGCGCGGGGCCGCCGCCGGGGTCGGAGGCGCCGGGCAGCAGCGAACCGCCCAGGACCACTATGGCGTCGGCCGAGAGGTCCCGCGGCTGCGGATAGCGGTATTCGAGCGGGCGGAGGAGCAGCGCGTGGAAGGCCGGGGTCATCAGGACCCACAGCGCGAGGCCGGCCCCGGCCAACAGGCCCGGACGCCCGCGGCGCTTATAGAGGCACCAGGCGGCCGCGGCGAAGCAGGCCGTGACCAGCAGGCCCGGCGGCAGCACGAAAGGCGTTATCAGTTTCTTAAATATGAACATCGTTCAAAAACATAGCCCCGTCCGCCGGGCGGCGGACAGGGCCGTAAGTTTCACCGCGGGAACGTTTATACTCCGTCCTTTATGCGCATGCGGTAGAAAGAGCGCCAGACGAACACGGTCGACAGCGCGAAGAACACCGCCGCAGCGGTATGCGCCGTGGAGGGCTCCAGCGTGATGGCCAGCTCGACGGCCAGCAGGCCGAACAGCGTGGTGAACTTGATGACCGGGTTCATGGCCACCGACGAGGTGTCCTTGAACGGGTCGCCCACGGTGTCGCCGACCACGGTGGCGTCGTGCAGCGGAGTGCCCTTCATATTGAGCTCGGTCTCCACCAGTTTCTTGGCGTTGTCCCACGCGCCGCCCGCGTTGGCCATGAAGATGGCCTGGTAGAGGCCCGAGATCGCTATGCCTATCAGGTAGCCGATGAAGTAGAAGTGGTTCAGGCAGGCGAAGGCCAGCGTCGAGAAGAACACCGCGAGGAAGATGTTGAACATCCCCTTCTGCGCGTACTGCGTGCAGATCTCCACGACCTTCTTGGAATCCTCCACCGAGGCCTTGTCCGCTTTCTCCAGATGGATGTTCTGCTTTATGAACTCCACCGCGCGGTAGGCGCCGGTCGTCACGGCCTGCGTCGAAGCGCCGGTGAACCAGTAGATCACCGCGCCGCCCGTGATCAGGCCCAGCAGGAACAGCGGGTTGAGTATCGAGAGGCCCGCCTCCACCTGGCCCGGGAAGGTCTTGTGCAGTACCTGTATGATCGAGAAGATCAGCGTGGTCGCGCCGACCACCGCCGTGCCGATAAGCACCGGCTTGGCCGTCGCCTTGAACGTATTGCCCGCGCCGTCGTTTTCCTCCAGGTGCTTCTTGCCGTTGACGAAGTCCGGCTCGAAACCGAAATCCTTCCTGAGTTCCTCTTTGATGCCGGGCAGCGTCTCTATCGTCGACAGTTCGTAGACGCTCTGCGCGTTGTCGGTCACCGGGCCGTAGGAGTCCACGGCTATCGTCACCGGGCCCATGCCCAGGAAACCGAACGCTATCAGGCCGAACGAGAAGATGGCCGGGGCCGCCATGATGGCGCCGAGGCCCGCCTCGCTGACGACGTAGCCGACGGCCATCAGCGCGATGATGGCGATGCCCATCCAGTAGGCGCTGAAGTTGCCGGCGACCAGGCCGGAGAGTATGTTGAGCGAGGGCCCGCCTTCCTTGGACGCCGCCAGCACCTCGCGCACGTGCGAGGAGTTGGTCGAGGTGAAGATCTTGACGAGCTCGGGTATCAGCGCGCCGGCCAGAGTGCCGCAGCTGATGATGGTCGAGAGCTTCCACCACAGCGTGCCGTCGCCCAGCTCCGCGATGAGGAGGTACGAGAGCAGGTAGGTCATGCCGATGGAGACCAGCGAGGTCAGCCAGACCAGCGTGGTCAGCGGGACCTCGAAGTCGAACTTCTTCGACTCGCCGTAGGCCGCCCTGGCCCAGAGGCCGTTGAGGCCGTAGGACAGCGCGCTGGTGAAGATCATGCCTATGCGCATGACGAATATCCAGACCAGCAGCTGCACCTGGGTCAGCGCCTCGGGCACGGCCAGCAGGATGAAGGTGATCAGCGCGACGCCCGTAACGCCGTAGGTCTCGAAGCCGTCGGCCGTCGGGCCCACGGAATCGCCGGCGTTGTCGCCGGTGCAGTCGGCTATGACGCCCGGGTTGCGCGCGTCGTCTTCCTTGATCTTGAAGACTATCTTCATCAGGTCGGAGCCGATGTCGGCGATCTTGGTGAAGATGCCGCCGGCTATGCGGAGCGCCGCGGCGCCCAGCGACTCGCCTATCGCGAAGCCGATGAAGCAGGGGCCCGCGTAGTCGCCGGGGATGAAGATCAGTATCGCCAGCATCAGCACCAGCTCGACGGAGATAAGCAGCATGCCTATCGACATGCCGGCCTTGAGCGGGATGTGCATCGCCGGGAACGGCAGGCCCTTGAGCGCGGCGAAGGCCGTGCGGCTGTTGGCGTAGGTGTTTATCCTTATGCCGAACCAGGCCACCGCGTAGGAGCCGAGTATGCCGACTATGCTGGAGATCACGATGACCGTCAGCTGGACGGCGGTGAAATGGAGGAGGTAGCCGAAGTAGAAGACCATGATCGCCGCGATGAAGGCCCAGAGTATCGCGAGGAATTTGCCCTGCGTGAGCAGGTAGGTCTTGCAGGTCTCGTAGATCAGCTCGGAGATCTCTAGCATCGACTTATGCACGGGCAGGCGGCTTATCTGCATCGACTGCACCAGCCCGAAAAGGACGCCGAGACAGCAGACGACCAGGCCCCACATCAGGAGCGTGTCGCCGGCCACGCCGCCCAGGAAAGTCGCCTGGGAGAGCGGCGGGATGATGAGGTCGGCCTCACCCGCGAAAGAACTAGTCACGGACAGCGCGAACGCGGCCGCGGCGGCCGCCAGTGTCTTGAGTTTTCCCATTAGCCCCTCCATCTGCCTGTAAAGAAGACCGCCCGTCTTTTGAACGGGCGGCCTTTTCGGTTCCTTAGAGCTTCTGCTCCGCGGCGACCGGAACTCCCGGCCCCATGGTGGAAGATACGAACACCGACTGCATATACACGCCCTTCGAGGAAGAAGGCTTTGCCTTGAGGACGGCGTCCAGGATGGCCTGGGCGTTCTCGGCCAGCTTCTCCGCGGGGAACGAGGCCTTGCCGACGGGCACGTGGATGAGGCCCTGCGCGTCGTTCTTGTACTCGACGCGGCCGGCCTTGAGCTCCTTGACGGCCTTCTTGACGTCCAGCGTCACGGTCCCGCTCTTGGGGTTGGGCATCAGGCCGCGCGGGCCCAGCGTCTTGCCCAGGCGGGTGATGTCCTTCATCATGTCGGGGGTGACCACGAGCACGTCGAAGTCCATCATGCCCTTGGCGATCTCCTCGATCAGTTCCGCCGCGCCGACCTTGTCCGCGCCGGCGGCGGTCGCTTCGGCGGCCTTATCGCCCTTGGCGATGACGGCGATCTTCTTGGTCTTGCCGCTGCCGTGCGGGAGCGGCACCGTGCCGCGCACCGACTGGTCCGACTGCTTGGGGTCTATGCCCAGCCTTATGTGGACCTCGACGGTCTCGTCGAACTTGGCGGTGGCGCTCTTCTTTATCATCCCCATGGCCTCGGCCAGGGTGTACTTTTTAGAAAGATCCAGATCTTTCTTGAGGTTGTTGAGTCTCTTTCCCATTTTTTCTTCTCCTTGTTTTTTCCAGGGCCCGAAGGCCCCCGAGGTTCGTGCGCGGGAAGGCCCCGCTTCCTCGTAAGAACTTTATCCCTCTATCTCGACGCCCATCGAGCGGGCGGTGCCTTTCACCATCTCCATGGCCTGCTTGATGTCCTTGGTGTTGAGGTCGGGGAGCTTGGTCTTGGCGACTTCCTCGACCTGCTTGAGGTTCAGCTTGCCGACCTTGGTCTTGTTCGGCTCGCCGGAACCCTTGGCCAGGCCCGCGGCCTTCTTGATGAGGGCGGCCATCGGCGGCATCTTGGTGATGAAGGTGAAGGTGCGGTCCTCGAACACGGTGATGACCACCGGTATCGGAACGCCCTGCTCCAGCTTGCGGGTCTTCTCGTTGAACTGCTTGCAGAAGTCCATGATGTTCACGCCGTGCTGGCCGAGGGCGGGGCCCACGGGCGGAGCGGGATTGGCGGCGCCGGCCGGGATCTGGAGCTTTATCAGGGTCTTTATCTGTTTGACTTTAGCCATATTAAGTTACCTCTTTGAGTATGCCGAAGGCCCGGCCGCGGTCAGAAGCGTACCGCGGAAAGGTCTTTAGACTTTTTCCACCTGCAGGAAATCCAGCTCCACCGGGGTGGGGCGGTCGAACACGGTCACGGTCACGCGCAGCTTGGCCTTGGGTTCGTTGACGTCCTCGACGAGGCCCATGAAATGCTTGAACGGTCCCTCGATGATGCGGACGTTCTCGCCCTTCTCGAACTGCACGGCGGGCTTGGGCTTGTCCTCGCTGGTCGAATTGGCCAGTTCCAGGATCTGCTGCACCTCGCCCTCGTCCATCGGGACCGGCTTGGGGTCGCCCAGGAAGCCCGAGACGCCCTGGATGCCGCGTATGGCCCAGTAACTCTCGTTGTCGAGCTCCAGGTCCACCAGCACGTAGCCGGGGAAGAACTTGCGCTTGCGCAGTTCCTTCTTGTTGTGCTTGATCGCCACGACGTCCTCGGTCGGGATCAGCACCTGGAAAAGCTTGGTGGAGAGCTCGTTGGAGTCGATCTTGCCCTGCAGGGCCTTCTGTACGCGTTCCTCGAACCCGGTGCGGGTGTGTATTACGAACCAGCCTCTTGCCATGTTCAGCGTCCTCCGAGCATGCCTTTCACGAAAACGGAAAGGCCCAGGTCCACCAGGCTTATGTATATGGCCACGATGGTCACGACCACGGCCACCGCGATGGTGGATTTCACCACCGCGTCCTTGGGCAGCCAGGTGACCTTGGTCAGTTCCTGGTAAACTTCCTTGAGAAAACCGGTTATCTTGTTCATAGTCGGACTCGTCTTCGCCCGGCGGGGGCCTATCCTTTCGCTCCGTCGTGATAAGATCTGGCGGGAGCGGAAGGAATCGAACCTTCAGTCGCGGTTTTGGAGACCGCTGGTTTACCGTTAACCGACGCTCCCCCGGAAATCAGGATTTTACTTCCTTGTGGGTGGTCTGCTTGCCGCAGGCCCTGCAGAACTTCTTGAGCTCCAGCTTGAATTCCTTCTTCTTGCCCCGGGAAAAGTGATAGTTCTTCCTCTTGCAGGAAGTGCAACCCAGGGTTATCGTTATCCTGTCGGCCATCTTGGATCTCCATCCGGGTCCCGGCGGACGGGGTTGCCGCCCCGTCCGCCGGACTCGCCCGTATTACTCTACGATCTCGGTGACTACGCCCGATCCTACGGTGTGGCCGCCTTCGCGGATAGCGAAGCGCAGGCCTTTCTCCATGGCGATCGGGGATATCAGTTCCACGGTCATCTCCGCGTGGTCGCCCGGCATGATCATCTCCACGCCGGCCTTGAGCTCCACCCCGCCGGTCACGTCCGTCGTCCGGAAGTAGAACTGCGGCTTGTAGCCCTTGAAGAACGGCGTGTGGCGCCCGCCCTCTTCCTTGGTCAGAATGTAAACCTCGCCCTTGAACTTCTTGTGCGGCGTGCACGTCTTGGGCGCCGCCAGCACCTGCCCGCGCTCGATCTGGTCCTTCTCGATGCCGCGCAGCAGGATGCCCACGTTGTCGCCCGCCATGCCCGAGTCCAGCAGCTTGCGGAACATCTCGATCCCCGTAGCCACCGTGCTCTTCGCCTCGCCCAGACCGATGATCTCCAGCGCGTCGCCCACCTTCACCTGCCCGCGCTCGATGCGGCCCGTCGCCACCGTCCCGCGGCCCGTGATCGAGAACACGTCCTCGACCGCCATCAGGAACGGCTTGTCGGTCTCGCGCTTCGGCTCCGGGATCGCCGTGTCCAGCGCTTCCAGCAGCTTCACGATCGAAGGCACGCCCAGTTCGCCCTGGTCCCCCTCCATCGCCTTCAGCGAGGAACCCCGGATCACCGGGATCTTGTCGCCGTCGAATTCGTACTTCTTGAGCAGGTCGCGGACCTCGACTTCCACCAGGTCCAGCAGCTCCTTGTCGTCCACCAGGTCGCACTTGTTCAGGTACACCACCAGGTGCGGCACGTTCACCTGCCGCGCCAGCAGCACGTGCTCCTTCGTCTGCGGCATCGGACCGTCCGCCGCCGACACCACCAGGATCGCGCCGTCCATCTGCGCCGCGCCCGTGATCATGTTCTTCACGTAGTCCGCGTGACCGGGGCAGTCGATGTGCGCGTAGTGACGCTTGTCCGTCGAGTACTCCACGTGCGAGACCGCGATCGTCACCGTCTTGGAGTCGTCGCGCACCGTCCCGCCCTTCGTGATCTCGGCGTAGGACTTCAGGCTCGCCAGCCCCTTCTCGGACTGCACCTTCACCAGCGCCGTGGTCAGCGTGGATTTGCCGTGGTCGACATGGCCTATCGTGCCCACGTTCACGTGGGGCTTGCTCCTGTCAAATTTCGCTTTAGCCATAAGTTGCTTTCTCCTTGTTTATTTCTCCACCGCTTCCGCGGCCTGGGTCCTCTTCTCTGAAATCCGCATAGGATCCACAACAACCCGCTTTCTTATTGTACACGAGGCAAAATAACTGTCCCGATCAAATAACACCTCAATCCCATCCACGTCGAGATTTTTCGCTCCAAAAGCATCGTTTTTAAGGGTTTTATTGCAAGCGTCCGGCAGATTGCCCTCGCTCTTTATAACTTCTCCGTTGGAGTACGAAGTCAAAACCGCCCGGACTCCCCTCATATCGTCCGATACTTCGTCCCTTTCAGACATCCAGATATCGACAACCTTGTACTGATCGCCCCCCATGCGCGCAGACCTTTCTCCGGAATCAGAAACAACCGCTATCACCTCTAATCTGGTCTTGTTGTGCCCGAAGAGGGCCGCGTCTATAACTCCGTCGTTGTTAAAATCGCCAAAAACAGCGGACGGAGACTGTCGGCTACTGTACTCATATTCATCCAAAACCTTGGCGTCAAAATTTACACGGGTCCATATCTTGAAATCAGGATGACGGATGTTTACTGCCCGCATCATCGCGGCAGAAAGCCTCACATCATATCCGACCTCCACTCCTGGTTTCGCCATAAGACTAGCACCTATTGTTATGGGATCTCCGGCATTAAGAGTTCCGGAAAAACCCACACAACAGAATACTGCTAACAACAAAAACCGGATAAACACCCTTTATCTACCATCCTCGTTTAAAAGTTTCTGGCAATTTGCCAGGTTTGGAGTGACATCCGGCGGATTTTCCACATCGTCGCCGGTCAGCGGAAACCTCAAATGAAAATGCGGGGCCGTGGATGCGCTCCCCCAATCTTGCGTCAAAAGTGGGTCCGTAAGCCGTCCATCTTTGCTTTCCCTTAGGACTTGAACACCGAACTTACACGCCTCTTTTATCAGTTTTTTCTCCTGGTTTTCGGGCATGAAAACCATCTGACCGGAGGAATCCCATATAATCCTGCGCAGATCGGCCTGCCGTCCATACCGATGCTCACTATGAGGCGGTCGCCAATCGCCGCCTATATCAAACAGGCCGCCCCAGCGGAGACTCATATCGTTCACTTCCAACCTTGAGAACGCAGAATAAGTGGAGAACTCGAGATAATAGTTCCACGCTATTTGTTGCAGCGAAGTTATAGTAGAGAATTTCCCAAAATGGTTAATAGGATGATGGGCGGTAGTGCCGATTAGCGTATAATACGTCACACCACCGTGCAGACCATCCTGCCACGCTGGCGGCAACAATGCCAAACCATCGATTTTAAAATCGATGGTATTATACAGTTCCCCGGCACATGCCCCCCATCCCTGGATTTTATGTTCCGCCCTCGTCGCGAACTCCGTTGCTCTATACTGCAACCGGACAGTATTGGGGACAGGAATCCCCTGCCAACAGCGATGCGGGGCGATAGGAGTGCCGTTCAATGTATACGGCGGAACGCCCTCCGTATGATTATGCCCGCCGTATCCAGGATAAAACTTGTAATCGGCGCACAAGTCCCATGTTCCGCTTTGTGCACCGCAGGAGACCGCATGATAGAAATAGTCGTTCGGCTTAAACTCATAATAGTCTTTCCCATCCGATTCAGTGTAAGGAAAAACTTCGACTTCTTCTCCGGATTCCGTTACACGAAAAAACCTTGAGCGAAGACCGACTTCCGCGGCCTGTGACAACAATGGTGCACGGAATCCCGCCTGCTCTGAAATCACATCCGAAATTATAATTTTGGCCGGGGCCACACCATCAAAATCCAGTCTACTGGAACCGCAGAAAGCTGGCGAAGCGATTAAAAAGGACGCCGCGACAAGTATTGCGGGCTTGCTCCTGTCAAATTTCGCTTTAGCCATAAGTTGCTTTCTCCTTGTTTATTTCTCCACCGCTTCCGCGGCCTGGGTCCTCTTCTCTATGACTCCCTTGGCGATATTGTTGGGCACGTCCTCGTAGTGGCTGGGCTCCAGGTTGAAGGAGGCCCGGCCCTGGGAGATCGAGCGCACGATGGTGGCGTAGCCGAACATCTCGCTGAGCGGCACGGTGCCGCGTATGAAGCGCACGTTGCCGCGGTTGCCCATCTCGGCTATCTTGGCGCGGCGCGAGTTCAGGTCGCCTATCACGTCGCCCATGTTGGCCTCGGGCGTGACGACCTCGAACTTCATGATCGGCTCCAGCAGCACCGGGTTGGCGGCCTTGCAGGCCGCGCGCAGCGCCATGGCCCCGGCGATCTTGAACGCTATTTCGGAGGAGTCCACCTCGTGGAAGGAACCGTCGAACAGCGTCGCCTTGATGTCCACGATCGGGAAGCCGGCTATCGCTCCGCCGTCGAGCGCCTCGCGGCAGCCCTTCTCCACGGCGGGGATGAATTCCTTGGGGATGCGGCCCTGCTTGATGGCGTCGACGAACTCGAAGCCCTTGCCGGTCTCCTGCGGCTCCACCTTCAGCCAGACGTGGCCGTACTGGCCGCGGCCGCCGGACTGGCGGATGAACTTGCCTTCCATCTCCACGGCCTTCCTGACGGTCTCGCGGAAGGCGACCTGCGGCTTGCCGACGTTGGCCTGCACGTTAAACTCGCGCTTGAGGCGGTCCACGATGATGTCGAGGTGGAGTTCGCCCATGCCGGAGATGATGGTCTGCGAGGTCTCCTCGTCGGTCTTGATGCGGAAGGTCTGGTCCTCTTCGGCCAGGCGGCCCATCGCGATGCCCATCTTCTCCTCGTCCTCCTTGGACTTGGGCTCGATGGCGATCGAGATGACCGGTTCCGGGAAGTTCATGCCCTCCAGCACTATCGGCTGGTCGGGGGAGCAGATCGTCTCGCCGACCTGGGAATTCTTGACGGCCACGGTCGCGGCGATGTCGCCGGCGTGGACCTCCTTGATCTCCTCGCGCTTGTCGGCGTGCATGCGCAGGATGCGGCCGATGCGCTCGGTCGCCTTCCTGCGGGCGAAATAGACGCTGTCGCCGGCCTTCAGCACGCCGGAATAGACGCGGAAGAAGGTCAGCTTGCCCACGTAGGGGTCGGTCTGGATCTTGAAGAGCAGGGCCGCGAAGGGCTCCTTGTCGTCGGACTTGCGCTCGGCCTCCGCGCCGGTGTTCGCGTCGGTGCCGGTGATGGCGGGGACGTCCAGCGGCGAGGGCAGGAAGTCGATGACGGCGTCGAGCATCGGCTGCACGCCCTTGTTCTTATAGGAGGAGCCGCAGAGCACCGGGAAGAACTTGCAGGACAGCGTGCCCTTGCGGATGGCGGCTTTCAGCTCGGCCTCGGTGAAGTTGGTGTCGCCGGCCAGGTAGCGCTCCATGATCTTCTCGTCGAAGTCGGAGAGTTTCTCGATCAGGTTGTCGCGGTACTTCCTGGCGAGCTCCTGCATGTCGGCGGGGATCTCCTCGTCGTGGAAGTCCGCGCCCAGCTGGTCGCCGGTCCAGATCACGGCCTTCATGCGGACCAGGTCCACCAGGCCCCTGAAGGTCTCGGTCACGCCTATGGGGAGCTGTATGGGGGCGGCGTTGGCGCCCAGCTTCTCGACTATGGAGTTGGCGGACATGAAGAAGTCGGCGCCGATGCGGTCCATCTTGTTGACGTAGGCGACGCGCGGCACGTGGTAGCGGTCGGCCTGGCGCCAGACGGTCTCGGACTGGGGCTCCACGCCCTGCACGCCGTCGAAAACGGTGACGGCGCCGTCGAGCACGCGCAGCGAACGCTCGACCTCGGCCGTGAAGTCCACGTGGCCGGGGGTGTCGATGATGTTGACCGTGTGGTCCTTCCACTGCGTGGTGATGGCGGCGGCGGTGATCGTGATGCCGCGCTCGCGCTCCTGCGGCATCCAGTCGGTGGTGGCCGCGCCGTCGTGCACTTCGCCTATCTTATGGGACTTGCCCGTATAGTAGAGGATGCGCTCGCTGGTGGTGGTCTTGCCCGCGTCGATGTGGGCTATGATGCCGAGGTTCCTGAGTTTCCTGAGATCTATCGCCATGTACGGTCCTTTTGCTTTTTATTCCCGCGCCCCGTCGAAGAGGCGGGCTCCCCCCGCGGAACTACCACCACCTGAAATGAGCGAAGGCCCGGTTGGCCTCGGCCATCTTGTGAGTGTCCTCGCGCTTCTTGAAAGCGGCCCCTTCCTTCTTATAGGCCAGCAGGATCTCCTCCGCCAGGCGGGCGGACATGGGCGCGCCGGCGCGCTCGCGCGCGGCCTTGAGCATCCACTGCATCGCCAGGGCGGTGCCGCGGGCGGGCTTGACCTCTATCGGCACCTGGTAGTTGGCGCCGCCGACGCGGCGGGGCCGGATCTCCAGGAGCGGCCGCACGTTCTCGACGGCCTTGGTGAAGACCACCATGGGATCTTCCTTGGTCTTCTCCTTGATGATGTCCATGGCGCCGTAGACCACCTTCTCGGAGGCGACCTTCTTGCCCTGGA
>Ga0302253_1000092_pt1 | contig 98377 bp, 92 predicted proteins | sample AAG_RA_Trp_MG_FD_193537 | JGI IMG/M metagenome (GOLD analysis project Ga0302253, IMG submission 193537) | Enriched activated sludge microbial communities from anaerobic digester in WTTP, New Holstein, Wisconsin, United States - AAG_RA_Trp | ecosystem: Engineered > Bioreactor > Anaerobic >... | reverse complement strand
GACGACATCGTAAAAGGTCAAAAAATGTCCCATTTGGGACGGTATCGTAAAAAGATCCGCAGGCGAGGCGCGCGCATCCTGAGGAATGAGGCGTACTGGGACGTACGTCGCAGTGACGAGGGATGAAGCGCTTTCGAAGCATCCGGACTTTTTACGATGCCGTCAAAAAAAGATCGATTCGTAATGCTGGTGTCAATCCGGCAGCCAATGCCGCATGCGCGGGAACAATAAAAATGGGTGTTGTGCAAAGATATAAAGATGTTAAGGAATCTGTCCGGCATCGCCTGGGGCCGGATTTTATTAGTAGAGGGGGAGAACCAAGCCGGAGAAAAAGAGGCTGAAGACGCCCAACCCGGCCAGGAAGGCCCCCAGGGCCAAGGGCTTTCTCATGGCGGCGAAGTTGACGGCGAAGAGGACGACGACACAAGCCCCGAAGGCCAGGCACAGGGGGCAGTATGTATCGTTGACGATCTGGAAGCGAACCAGCAGCGCCTCGCCCCCCAGGGCGCCGGAGATGAGGGCCGTGCGCAGATGTTCGCCCATGTTTCCGTAGCGGCCGGGGAGGGGGAGATTGAGTGCCAGCAGGAGGCCCATGAAGATGATCCCGACATCCTGCAGCTCCATGCCCAGCAGGTCGCCCTTCAGGTAGCGGCAGGAGGTGTCGCAGAAGGAATAGAAGATCAGCAACCCCATGCCGATCAGCGGCAGGATCACGTTGAAACTCCTGCGGATCGTCGCCCCGGCGGTCACGGCAGCTTCTTCAGGGCCTTGATGACCTCATCCGTGCCGATGAAGGTCTCTTTCTTCCCCGTCTTCACGATTACGCACGTGGGCGTGGAATGGACGCCGTCTTCCTTGATCAGCTCGTTGTAACGGGCAAACAAGGCCTTGGGATCAAAGCTTGCAAAGGCTATCCCCTTGTTCTTGAAGGCCGTTTCGATCCGCTCCGGCGACGATTTTTCCCTCGCTGCCGCCGTTTCGAATAGGAAGTTCCGGACCTTCAGGGCATGTTCCAATTCGTTGCGTTTGTTCAGGGCGTAGAGAAAATAGCGGGCGTAAAGGACGCTGTTGCGGGTGAGGGGGAGATCCACCAGGGTCAGAGTGATCCGTTGCTTTTTCACCAGGTCGCGCAGCAGCGCCTCCGCCGTCGGCTCGATGGAGCGACAGGGACCGCAGAAATAGTCGGTGTACAGGCGGACTTGAATCACCCCGGCACCGTATTGGGGAAAGGCCCCCGGCTCGTCGCCAGCGACGCCGCCGGGAAACAGCGGCCAGGAAAGGAGTACAAGCGCCATGGCGATTATGATGCTTAAACTTGACTTGTCTGTAGGGACTTTAAACTTTGTTTTATAGACTTTAAAATTCGTGCTTGCCACCTTCCATGATGTCGACTCGTCTCCGTTCATTTTTTCAGCCATCTGACGACCTCGTCTTTTGTAGGGATCTTCCCGGCGCATTTTACCTCGTTATCGACGATCAGGGCCGGGGTGATGAAGACGCCATAGGCGGCGAATCTCTTTACGTCTTTGATTTTTTCTATCGTCGCGGGGATTTTCTCCGCCGCCAGGACCTCCGTGACCAGTTTCTCCACATGGTCGCACCGGGCGCATCCCGGTCCCAAGATCTTGATGTCCATCGCGATTACCTCATTTGGCTGCTTATTGCATGGGCAATTTCACCACCTCCACGTGCTTTAGGGTCCGACCCAGGAAGCGCTCGGCGATGGTTTGAAACCGGAAGGGGACGTCAGAGACGCAGAAGCGATACTCCGGGGGAATCCGGAGAGGGTTGGCCAACCCCTTCTTCTGCAGTAGCCGGGCGGTGATCTCCGCCATGGCCTCGGCGGAATCCACGAGCTTTATTGCGTTCCCGACGACATCCGAAAGCAGGGACTTGAGGAGCGGGTAATGGGTGCAGCCCAGAACCAGGGTGTCCACGTGTTCCGCCAGAATCGGTTTCAGATATTCCTGGGCGGTCAGGCGGGTCACCGGATGATCCAGCCAGCCCTCTTCCACGAGGGGGACGAATAGGGGACAAGCCTGGGAAAAAACCCGGATGTCCGGGTCGAGGCTGTGGATCGTCCGGGCGTAGGCGTTGCTGTTCACCGTTGTTGGGGTGCCGATGACCGCCACCTGTTTGGTCTTCGTCGTCGCGGCGGCGCAGGAGGCCCCGGCCTCGATGACATCCAGGACCGGTACGGGCGAGCGCTCCTGGATCGCCTCGTAGGCGGCGGCGGCGATGGTGTTGCAGGCGACGATCAAGAGCTTGACCTGCTTCTTCAGAAGAAAATCGGTTATTTCTATGGCGTACCTGGTGATGGTTTCCACGGATTTGATGCCGTAGGGAACTCGGGCCGTATCACCGAAATAGATGATGTTTTCAAAGGGCAGGCGCTCCATCAGGGACCGGACCACGGTCAGTCCGCCGATGCCGGAATCGAAGACGCCGATGGGGTGGACAAGGCTCAGATCCATGTCGGGTTTCCTTTTATGAACATTAAGCTTGACGACATCGTAAAAAGTCCATATGCGGCGTTGCGCTTCATCCTTCGTCACTGCGACGTACGCACAAGTACGCCTCATTCCTCAGGATTCGCGCGCCTTGCCTCTGGAGCTTTTTACTTCGTCGTCTCCATCATGACTTTTTACGAATTCATAAAGCTTCGCTTTGTGAACATTAAGCTTCGCTTTGTGATCGCCGGCGGATCTTTCCGCCGGCCTCTCTGGTCCTCCCAGCGGAAGTCGGGGCGAGGGAGTTTCCCGCCGGCCGCCGTCTTATCATCCGGGGGACGGACGGCCGGACAATCCGGGCATAGCTTTTCGCTGCCGCGGGTGTCACCGCATCCGCCGCGTTTGATTCCTCCACCGCTTCCCGGACGGCCGCCGATTCTTCCGCCCCCGGGGCCTGTTTTTTGCTGCCCTCGTAAAGGGGGTATTCCAGGAGCCGGCTTTCCAACTCGCCGTTGAAAAAAATCAGTCGCCGGGCGGTGCGTAGCCCCACCTTCTTTGCCAGCTCCAGATTGGCGGTAAAGATATAGCCGCGATAACCGCCGCATTTCGTCTTCAGGAAATCCCCCATCTCTCCATACAGACGTCCCAGTTCTTCCTCCTCGCCCAGGCGCAGGCCGTAGGGGGGGTTCATGATCACGACCCCCGGGGACTGCGGCACGGGAGTGGCGGCGAAGGGACAGACGCGAAACTGGATATGACGCCCCATTTTCGCCCGCCCGGCGTTGATCGCGGCGCCCCGTACCGCTTCCGGGGAGATGTCCGTGGCGATAATCCGCCCCGGAATTTCTTTCCGCTCCTCCTTCCGCACCCGCACCCGCAGACTCTGCCACCGTTCGTCATCGAATCCCCGGAGATGGAAAAAACCGAAGTTTTCCCTCAACAGGCCGGGGGCGCGTCGCCGGGCGATCAGGGCCGCCTCGATGGCCAGGGTGCCGCTGCCGCACATGGGGTTGATCAATGTCTCCTCCCCCGTCCATCCCGTGGCCATGAGCGCTGCCGCCGCCAGGGTCTCCTGCATGGGCGCCGTTAGGGGGATCTTCCGGTAGCCCCGTCGGGACAGGGGTTCTCCGGAGGAGTCGGCGAATATTCGGTAACGGTCGCCCTGCCAGTAGAGATGCACGACGGCGCCGGTGCGATCCGATCCAGAATCCGGGCGCCGCCGGAAAAGCCCGCGGAGGCGGTCCACGACGGCGTCCTTCACCCGGACGTTGGCGTAGCGGGGATCGCGGATCTCTGGGGTATCCACGGCGGAGGTGACGCAGAAATAGCGATCCACATGGAGCACCTCTTCCCAGGGCAGATCGACGGTGCCGGCATAGAGATCCCCGGGTGACCGGGCCATGCCTTCGTGAAGGAGAAAGAGGACACGCTGTCCGGTCCGCAGGACCAGATTGAGGCGCATGGCGTCCGTCATAGCGCCCGCCGTTTCCACGGCTGCTTCCGATACCTCCCGCACCGGCAGCCCCAGGGCGAGGATTTCCTCCCGCAGGTAAGGTGTGATCCCCCGGGCGCAGGTAACAAGGATCGGGCTTGTATCGTTCCAGAGTTCAATCATGACCGTTGTCTAACACAAAGAGGTTCATTTGGCAAAGATCAGCTCGACAAAAAAACTCCGCCCGGGAAAAAGTCATACGGAAGAGCATGGGCAAATGTAGGTGTCGAATGTAGAAAATAATTGCCAAAAGGGGGAAAGTTGGGTAAAATCATACAGCCATGGAAGCGAAGCCTAATAGTCATAATCCGGGAAAAACGCGTCACGCCATTTTTTATCTCCTTCTCGGCCTGGCCACCCTCCTGCTGCTCTATCTATTGAAGCCCTTCTTCTATCCGCTCTTCTGGGCGGCGGTGATCGCCATTGTCTTCAAACCTTTCCACCGACGTCTGGGCGCAAGGATCAAGTCCCCCAGTCTGACGGCCGTGGCTTCTTTGCTTTTGATCATGACGGTCATCATCCTTCCCGCCGGGATGGTCGGCAGCCTTCTGCTCAACGAATCCTTTCATGTTTACAATTCCCTCAACGTGGACGGCGCCCGCATCGAAAGTCAGATCAACGACATAATCGCGAGGATTGCCGCCGACCCCTATCTGCGCTATTTCCATATCGATATGACCCTTATCGGCAAGAACGTCACCGCCTTGGTGGAGGAGGCGACGAGCTTCATCTTCGACAGTCTCAAAAATCTGACGCAGAACACGATCATGTTTCTCGTGAACTTTGTGATCATGCTCTACGCCCTCTTTTTCTTTTTACGGGACGGCGAGAAATTCGTGCACATGACCATGCGGGCCTTCCCCCTCGGAGCCGCGAAAGAAGGGCTGCTGCTGGAGAGGTTCGCCGCCATGACCGTGGCGACCTTGAAGGTCACGTTGATCATCGGGGGCCTCAAGGGGATCCTCGGCAGTGTCGTCTTCTTCCTCACCGGTGTCCACGGCGCCATCACCTGGGGCGTCCTCATGGTTTTCACCTCCATCATCCCCGCCGTGGGCTGCGCCATTGTCTGGGGCCCCGTGGGGGTGGTCATGATAATCCTGGGCCATGTCTGGGAGGGCCTGATCATTCTTCTCTGCGGCTTCACCATCATCAGCCATGTGGATACCTTTCTGCGGCCCCTGCTGGTGGGGCAGGCGATCCGGATGCACACCCTCCTCATCTTTCTTTCCACCCTGGGGGGGCTTTCCCTCTTCGGGATCTCCGGGTTCGTCATCGGTCCGGTCATCGTTTCCCTGGCCCAGACCCTCTGGGAATTTCACGACGAGCTGTTGAAAATCAATAACGGGTTACAATCATGACCCTGACATTTATCGACGATCCCGACGGGAAACAGGTTGCGGCCATCTTCCGCCTCTATGAGACGGCCGGCTGGTGGACCGGTCGGACCCGAGAATCTCCGGATCTGGTGCGGCGGATCGTGACGGGAAGCCATTGCTTTGTCCTGGCGGAAGAAGGCAAGGAAATCGTCGGCATGGGCCGGGCAATCAGCGATGGTGTCAGCGACGCATACCTCCAGGACGTGTCCGTCCGTCCCGAGTTCCGGAAACGAGGCATTGGCGCCCGGATTGTCCGGGAGATACTCCTGCGCCTCCAGACCGACGGTCTGCAGTGGGTAGGTCTGATTGCCGGGAGAAAATCCCGCTCCTTTTACCGTCATCTGGGTTTCGAGGAGATGCCGGCCGCCACGGCGATGCTCATGATGATCAATTTCGAGCGTGCGTTGCGGGAACAAGGATGAAGCAAATCTCCTGGGAAGACTATGGATCGCTAAAGTCCTTCTTCAAATGTCAGCCCTACGGGCTATGCAGCTATTCCCTGCCGTCCCTCATCGTCTGGAGCAACCACGTCTTCCAGACTTCCTACACCCAGGAGAACGGCCGCGTGATCATCGCCAACGACTGCCGCCACCGGCCTGAAGACAGTCACCTCCTGCTGCCACTTCTGCCGGAAGGATTGCCGGGGCCGGAAGAACTGGCCGCCCTGGCGGCGCGAACCGGATACCACCGGTACGAATCGGTGCCGGAGGACTATTTGGACCGGACCGGCTGGGACCGGGTCTCCCGTTACTTTGCCATTACCGCCCATCCCGAGTACGATGATTATATCTATCTTACCGATGACCTGAGTCGCCTCAAGGGGAACCGCTATGCCAGGAAACGCAATCTCCTCCACCAGTTCGACCGGAATTATCTGGCGGTGGGGCGGGTTGCCGCGGGGTCGATAACGCCGGCGGTCGTTCCCGAATGCCTGGTCTGCCTGGAGAAATGGTGTGCAATAAAGAAATGCGACGTCGATCAGGACCTGGATATGGCCTGTGAAAAGAAGGCCGCCATCAATGCCCTGCTCCATTTAGACAAGCTGGAAATGCGGAGCTTGTTCATACGCATCGACGGCGAGGTCTGCGCCTTCTGCATCTCCTCCCACCTGGGACCAGACATGGGGGTCATGAACTTTGAAAAGGCCCTGCCCCACATCCGCGGCCTCTACCAGTATCTCGACAACGAATGCGCCAAGACCCTCTTTCCCGGCTACCGCTATATCAACAAGGAAAGCGACATGGGTCTCCCCGCCCTGGCGGAGTCCAAAAACTCCTATCACCCGGTCCGTAAGATCAGGGCTTACCGTCTAGAATGCAAATAGCCGCGCGGCTATTTAAGGAGCGATTATAAACTGGTCACGTCGATGCCGGCCTTGATGGCCAGTTTGTATGATTCGCGCTTGTAGTAAACCCCGGCGGCCAAAAGACCTAGAGAGCATGCCAGGCCCACTCCCATTCCGATCAGGAACAATCCGGAACCCCACTGGGTGTAAACGAAGAAGACCAGCGGCAGAAACATGATGGTCAGAAGCAGGCCCACCTGGAAGAGGCGGTCTCCCAGCAACCAGCGGCGGGCCGCCTGGGGGGCCTTTTTCCGCATCGCCTCGAACAGGGGATAATCCAAAGAGGTAAAATCTTTTTTATTCATGGGATCCATACCTTCCACTGAAACGGCTCAGTCTCTTTCCCGGGACAGTGCCTCGCCCATGACCTCACGCCAGTAGGGATCTTCCCGCATCTGGGCAAGTTTCCGCTGCAACTGCCGCACCGTGATGCCCAGGACCGCCGCCGCCTGCCGCCGGTCGGGGCCGGTGTTCATGAGGACGTAGGCCACCTGGATTTCATCGTTTTCCTTGAGGCTGCACAGGCGCCGGGCGAACAGGGACTGCCGGGTGGGTTGTCGCCCCAGATGATGGGGCAGGATGATTTCCCTCTCACAGAGGAGGACGGAGTTTTCCACGACCTGAGCCAACTCCCGGACATTGCCCCGGTATTCCCGGCGGGTGAGAACGTCCATTGCCTCGGGACTGAAACCAGTGACCTCCTTGCCATGGCGGTTATTTGCCTCGCGGAGGAAATGGTTGGCAAGCAAGGCGATGTCGCCCTCCCTCTCCCGGAGGGGGGGGATGTGGACATGGGCGGACTGGAGGCGGTAAAGGAGATCCAGGCGGAACCGGCCCTCCTGGCAGGCCCGGTCGAGATCCATGTTGGTGGCGGAAATGACCCGGACGTCCACCTGGATGGCCTTGGACCCGCCCAGAGGCGTGAAGGACTTTTCCTCCAGAACCCGGAGGAGTTTCGCCTGGAGTCCAGCCGGGAGTTCCCCGATTTCGTCTAGAAACAGCGTCCCGCCGTCGGCCTGTTCGAAGAAGCCCCGATAGTTGGCCTCGGCCCCGGTGAAGGCCCCCCGGACATGTCCGAAGAACTGGGTTTCGAACATGGTATTGGGGATGGCGCTGACGTTTACGGCGATGAAGGGACCGTTGGGGGCGGGTCCGGCCCGATGGATGCCCCGGGCCACGAGTTCCTTGCCCGTCCCTGATTCGCCGGTGATCAGGACGGGATTGCCGCTCCGGGCCATGACCTGGGCATAGGCCAGCAGGGACTTCATGAGAGGGCACTGGGTGATAATCTCCGCGAACGCCCCGGGGGTTTCTCCGGCGTAGGTCCGGCTGCCCGCCGACAATCCCTTGAGGAGTCCCTTGCGTTCATAGGCCCGCTCGATGGTCAAAAACAGCAACTCGTTGTCCACCGGCTTGACTAGATAGTCGTAGGCCCCGAGGCGGATGGCCCGGACGGTGACGGGGATGTCGTCCACGGCCGTGAGGATGATGAATTCCGTCCAGGGCTTGAAGGGCTTGGTCGCCTCCAGGACCTGCATGCCGTCCGTTTCCGGCATCAGGAGATCGAGAAGGACGATGTCATAGTCCTTCTCCCGGATGCGGAGGATAGCCTCCCGGCCGTTGTCGCAGATCTCCACATCCCGCAACCCCCGCCATTTCAGCAGCCGCTGCACCGATGTGAGGGCGATTTCCTCGTCGTCAACGATGAGGATATTCATAGGCGTTGCCTCCCCGTATCTTCTATCAGCTTTACGAGTTCTTCCATAGCAAAAGGCTTTGCGACGGTAAAGGAGGGAGGGCATGCCGGCGGGAGGCCGTGCCGGCGGCTACGGCCTCCCGGTCCGTACAGCACCGTGTAGAGGAGCGGGTGCCGTTCCCGCACGGCGGCGATCACCTCTTCCCCCGTCAGGATCCGCAAGTCGGCGGCGGCGATCACCCAGTCCACTTCCGGGGTCTCGTCGAGAAATCGGACGATTCCCTCCTTATCGGCCGGAGATTTGATCAGCCAGGTCGCGGCCGCGACGAAATGGGCCTGCAGATCTTTGAGGAAAGAGGCGTCGGCGTCGATGAGAAGTAGGCGGGGTTGGAGGCGCGGCAGTTGCTTTCCCTCTACGGGCAGGAAGATGCTGAAGCGGCTTCCCAATCGCGGGTGGGAAAGGACGCCGATGGTTCCCCCGTGTTCCTTGATCAGCCCGTAGGAGATCGACAGTCCCAGCCCTGTGCCGCCGGAATCCCGACGGGTGGTGAAAAAGGGGTCGAAGACATGACCCAGGGCCTCCCGGGCTATGCCCCGGCCCGTATCTTCGATGGCAATCACGACGGCATCGAGGCGGGGCAGATGGCAGGTGGTGATCGTTATTTTTCCCTTGCGGTCCTCAGGCATGGACTGGTGGGCGTTGATGAGCAGATTGCCGATCACCTGCTCGAGCTTCTGGAAGTGTCCCTGGACGGGGGGGAGATCGACGGCGAGACGTTCTTCGATGATGGAAACGGTTTTTCGCACCTGGGCGCCGACAATGACCAGGGCGCCCCGGATGACCTCGTTCACCGCTAGGGTCTTCTTCTCCGACCGTTCATCGCTCCGGGAAAATTCCTTCAGTCCGGTGATGACGCGGCTGATGCGGGTGGAGGCGATCTTGAATGCCTGAATGATCTGGTCCATGTTGTCCATGACCTCCCCGGGGCCGAGACCCCGCCGGGAGCAGCTCCTCGCGAAGTCGTCATGGTCCTTCAACACCGGCGCGATGGTGCTCCAGATCTCTTCCAGGAGGGGAATGTTGTAGGAGATGAAGCTTATGGGGTTGTTGATCTCATGGGCGACGCCGGCGACCACTTCCCCCAGGGCCGTGAGCTTGTGGGTCTGGATGATCTGCTGGAGACGCAGTTCGTTTTCCCGACGGATTCGTTTTTCCTCCGTCACGTCCTGCCAAATCCCGACGAAATGAGGGGTGGGGACATCGGGCATGCGGACCGGGCGCCAGAAATCGGAAAACCAGCGATAGGTCTGATCGACGGCACGGAAGCGATACTCGCAGTGATGGGTGCCGGCCCCGCCCGTTTCCTGCAGGGACTTGATTACCCGCCGGCGGTCGTCGGGGTGGAGCCGCTCCTGCCAGAAGGTGTGCTTATCCGTGAAGTCGCCGGGATGGTAGCCGGTGATCTCCGTTACGGAGTGGCTAACGAAGGTGATTTCATATCTTTCGACGGCGTTGCGGGTGTAGGAAACAATGGGCAGGGACTCCAGAAGCAGGGAGAGCTGATCGGTGGTGCGCTGGAGGATCTCGTTGGTTCTGCCCAATTCGAGGGTTCGCTCCCTGACCCGGGCTTCCAGCTCTTCATGGGCCTTCAGCAGGGCCTCCTCCGCGGCCTTGCGCTCCGTGATGTCTTCCAAGGTCTCCACGGCCCCGAGGGCCGGTCCCTGGGGCGCCCGAAGCAAGGCGGCGGTAAAGCGAAGCCAGCGGCCGCTGTCCCCCAATTCAGGGAAGAAGTCCGTCGCCTCGTAAGCTTCGTCGATGAGAGGCGATTTTATGTATTTTCTCCCATACCACCGGGGAATGTCCGCGACGGTCCCTTCCACGAGGAGATCGGCCAGACAGGGCCGCCGGCTGCTGTAGAAGGCGCGCCAGTGCTGGTCGGTGCCGATGACCTCCGCGGCGCTGATGGCGCTCAGCTCTTCCAGCGCCCGGTTCCAGTAGATGAGGCGGTGGTGGCGGTCGATGACGAAGGCGGGGATGGGAGAGCCGCCTATGCAGCCCATGAGCAGGTCCAGTTCTTCCCTGGCCAGCGGTCCCTCCCGCTTGTGCCGGTAATGATCGGCGCCGCTATTCTTCACCCGGCAACACCTCCCGATTAGTATGAAAATACATCTGCGCGATCTCTCCTAAACATTTTCATCGTTCGTGGGTGTTGGACAAACATGACAATTCATATCAAAAGAAAGAGTGGCTTTTCTCCGGAAAGCTTGTTAAGGTACTATACAGAGACCATTTTTTTGCGGACAGGTGCAGTTTCTGGCACACGAACATTTCCGACCAGGAGGAACAGGGTATGGACCTCGGCGATATCGTCATGGTGGACAATCCCCGGCATCCGTTTTACGGCCGGAGGGGCAAGATTATCGGCCGCCGCGGCCTCTACAGGGAAGACGACCCCTGGTTTCTCATCTACGTTCCTTCCCACATGCGCAGTTTCCTCATTCCCCAGTCAATGCTCTGTCTGGAGCAGGATGCCTCCGTTACCGTGGACATCTTCACCGAGCGCCTTCAGTAGCATGGAAGGCCGGTAAAAACCGGGATTGCCTGCGATTGATGACCTCGCAAAAAGTGAAAAAACGTCCCGATTGATTGTTGACGATCATTGCGGCTCTCGCGGCTCCATATCCCTTCCATGAAGCCTATCTGACGGATATATAAGGTGATATAATCAAATTGGCACATATCGCTTGCCTTCGCCTCGTGGTCTCCATGGCTAACCATCATGCCCGTTCCGGGCACAACGAAAGATGAAAATATCCGGCTATTTGTGGACATTTTCATATAAACCGTCGGCGATCTCGGCGGGACTGAATACCCCGTCGACAGTGACGATCCCTGTAATCAGCTCCGGAGGAGTGACATCGAAGGCGGGGTAATAAGCCTTCACCAGTTCGCCGGAGATGGGAGCGCCCTGAAATTCCAGCACCTCTCGGGGGTCCCGCTCTTCGATGGGGATGTCGCTTCCCCGGAGCGTGCGGCTGTCCGGCCCGCCGTAGCCAAGGATATAGAAGGGGATATCGAGCCGCCAGGCGCAGATGGCCAACTGAAGCGTCCCCACCTTGTTGGCCGCCGATCCGTCCATGGCGATCCGGTCCGCGGCGGCGAACACCTTGTCCGCCATGCCCCGGGACATACACCACGCCGCCATGTTATCCGTGATCAGGGTCGTGTCGATCCCCATCTCGCTCAGGGACCAGGCCGTGAGCCGCGCCCCCTGGAGGTAGGGCCGGGTCTCCGTGCAGAGCGCCTTAATCACCTTGCCGTTTTCCCGGGCGTATTGGAACATGTACAGGAGGCCGGCCCCGGCGAAACAGTGGGTGAGGATGGTATCTCCCGGGGTCAGAAGTGTTTCTGCCTGTCTTCCCGTCGCCTGGGAGATCTCCCGTTGCCGGGCCAGACTCTTTTGCAGGGTGGCCAGGATGATCTCCGAGGCCCGGCCGTCGGGTTCCCGCCGGACCCGCTCCAGGAGTTTTCCCAGGAGGACGGCGAGGTGAAAGCCCGTGGGCCGGGTGGCGCACAGGCGGTCGGCGGCATGCTTGAGAAAGGCCATGTTGCGACCGCCTCTTTGCCTTTCCGTCTCCCGGGCGGCCAGATAGAGGCCGTATCCCGCCGTGATGGCGATATCCCCGGCGCCCTGGACCATCATCTGTTCGATGGCCCGGGCCACCTCCACATGATCGGTGCAGTAAACCTCCGCTTGGGACCGGGGGAGCTTGCGCCGGTCGATGATGATGAGGGCGTCTTCCCCTTCCAGATAGACGTTGTTTTCCAGATGCATGAGCAAAGGTTCGGCAGTCATCGCTCCTCCCGACGGGCCGGCGTTCCTTGCCGTCCCGGCGCCAATATAAATTGAAAAATGAGGACTTATGCGCCCTCTGGGATGCTGAAGCGCCAGGCGCAGAACCATTCCTCGGGATGTTCGTCCGGGGGACAGCCGATGCATTCGCAGAGGATCCGGTTGTCGATGTATTCCCCAAAATGGCGGTATTCCACCAGTCCCGCGGACTTGCAGGGGTAATCCGCCAATCCCCGGCGTTTTCTCGCCGATTGGACCCGGCAGTCATTCATCTGAAAGACGAAGCTGTTGGGGCCCTCATCGATAATGGACTGGACATTGATCCGGGCGTACATCCGGAAGCGCAGGGCCTGTTTCAGTCCCTCCAGTCCCGCCTCATGGGGCAGCCCGAGGAACTCCTTGATGGACCAGGCCTCGAAGGGGGAATATCTTGTCCAGCAGGTGTCGTTGCAGCGTTTGGCGTCGTACATGTCCCGCATGGATTCCACGGCCTGAAACCAGACACCGTCGTTGGCCAGCCAGTTTACCCCCAGATTGTTCATGATATTGATGAGTTTTTCTTTCGGCATTTCCAGGAGCGGCTTGGGAATGCCGTTGACCATTTCGAATCCGAAGACCTTGGCCATCCGGTCCATCTGGATATCATAGCTGTTCTTACGAGCCTTTTTCATGATCTCCAGCGCCCGGGTGATGCCGAACTGATGCTTTACCGCTGTGAACCACAAGGTGTAATGCACCATGTTGCGATGGAACATGTCCACGATTAGACGCGCCATGTCCTCCTGGCTCAAATCCTCTGGTTTTTCCGCCGTGATGACCTTTGTCGATCCTTCTTCCGCCATTACTGTTTCCCTCCTTCAATATATTTTTCCCCGCCGCCGGGGATTCCCCCCTAAATTGCCTTTGATGATGGAAAAACGTGCATTTTGTCTGTCGGAATGTACATGGCAGTATGGTGGCATATTAAAGGGAAGGGAGGGCGAATGTCAATAAAACAATTTTCATCCCCCTTTGTGACGGAGACCGTCATGATGATTTCTAAACAAGGGAACACGGTGGATTTCCCGGGGCGATCCTGGCGACCTGCCTGTCATCTTCCGGCGACATTTGTGTCGCCATGTGTAAGTAATGAAAATCATTCACTTATGTCCCAACGGAAAGAATTGCGGCCGTGTTGTGTCCGAACTGGGGCGACATTTTCTTCATGCCTTGGAATCTGACGAGGGGCTGTCGGTAAATTAATGTATATATTCAAGCAGTTAAACAAGCGACATCCCTGGGGATATGGCATGGCTCTTGCGATACAGTAATTCAACGCGGGAAATTTTTATGAAGGGAGGGATCCAAGATGGTAGCATCGATGAAATTGATCGATCTGGTCGAGAATCACTCGGAAAAGATTGCTGCCCAGTGGTCCAAGCTGGTGGTGAAGAATCCCTTTACTCCTTTTTATCACAACAAGCAGGCGGAGAGACTGGTCCCTCAGGCAGTGCGGTTCTACAAGAATTTCCGAAAGTTGTTTATGGAGCCGAAGCCGGTGGAAGCCTCCGACGGATATTTCACCAGTTACGCCGAGAAGCAGTACCGGGAAGGGGTTCCCCTGCACGAGGCCGTTTACGCCCTCATCCTCATGAGGCGGCAGATATGGCTCTATGCAGAATTTCAGGACATTTTTTCCACTGCCGTGGAAAAGCAGCAGGCCATCGAGAGCATCACCCGCACCATGCTCATGTTCGATTACGCCGTGTATTTCATTACCAGACGTTATCGGGAATTGATGAAGCTGGAGTGGTTTGAAGCGCCGAATACCTGAGGGTGTGGACAGCCATTTGCCGCCGCGGCGAGGGGGTCGAGCCGGCAAGGGGGCGACAGCGGAAAAGGCCCGGGGGCCGGAACCGAAAAAGGAGCGCCGGCAACCGCAGGCCTTCCCCTGCGGGAGTACTGGAGTCACAGGAGGGCGGAAACTATGTCCGGTTCGCTCAAACTCGTGAATCTTATCGAATCTCACGCCGACTCCATCGCCTGGCAATGGGCCCGGGACGTGAAGAGAAATCCCCGGACCCCTTCGTATCATCACCTTGCGGAGGAAACGCTCGTGCCGATGGCCATGCGCTTCTATGACCACTTCCGGCAGATGTTCTTTACCGACCGGCCGGCGGATGTCTCCCAGCAATACTTCGCCCGGTACGCCGAAGAGCACCATGGCCGGAACATCCCCCTCGACGAGGCCCTCTATGCCCTGATCATGATGCGGCGCCATATATGGCTCTACGCCGAGTTCCAGACCATCTTCATCTCCGCGGTGGAGCAGAAGCAGGCCGTAGACAGCCTGGTCCGCACCATTCTCATGTTCGATTATGCGATTTTTTTCATCAGCGGGCGTTACCAAGAGTTGATCCAGGAGGGTATCGAGGAGAAACTCGGCGTTGTGAACGTCCTGCGCATGAAAAACGACCCCGGGGCTCGACCGGAGTCATCGAAGGTTCTCATCATGACGGCCTTGATCATCGGGGCGATCCTCTTGACATATTACAATTACTCGGTCCTCGGTGGAAATTCCATCTATTCCCACTTGCTTTACATCCCTGTGGTCCTCGCGGGGATCTGGTGGAAGAAAAGAGGAATTATCGTCGCCGCCGGGCTGGGGGCATATTTGTTGATGAGTCACTTGCTTTTCATGAAAGGGATGCCCTTCATGGACGATATGATCCGTACCGCGATGTTTCTGATCATCGGAACGATTGTGGCCTTCCTCAGCGAAGGGATCGCCGGGGCGGAAAGGATTTACAGGCGGCAGCCGACGGCTTCCAGGTTTTCATGAGGTAAGAAGGGGGAGTATGGCGATGAAAACGGAACGTAACGAAGGAACAGTGATCTCCGTACGGGGCAGCGTGGTGGATTCCCGCTTTTCTCCCGGGCGCTTGCCTGCCATCCACAATGTCCTCCATGCGGGAGACGATGGCCGGATCCGTATCGAGGTCATGGTGCAGCTCAATAACGAGGTTGTGCGGGGCATCTCCCTGCGGCCTACCCAGGGATTGGCAAGGGGATCGAAGGTGACAGATACGGGCCAGCCCTTCCTCATTCCCGTGGGGAAGGAACTCCTCGGGCGGGTCTTCAATGTCTTCGGCGAGCCCATCGACAATGCCGATCCCCCTCCTACGACCGACACCCGGTCACTGCACGGCGTTCCCGTTCCCATCACCCAGCAATCCACGGTGTCGGAGATCTTCGAAACGGGCATCAAGGCCGCCGACGTCCTCTGCCCCCTGGAACGGGGGGGCAAGGCGGGGCTTTTCGGCGGGGCCGGGGTGGGAAAGACCGTGCTGCTCACCGAGATGATCCACAATATGGTGGGTCATCATCATGGGATCAGCATCTTTTGCGGTGTCGGCGAGCGGTGCCGGGAAGGGGAGGAGCTCTACCGGGAAATGAAGGAGGCGGGCGTCCTGCCCAATACCGTAATGGTCTTCGGACAGATGAACGAACCTCCCGGGGCGCGTTTCCGCGTCGGACACACAGGGCTCGCCATGGCCGAGTATTTCCGGGATGCGGAACGGCAGGACGTCTTCCTTCTTATCGACAACATCTTCCGCTTCATCCAGGCCGGCCAGGAGGTTTCGGGGCTCATGGGGCTCCTTCCCTCCCGCCTCGGCTATCAGCCGACCCTGGCTTCCGACCTGGCGGCCCTGGAGGAGCGGATCTGCAATACCACTACCGGGGCCATCACCTCCATCCAGGCCGTTTATGTCCCGGCGGACGATTTTACTGATCCTTCGGCAAGCCATACCTTCAGCCATCTGACGGCCTCCATCGTCCTGTCACGGAAGCGGGCCAGCGAGGGCTTCTATCCGGCCATCGATCTCCTCCAGTCGGGGTCGAAGATGCTCATGCCCAACATCGCCGGAGAGCGGCATTACCGGATCGCCCAGGAGATCAGGCGCAATCTTACCATTTATGAGGAACTGAAGGATATCATTGCCATGTTGGGGATCAACGAACTCTCCCGGGAGGACCAGCGGACCGTTTACCGGGCCCGGCGCCTGGAAAGGTTCTTTACCCAGCCCTTCCATGTGACGGAGCAGTTTATCGGCAAGCCGGGGAAAACGGTCTCCCTGGCCGACTCCCTGGATGGGTGCGAGCGGATCTTGAATGACGAATTTGCCGATGCCCCCGAGAGCGCCCTGTATATGATCGGGTCCATCGACGAGGCGGTCAGGGGGAATTGAACTGGGTGGGGGAGGATTCGAAAAGGGGCCGTCCCTAAGGATATTAGGTGTTATACGGGCGGGTTGCCAAGATGTGGCCGGGAGGGGGATGAGGTGGGATGAACCTGAAGATACTGCTGCCGGCAGAGGTGTTCCTCGTGGAAGAGGTAGCCAAGGTGGTCGTTGAAGGGGAGAACGGGTTTTTCTGCCTGCTGCCCCAGCATGTGGACTTTACAGCGACTTTGGCCCCGGGGGTGTTCACCTTCACCGACATGGAAGGGGATGAAAACTATCTGGCGGTGGATACGGGTGCCCTGGTTAAGCGGGGACAGGAGATCTTCGTTTCCACCCGGAACGCCGTCCGGGGGCCGGAGCTGGGGCGGCTGAAGGAATTTGTAGTCGCCCAGTACCGGCAGATCGACGAACGGGAGAAAAAGGCCCGCACCGCGGCGGCCAAGCTGGAAGTGGACCTGCTGCGGAGATTCATGGAGCTTAGACATGAGTGACGAACAGTTGACGCCGGGAGAGCGCAGGCGCAAACAGGCGGAGGATTTTACCCGGAAGGTCTGTGTCAAGGAGCAACGGCGCATCAAGGGGAAAAACATGCAAGACCAGACCGTCTGGTTCGGCTTGGGTATGTTCGGCATCGTGGGCTGGTCCGTGGCCGTTCCCTCCCTGATCGGAACGGCGGTCGGGATCTGGATCGATCAGACCTGGCCCTCCCGCTTTTCCTGGACCCTCATGCTCCTTATCCTGGGAGTCTCTTTGGGCTGCCTTAATGCCTGGTATTGGGTGAAAAAGGCCCGGGACAACATCATCAAGGATTGAGACGGCGGTGAACCGTCCCTTTTCCGAGACGTGCCGTCCGGGGGGGGTGAGGAGGCAACAGGAAGCCATGTTGAGCCATACGGAACATATAATTATTGCCCTGGGCGCCGGGATGGGCATCGGTCTGTTCTACTTTGCCGGTCTATGGCGAACTGTGCGGCTTCTGTGCGGACACCCCCGGCCCTTCCGCTTGCTGGCGCTTAGCTACGCCGGCCGACTGTTGCCGGCCATGGGTGGGTTTTACCTGCTCTTGAGCGATGGTTGGCTGTATCTGGCTGCCGCCTTGGCCGGTTTTATCCTGGTCCGGACCGCGCTGATGAAGATACTGGGAAAGTTCTCGTTTCTCCCCTGGAAAGGAGCGGCGGTATGGAAGTAATGGCCATGTACCAGATCAGTCCCGACCAGGTGATCCTCTTTACGTGGCATTTCATCACCATCAATGCCACCCTCGTCTATACCTGGCTCATCATGGGTCTTTTGGTGTTCGGTTCCGTGATCGTGACGAGAAATCTCTCCACGGACCGGACGATGTCCCGTTGGCAGAACCTCCTGGAGGTGATCGTCGGCGGCATCCGCTCCGAGATTAGGGATGTTGTCCGGGAAGACGTGGACGTCTATTTCACCTTTATCGGGACCCTTTTTCTATTCATTCTGGCCTCGAATATCTTCACCTTCATACCCGGTTACGTGGCCCCGACGTCGTCCCTGACCACTACGGCAACCCTGGCAATTCTGGTCTTCTTTGCCGTGCCGATTTACGGCATCGCCAAACAGGGAATCCTGGAGTACCTGAAGGAATATTTCCGCCCGATTTTCATTTTTTTCCCCTTTCATGTCATGGGCGAGCTGTCCCGGACCCTGGCTCTGGCCGTCCGGCTCTTCGGCAATCTTATGAGCCACGAGAAGGTCATCGCGATCCTTCTCGCCGTTACGCCCCTGTTTTTCCCCGTGGTGATGCAGGTTCTGGGATTGCTCATCGGCTTGATCCAGGCCTATATATTTGCCGTCCTGGCTATGGTTTACATCGCCTCGGCGACCCAATCCCACGAGGAAATGGAACATACAAAACAACAAAACTAAGAAAGGGAGGTTAGAGATTATGGATATCATCAGCACCGTAGCACTGGCATCGATCATATCTGCGGGGTTATGCATGGGGATCGGCGCAATTGGGCCGGGGATCGGTCAGGGGCGGGCCGTATCGGGGGCGCTGAGCTCCATCGCCCAGCAGCCTGACGAGAGAAATTCCCTCACCCGGACCCTCTTTGTCGGCTTAGCGATGATCGAATCCATCGCCATCTACTGTTTCGTCATCTCCATGATTCTCGTCTTCGCCAACCCGTTCTGGACTTACGTGATCAAGAAGGCAGGAGGATAATCCATGCACATCGACTGGTTTGTCTTTTTTTCGCAAGTCGTCAACCTCATGATCCTTATGCTTTTGTTGAAGAAATTTCTTTTTGGAAGGATCATCAAGGCCATGGATGCCCGCGAGGCCAAAATTGCCGCCCGGTTTGCCGAGGCGGAACACTCCCAGGCGGAGGCCGAGAAGGCGACGATGGCCTGTGAAGAGAGGTTGCGGGACCTGGAGGGCCGTTACGACGAAATGCTCAATAAGGCGCGCCAGGATGCGGAGGCCTATCGTGAAAGACTGCTCGAAAAGGCGAAGGAAGAGGTGGAATTCCTGAAGACCCGCTGGATCGAGGCCCTGCGTTCAGAACAGAACAACTTCCTCCAGGAACTCCGGCAGTTGGCGGGAAACCAGATCTACAACGTTACCCGCCGGGTCCTTAAGGATCTGGCCGACCTCGATCTCGAGGAGCAGATCGTCTCCGTGCTCATGGAGCGCCTGGACGAGCTCGATGAGGAAGAGCGGCGTCGTTTCTCCTCTTCGGGCCATGATGGTGGGATTACCGTTTCCTGCGCCTTTGACATCTCCACGGCGATGCGCGCGAAACTTGAACAGGCGATCCGTCAATATGCCGCCGGGGAGGTGGACATCGCTTACGAGCGCTCCGAAGACGTCCTTTCGGGGTGCGAACTCCGCGCCAATGGCCACAAGCTGGCCTGGAGCGTGAAGGACTACATCGACGGCATCGAGGAGCGGTTCTATGCCGCTCTTTATGAAGAGGCCCGGGAGAGGAAATGAGGTGAAATGATAATGAATAGCGTATCCACAGAGCAGGAAAACCTGAAGACCTTTCTGGAAGACACCTTCCGGACCATGGATGCCGTCCTGGATGGACAGGAGGCGGAGCTCCGGGACCGGGAGGTGGGGGTGGTCACCTATGTGGGGTACGGCATCGTCCGGGTGGCCGGGCTGCCGAATATCCGGGCCGACGAACTCGTGCTGTTTCCCCATAACCTCCAGGGACTGGTATTCAATATCGATCCCGAGGAACTGGGGGTCATCCTCCTCGGTCCCAGCGAGGATCTTTCCGCCGGGGCGGAAGTGCGGCGCACCGGACGGGTCCTCGACACCCCCGTAGGGGAATCCCTTATCGGCCGGGTCGTCGATGCCCTGGGACGCCCCTTGGACAACCTTGGTGAGATCCGGACGGTGAAACGCCTGCCCGTGGAGAGGGAGGCCCCGCCCGTGATGGCCCGGGACCCCGTAACTGTGCCGCTCCAGACGGGCATCAAGGTCGTTGACGCCCTCTTTCCCATCGGGAGGGGCCAGCGGGAACTCATTGTCGGCGACCGCCAGACGGGCAAGACGGCCATCACCATCGACACGGTGATCAACCAGCACGACAAGGATGTCCTGTGCATCTACTGCAGCATCGGGAAGAAGGCGTCCGATACGGCCAAGGTCATCGCCGACCTCAAACAGTACAATGCCATGTCCTATACCATCACCGTCATCGCCACGGGCGACGATCCGCCGGGGCTCCAGTTCATCGCCCCTTACGCCGCCACGTCCATGGGTGAGTACTTCATGTCTCAGGGGCGGGATGTCCTGATCATCTATGACGACCTGACCTATCATGCCCGGGCCTACCGGGAACTCTCCCTCCTCCTCCGCCGGCCACCGGGCCGGGAGGCCTTTCCTGGCGACATCTTTTACATCCACTCCCGGCTCCTGGAGCGATCCACCCATCTCCGGAAAGAGCACGGCGGCGGGTCGCTGACCTCCCTGCCCATCGTGGAGACGGAGGCCCAGGATATCTCCGGTTATATCCCCACGAACCTCATCTCCATCACTGACGGGCAGCTCTATCTTTCACCCCGGCTCTATCAAAAGGGGATCCTTCCCGCCATCGACGTGGGCAAATCCGTGTCCCGGGTGGGCGGCAAGGCCCAACTTCCCGCTTATCGGGCGGTAGCCAGCGACGTGCGGATCTCCTATTCCCAGTTCGAAGAATTGGAGACCTTTTCCCGTTTCGGCACCCGTCTCGACGAGGCGACCCGCAAGGTCCTGGAGCGGGGCTGGCGGGTCCGGGAGATTCTCAAGCAGCCGCAGTACAAACCGATTCCCGTGGCGGAGCAGGTAGCGGCGATCCTGGGCGTCACTTCCGGCATGTTCGATAGTGTCGCCATCGGGGAGATAAGAGCGGCGGAAGAGACCCTGCGGAGAAACGTCATGGAAACCCATGGCGGGTTGTGCGGCCGGATCGCCTCGGGAGAAAAGTTGGGTGATACGGAGCGGGAGCTCCTTATCCATGCCGCTGGCGAGACCGCCCGGCCTTATGTCGGCAAAGAGGCCGGGGAGGAGACCATCGGCGGGGCTTTCGGGAAGGGGGCCGACCATGCTGACCGCTGAAGCCCTGAAAAGAAAGATCCAGAGCGCCGATGACCTCCTCAGTGTGGTCAAGACCATGAAAGCCCTGGCGGCGGTGAGCATCCGCCAGTATCAGCGGGCCGTGGAATCCCTGTCCGATTACAACCGGACGGTGGAGATGGGGTTGCAGATTGTCCTCAAGCAGAGCGTCGGCGCCTTCAAGGTGGGAGTCGGGAGTTCTCCACGCCTGGGGGCCATTGTATTCGGCACGGATCAAGGGCTTTGCGGGCAACTCAACAGCATCATCGTCCAGCATGCCCTTGGGGAGATGGGTCAGACCGGCATACCGAAAGAGCGCCGGATCGTCATTGCCGTGGGAATGAGGACCGCCGACATCCTTGAGGACTCCGGACAGAAGGTTTTCGAGATCCTCGGCACCCCCGGCTCCACGGCGGGCATCACCCCCATGGTCCAGGATATCACCATGGTCCTGGAAAGCTGGCGTTTCAAACATTCCGTGGAAAACATGCATCTCTATTTCAATGAGTATATTTCTGGGGCAACCTACCGTCCCCAAACCCACAAACTGCTTCCCGTGGACCGGCAGTGGCTGCTCAAGCTGCAAAAGAAGCGCTGGGATTCGAGGACGTTGCCCATGTTCACCATCGAATGGGAAACGATCCTCCGCTCCCTGATTCGGGAGTACCTCTTTGTATCCATCTACCGGGCCTTCGCCAATTCGCTGGCCAGTGAAAACGCCAGCCGGCTGGCGGCCATGCAAAATGCGGAGAAGAATATCGAGGAGCGCCTGGAGGAACTGGAAGTCCAGTTCCACAGTCAGCGTCAGATGACCATCACCGAAGAGCTGCTCGATATCGTGGCCGGTTTCGAGGCCATGAAGGAAGATCAACGTCCAGTCGGGAAAAGCGGCAAGACGGCAGCCCGGGAAGGCGTTGCCGGTGCGTCATTAACCGGTGGAAGAGTTGTGCCTGCCGCGTTAGCATGAAAATACGGCCGGTAGTCGCCTTAACGACATTTTATAAACAAGAATCAGCTTCGCTGATTTCATCGTTGGTGGATGTTGGAGGATCATGTCAATTAAGGGGGTGAGGTTATGGGAATGGATAAAAGACTATGTGTAATCTGCGCCTGGCGTCAACATTGCCAGAAACGATTCTCCGTTGCCAGCGTCGGGATGCTCAATATCCATTGTCCGGATTTTACGAGAGACTACACAATCAAGGACGTGGAACCGGACAAAAAGCTTGTGGAACAGCAGTTGGAAAAATGGCGCCAGGAGAGAACAGCCAAGGCCAAGCCATGCATTACCGTTTCCCGGGAACCGGGGGCCGGGGGCAGCGAAATTGCTAGGAAATTGGCCAAGGATCTGAAGATGGATCTGATGGGCGGTCAGATCATCTCTCGAGTGGCGGAGAGCACCCGGATGAGCGAGAAGGTCGTCATGACCCTGGATGAAAAGAACGTGACCAAACTGGACAGTTGGATCAACTCTTTGTTCACATCCCGCCATCTCTGGCCGGATGTCTATCTGAAGCACCTAACGAAGGTCATCGCCACCATCGGCGAGCACGGCAACGCCATCATCGTCGGGCGGGGGTCCCAGTTCATCCTGCGACCGGATCGGATCTTCCGGGTCCGGTTCATCGCCCCCTTCGACAAGCGGGTGCTCCGGGTGATGAAGAATCGCAACTGCACCAGCGCCGAGGCGGAAAGCTACCTCATCAAGACGGACGGCGGCCGGGCGGCCTTCATCAAAAAGTATTTCAACGAGGATATCGCCAGCCCGGCCAATTACGACCTCGTGGTCAACACGGCGATCCTGTCCTGTGAAGAAGCGGCGGAACTAGTCAAAAAGGCCTTTCAGTCCAGGAAGTTCTATAACAATGTTTCGTAAAGTATCAGGACCCGCAAGGCAATTTTTTTATCACAGGCAAGGAGGTCCTTATGAAAAAAGATGCGGTCAAGAAAAGAGGTGACGCCGGGCAGATGTCCACGCCTTCGGGGATGTTGCTGCACAGTATCATTCAAGGCTTTTCCATCCCCACCTTTGTAATCGGCAGGGATCACAAGGTCATCTTCTGGAACCGGGCGCTGGAAAAACTCAGCAAGATACCGGCCGGGGAGATCATCGGCACCAATAAGCAGTGGCGGGCCTTCTATGCCGAGGAGCGGCCTTGTATGGCCGATCTCATCGTCGATGGGATAACGGAGCGGATACCCAAGTGGTATGAGGGAAAATACGAAAAATCCTCGCTTCTGGAAGAGGCATACGAGGCCACGGATTTCTTTCCTGCCTTGGGCGACGGCGGTCTGTGGCTGCGCTTTACCGCGGCGGCCATCCGGGATGTGGACGGGCAACTTGTCGGGGCGCTGGAAACCCTGGAGGATGTAACCGATCGGAAAAATTTCGAATTGAAACAGCGGGAGACGGAAAGGGAGCTGTTCAGCGTCATCGAAGGATCACCGACGCCTACCTTCGTCATCGGTATCGATCACAAGATCATCTACTGGAACCGGGCGTTGGAAAAACTCAGCCGACTTCCCGCTGCGGACATGATCGGCACTAATGAACACTGGCGGGCCTTCTATGCCCGGGAGCGGCCCTGCATGGCCGATCTTCTGGTTAACGAAACTCCAGAAATAATAGAGGAATGGTATCCAGGGGTGGCAAAGTCCCAACTTCTTGACGAGACCTACGAGGCAGAAGGCTTTTTCCCCGATCTGGGGCCGAACGGGCGGTGGCTGAAATTCGTCGCCGTGCCGATCCGCAGTTCCCAGCGGGTCCTCCGGGGGGCCATCGAAACACTGGAGGATATTACGGAACGGAAGGCCATCGAGCAGGAAATCATTGAAAACGAGCGCCGTCTCTACAGTGTCATCCAGGGCTTCTCCATTCCGGCCTTTGTAATCGGCAAGGACCACAAGGTAATGTACTGGAACCGCGCTTTGGAAAAACTTAGCAATATCAAGGCGGAAGAAGTGGTCAGCACGAACCGGCAATGGCAGGCCTTCTACGCCAAAGAGCGGCCTTGCATGGCTGACCTCCTTGTGGACAGCGCCCTGGAGAAGATTCCCAAATGGTATTCGGGGAAGTACTGCCCGTCGGAACTGATCGAAGATGCCTATGAGGCGACGGACTTCTTCCCTGACTTGGGCGAAAACGGGCGGTGGCTGCGCTTCACCGCGGCGGTGATCCGGGACTCCCGAGGCGAATTGGTCGGTGCCGTGGAAACTCTGGAGGACATTACGGCGCAAAAGGCGCCGGGGGAAACGGCTGGCGCGGCGGCTAAAAAGAAAAGATGATCTCGGGCGGCCAAAACGGGAAAACCCGGTTCAAAGATTTATGGCAAGAATCACCGCCAGTGATTTGGGAAGATCCGCATTTTCACAAGCATAGAAGGAGGGTCAGACCATGACATCATACGCCACCAAATTGATAGAGATCACCGAGGCCAACGCCGAAAAGATCGCCCAGCAGTGGTATAATAATGTAAAATTGAATCCCCGCACCCCAGCATATCATACCATGCCGGAAGAGGAAGCCAAGCGGCAGGCCATGTATTTCTTCAAGCATTTCGGGAAGCTCTTTTTCACCGACAAACCCTTCGAAGAGGCCCAGGTCCTTTTTTCCCGGTTCGCCGCGGCCCGTTACGGCCAGCGCATCCCCCTATCCGAGGTCATCTATACCCTGACCCTGATGAGGAGGCACATGTGGCTGTTTTCCTCTTCCCAGGCGGTTTTTATCACGGCGGTGGAACATCATCAGGCCGCGGAAAGTCAGAGCCGTACCATCCTCATGTTCGATTACGCCATCTACATCATCGCCCAGAAATACGAGGAACTCCTGAAAAACGAGCTGGAAGAGAAGATGAAAGGACTTCAGATCAAAAGTCACCTGTCCTTCTGGAACAAGGGTTGATGCTGCGGTTGCAAGCAAGGATTCGTCAAAACACGAATTTTCTCCCTCGCTTCGGGGGGCCGATGCCCCATCCTGATCCATAACGCAATGCGGGCGCCCCCCGGCTAGGGAAATCCTTTCCCTTGCCCACCCGTTTTCATTGCATTATCACTCCCCGCTAAAATATTCGTCACCCACCGTGGAATAAGATTCCTCCCCTGAATACCGGCGCAGTTTCCCGGCTCATCATGAAGCCGCGCCGGCTTTTTGTCCTTGACAAAATTGTGGCATCGTAATATCAGAACATTCGGTTTAAAAGCGCGCTTCAGGGCCTTTATCATATATAAATAGCCGGACAATGAGGCGGAATCCTTTAAATACGCTCCTCCAATGGTTCATTCACTTGCCTGCAACTTGTTCATGACGCCGGGATAATTCTCGTGCAGGGGGGTCATGATCAGGTATCATAAAAGTATTATGATATCCAGGAATTTGGAAAGGTTTTATGATCAGGTCTCTTAAAGGTTCAATGAAACATTTTAAAGTAAGGAGGGTGTAACGTATGTACTTTGCAGCGGAAGTGCTGGAAAAATCCAGTACGATGAGGCAGAAGTGGGAGGACGAGGTCCGCAAGGTCGTCGCCAAGAATCCCGATCAGAAACCGCGCTGGTCCACCGTGTCCGATCTGGAAATCAGGCGCCTCTATGGTCCCGAAGACATCAAGGACATGGATTTCGAAACGGATATCGGTTATCCGGGCCAGTTCCCGTATCTGAGAGGCAACCAGCCCACGGGTTATCGCGGAAAATACTGGACCTTCCGGATGTTCTCCGGGATGGGTGATGCCAAGACGACCAACGAACGCTGGCACCTGCTGCTGAAGGAAGGGCAGACCGGACTCAGCACAGCCTTCGATTTTCCGACCCTGATGGGTTATGACACCGACTCTCCCAAGGCCAGGGGGGAATGCGGGAAGTGCGGTGTCGCCATCGACACCCTGGAAGATTTCATGCAGTTGGTGGATGGTATTCCCATGGACCGGGTGACCACGTCCATGACGATCAATCCGCCGGCGACGGCCCTGTGGGCGATGTACTGCGCCGCGGCGGAGCTGAAGGGGATACCCCTGACGAAGATCGGCGGGACGATCCAGAACGACATGTTGAAGGAATTCATCGCCCAGAAGACCTTGATGTGTCCGCCCGATCCTTCGGTGAAGCTGATCAGCGACACGGTGGAATTCGGGACGAAGTACGTGCCCCGGTGGAACACCATCAGCATCAGCGGGTACCATATTCGGGAAGCGGGTTCCACGGCGGTGCAGGAGTTGGCCTTTACGCTCAGGGACGGGATGGAGTACGTGGAAGATGTGATCCGGCGGAAGGGGCTGAACGTGGATGAATTTGCCCCCCGACTGTCCTTCTTCTTCAATTCCCACATCGACTTTTTCGAGGAGATCGCCAAACTGCGGGCGGCGCGGCGGATCTGGGCCAAGGCCATGCGGGACCGCTACAAATCCAAGGATCCCCGGTCCTGGTGGATGCGGTTCCACACCCAGACGGCGGGTTGTTCGCTGACGGCGCAGCAGCCTTACAACAATGTCGTCCGGACGGCGACGGAGGCCCTGGCGGCGGTGTTGGGCGGGACCCAGTCGCTGCATACGAACTCCCTGGACGAGGTCCTCTGTCTGCCTTCGGACCATGCGGTGCAGATTGCGCTCCGGACCCAGCAGATCATTGCGGAGGAGACCGGGGCGGCCAATACCATCGATCCCCTGGCCGGGTCCTACTTTGTCGAGGCCCTGACCAACGAGATGGAGGAGAAGGCCTGGGAATACATCCACAAGATCGACGAGATGGGGGGCATGGTGGCGGCCATTGAGAAGGGCTTCCCGCAGTTGGAGATTTCCGACGCCTCCTATCTGTACCAGCGGCAGATCGACGCCTGCGAGAAGATCATGATCGGCATCAACAAGTACGTCTCTCCCGAGGCGACCCCCATTCCCTTAGTCGAGATCGACGATTCCGTGGAACTCCAGCAGATCGACCGTCTCCAGGCCGTGCGCCGGAAACGGGACAACAAGGCCGTGAAGAAGGCCCTGGATGACATCAAGGCCGCTTGCAAGAAAGGGGACAACGTCATGCCCTACTGCATCGAGGCGGTGAAGAGCCTGGCCTCCGTCCAGGAGATCTGCGACGTCTATCGGGAAGTTTACGGTGAATACCGGGATCCGGGATTGTACTAAGAGAACGACTTGAGGAGGGAAATTCGCTATGGCAGAGAAGAAGATCCGCGTAATGGTTGCCAAACCCGGTCTGGACGGTCACGATCGCGGCGCCAGGGTCCTGGCCCGCTGTTTCCGTGACGCCGGCTTCGAGGTCATTTATACCGGCTGTCACCAGACGCCGGAACAGATCGCTTCCGCGGCGATCCAGGAAGATGTGGACGTAGTGGGGCTGAGCTGCCTGTCCGGGGCCCATCGTTATCTGTTCCCCGCCGTCGCCAAGCTCCTGAAGGAGCAAGGCGCCGACGACATCACCGTCGTGGGCGGTGGGATTATTCCGGAACAGGATTTCCAGATGCTATATGACGCCGGTCTCAAGGCGATCTGGGTACCCGGCGCGACCCTGGACAGCATCGTGGATTGGTTCAGAACGAATGTACAGCCAAGGAATTGATATCATGGAAAAAGTGAAAAAAATTAGAGGCGGGGACGTCCGAACGGCATCCCGTCTCATACGTAACCTGGAAGATGGGATGATCGAAGCGCGATCCACCATCAAACACATCTTTCCCCTAACCGGCCGGGCTCATGTCATCGGTCTGACCGGTTCGCCGGGGGCGGGGAAGAGCACCCTCGTCGATGGCCTGGTGGAGTCCTTCCGTAAGAAGGAAAAAACCGTGGGCGTCCTGGCCGTGGATCCGACCAGCCCTTTCACCGGCGGGGCGATCCTGGGCGACCGGATCCGCATGCAGCGCCATGCGGAGGATCCGGGGGTTTTCGTCCGCTCCCTGGCGACCCGGGGGGCCCTGGGGGGGCTGGCCAAGGCCGTGGGCGACGCCATTCACATCCTCGACGTCATGGGTAAAGACAAGGTGATCGTGGAGACTGTCGGCACGGGCCAGCAGGAAGTGGACATCATCAACCATTCCCATACGGTCCTCGTGGTCCTGATTCCGGGGATGGGCGACGAGATCCAGGCCATCAAGGCCGGTATCATGGAGATTGCCGACATCTTCGTTATCAACAAGGCCGACCGGGAAGGCTCCTCCAAGCTGCGGCGGGAGATCATGGCCATGCTCGACATGGCACCGCCGGAGACCTTTGCGGCGGGCTGGCGCCCCCCCATCATCAGGGTGGAAAACGCCTTCGAACCGGATGGTTTCGGCAAGAGCCTGGAGGAACTGTCGGCGACGATAGAAAAACACTACCAGCATCTCGTTCAGCACAATCTCATCGGATCCCGGGTCCGCCGGAAGGCGGTGGTGGAGCTCAACGAGGCGATCCGGAACAGCGTCCTGGAGCCTGTTCTGAACCGCCTCGTGCAGAACGGCGAGATCGAAGGGATGATCCAGAAACTGATCAACAAGGAGACGGATCCCTACACCCTCGCCGAAGATGTGGCGCGACGTTATCTCAAGGAATGCAGTGGTTAAATTTGTTTTGAGCGGCGGTAAAAGCCCGGGATGATGAACCTCATCCCGGGCTTTCATCTGGACCACAATCATCGTCCGATCAGGATAGGGGAGAGACAGTGGCGGCGGACAATATAATCGAAGCGACCCTGGCAAAGTTCAACCGGGGCATTGTAATGGTCATTACCGGCAATGGTAAGGGAAAGACGACGGCCGCCGTAGGACAGGCTCTCCGCGCCCTGGGTCATGGGCGCAAGGTTTTCATGATCCAGTTCATGAAGGGCAAAAAGTACGGCGAAGTCCTGGCCGCCGAGCGTTGTCTGCCCGAATTCACCATCCGCCCCAGCGGTCTGGACAGTTTCGTCATGCGGGATAACCCGGCGCCCATCGACCGGGAACTGGCTCAGGCGGGACTGGAGATGGCCCGGCAGGTGGTTGCCGCCGGGGAGCATGAACTGGTCATCCTCGACGAGATCAACGTCGCCCTGGATTTCAAGTTGATCAATCTGGAGGACGTCATCGCCGTGGTGGCCAATAAACCGCCGGCGGTGGATCTCATCCTCACGGGACGGTACGCCCCCCCGGAGATTGTCGCTCTGGCCGATACGGTAAGCGAGATTCAGGAGATAAAACATCACTACGCCAAGGGGATCAAGGAACGGGCCGGGATGGAGTTTTAAGCCCCGCCACTCTTTAATTCCGGGGGAAAGCGGTGATTTTTGAACAAGAATCACCTTCGGTGATTTGAGAGCGGGTTCGCAGTGAACCTTAACGGGCATCCATCCCGGCCGTGCTGACCTTTCCGGAGACGCCGAAATCCGGGGCGTCATCGGAGTGAAAGACGTTCATCCGACAGCGGCGTCGGTTGAGATGCCTAATAACTGGGAAGATGCAGAACACCAGCGACGCGACGCAAAAGATCGCTTCCCTAATCGCATTCCTCAAAGAACAGGGGGCGACGGCCGCCCTGCCTCTGGCGGTGGACCGGATCGTCGTTGACGAGCGGGTCCGACTGAAGTGCCGGGTGCCCATCTGCGACAGTTTTCACAAGAACCTCATGTGTCCCCCCTTTGTCATGTCCGTGACGGAATTCCGGGAAGCTCTGAGCCGTTACCAGGAGGCCGTTGTCCTCCAAGTGGCGAAAGAGATTGCTGGCCTGGACGGCTGCCGGCCCCATGAGGATGTGTATGCCCCGGCGGGAAGGCTTCACGAACTGGTCAACCGGGGAGAAAAGGAGGCCTTTCTGACCGGTTTTCGCTTCGCCGCCGGGTTGATCGGCGGCTGCTGCCGTCTCTGTCCGGTTTGCGTGGCCGCGGAAGGCGGGATGCATTGCCGTTTTCCCTTTCAGGCCCGCCCTTCCCTGGAGGCCATGGGGATCGACGTGGTGGCTACACTAAAGAACGTAGGCTTGTCCCTTGCCTTTCCCGTCCAAGGACGGGTGACCTGGACGGGCTTGATCCTTTTGAGGTAAAGTCGGTATTGGCAGCGGAGCAATGAGCAACGGTCAACAAAGGTGTTATTGAATAACGGCGGCAATACCGGATGGCGTGGCGGTGGAGGCCGTGGGGCCGGGTCAAAAAAAAGAAGACCGCCGATTGTTGATGAACCGGGCCGCCGAAACGGGACTTTCATTTGTACAAAAGGGTTTTAACATAAATAAGGAGGAGAATCGGGCAATGGCAATCTTGAAGGAAGCGGGGATACCCATCGGCCGCATGTTGTTCATCCCCAAGGAAGGCAATCTGACCCGGAACGATCTGGAGATCGAATCCACCGGCCAGTATCAGTTCCTGGAACGACCGGACTGTTTTGTCGTGAAAAATGCCGAATGCTGCCGGAGTATTTCGGTCAAGGTCAAAACCAAAGAGTCATAACCGGAGGGAAAAAGGGATGCGGGTAAGATAGCCCCCAGGCGTGATCATAATCGGCCCCCCTTTTTCCATGTGGAAATTACGGTCGAAAGGTGATCATTTGTTTAATCTCTCAGGGTGAATTCCCCGAAGCTTGCTTCGTTCCTTGAAGTTTTGATACCTCGCAGCTTGCTGCGAGGAGATTCATTCAAGGGGTCAACCGGCCATCCCGTCTGGGATGGCCGGTTGACAATGGAATTTTCCCGTTCTATTTTCACTTTATCGACGCTACGGTTCCAGCGTGCGAATGGTGCGTTAGTTCTTAGTTGGAGCAACCTGCTCCACCTGCGGTGCCTCAAGTGGGTTTGTCGGACTGATCGGCGGCGGGATCCTTGAGATTCTCCACGTTTTTTCCGAAGGGCTTGGAGGCTGCCTCGTTATAATCAGCCAGGCAAAGCTCCGCGGCGATTTCCGCCGCATCGGTGATGATCTCCCGGCAGTGCAGGGCATGGTCCCGGCAGAGCCAACTGTCATGCCATTTCGAGGTCAATTCCCGACACAGGGTGTTACCGTACTTATCGGAGAACTTGATCGGGATCTGATTGAAGAGACGGTAGGCCCCGGGCTTTCCGTAGAGCTGGTTTACCGCCTTTTTTACCACCTCTTTGCCCTCTCCTTCCGGCAGACCGCCGCGGCCATGGACACAGCCTACGGCGATAATCGCCCCAGTGATGGCGCCGCAGGTGTCGCCGTATAAGCCGACACCGCCGCCGAACCCCGTGGCCACCTTTTTCACTTCCGGTGGCAGGCCGGTGTCGATTTCGCCGGTCACCGCTTCGACGATGCACTCCGCACAATTGTAACCCAGGGTAAAGTTCTTCCTGGCCCGTTGCTTGATGGCTGCGATCTTTTCTTCCTTCGACATGATTCCCTCCTATCATGGAATATATTCGTCTTTCTTTGCCCCCGTGTGGGACAGGAAAGATCATTGCTGAGTGGTCGTCTGCTTTTTAGTTTCTTTTGGGCTACTTTTCTTGCTGGAATCTTTCTTGGTAACCGGGTTTTGGAGGGAGTAGCCCGCCTCTTTTGCCTTGTAACCCCCATAGGCGCCAGCGCCGGCCGCCGCTGCATACCAGCACCCCGTCAAACCGGGAAGTAAAAATAAGGCAATCATAAACAGAAACAATTTTTTAAGGATAATCATGGCATTCTCTCTATCGAAGCTTGATCCGGTCGCTTTTGCTCGACAGTCACCTTTACCGCGGTATTCTCTGCAACCCCGGCGTGAAAATGTCAAGAATTTTTGTTCCGTAACGCCCACCTGACCTGGCGGCAGATGCCCCGGATGATCTTGACGTCCCGGGAAAAAAGTCCCGTCCGGGACAGCAGCCGCCGGATGTGCATGAGCCAGTAATCCGGATTCTGAGGATTGAGGAAGCCGATTTCCATCAACACCTCCTTGACCTGTTCGTACATCCCCTCGATTTCCCGGGAAGAGGCGAGCTTTGGGGTGAAAACACTTTTTCTCTCTGCTGCGGCGAGGGATATCTCGTAACAGAGAATCATCACCGCATGAGAAAGATTGATGGATTTGAGTTTTTCCGACACCGGGATGGCCACGACGGAGTGACAATAACGAAGATCGCTGTTGCTCAAGCCTTTGTCTTCGGCGCCGAAGAGGAGGGCCACCTCATTGCGCCGGGATAACTCCGCCAGGGAAGGCGATATCTCCCGCGGGGAGAGGACGGGACCCCGGGCGGACCCGAGCCGGGAGGTAGTGCCGACAATGTATTGAAACGGGGCGAGGGCGTCGCCGAGGCGATCATGATAGCCGATCCGATCCACGATGTCCGCGGCGAAATGGGTGGACATGATCTTCATCTCCGCTGGGGAGAAAGGGCCCGCTTCGGAGATGATGAGTTTGCCCATTCCCATATTCTTCAGACAGCGTGCCGTGGAGCCGATGTTGCCCGGATACTTGGGTTTATGGAGGACGACGGTGAAATTGTCCAGATGTGTGGAAATCATTACCCTTACAACCTACGATGATTTGTCGTCTTTTGTCAACCCGTCATCTTCGGCGGGACCGCGAATGATCCGTTGCCCCATCATGGAATCACGGTAGAACGGACCTTGATGACTGCATTGACTATAATATGTCATCCTCATAAACGCCTCGATATCGGCCATCAATTCCGGGCGGTGCATATACCTGTTGGAGGGACAGACGATGATTTCTGCCCGGGGAAGCCGCGCCGCTATGAGACGGATATTGGTTGCGGAGTGCAACTTGTCCGTGGGGGCGTAAGCAAGGGCAACGGGTATCCGCACCGTTTCCAGATGCGGCCAGACCTCGTAGCGGCCGTCGATGGCCGCCTGGGCCGATAGTTTGATCCGCTGGGGATGGGCGGCCTGCAGCGTTTCCGTGTAACGCTGCATCTGTTCCGGTTCGTTCTTCACATCGACCATGAAGTTCCTCACGTACCAAAGGACGATATGCTTGAGTCCGTGATACAGGAATGCCGGCAGCGTAAGCATCCAGCGGATATGCCAGGGCGCCGGGAAGTCGCTGTTGGGGGCGATCAGGAAGGCGGCCCCCGCGGTCAGTTCTCCCCCCTTCAGGGCCTCCAGCAGGGCCGTTGCCCCCAGGGAGCTGCCGATGACGGTGGTGTTTGACACGGCAATCTCCAGTTGGCGACTAACGCTGATCAGGTCCGCCGCAATCCGGCCGATGCTGAAATCCTCCGGTTGCAGGTCCTTCTTCTCGATGCGGGCCGATCTCTTTTCTCGTGTTTCGATATAATAAACGGGCCTGACGGCGGCCATGACCTTCAACAGGGGCGCCCATCCCGATACGGCGGATACCCAGCCGGCTACGAAGATTATGGGTGCCTCACTGACGGGTCGTTGGGGCCGCCAGGTCATAACCCGGATGCTCACGTCCCTTTCTACGCAAACGGAAACATCCATGAACACTGCACCGGGGGGAGCGACAGGATCGGCAGGGTGGCCGGCCATATTCGTTTCCTTTATCGTCACGACCTCCTCCCGCGCCATTCGACCGGCAGCTCTGATCGCCCTGCCGGTCCCCCTCCCTCATGACTGCTTGCTATGGAGGTTAGGGTTTCAGCCTGTATAATAAGGTCCCGGGAAACGTGTACCGTCGCCGATCATAATGGTCCTGGAATAGACGCCGCTTACTATCGTTAGATGCATTCCTCCAGCGGCAGGGTAAACGCCCGGAACCCGGAGCCGGGATACTCCGCTCTGAGGCCCCGAATGACCTCGAGAAGACGGGGAATCTCCTCGTCCTGCACGGCCATGAATATGCTGTTGTTTTTTCCGGGTGAATAATGGGTGCCCAACTTTGCCTCCGACTCCTCGCCCCGTCCCGTAACCCCATGCACTTTCGTATATTTTCCAAACCCGGCTTCCATGAACGTTTTGCTGATGCGTTCATCGAAGTAGTCCGCATAAACGACAAGAAACATTTTCATGATGTCGGCCTCCTTTTATCGGAAAATACAATCCTAAGTGCCCGATTTAACTTGCAACGATTTCCTCCCCTTCAAGGGGGGGGTTATAAGGGGGATGGGTCTCGCACTTTCATCCCCCTTTGCTACGGAGTACAGTCTTGCACGTTTCAACACCCTTAATGACGGCGTACCGTCATGAGGGCTTCATCCCTCTCCGCAACAACAGGCCGTCATGAGCATCCCCGCTTCCGGTTTATACCAAGGGAATATGCCGTCAGTCCTTGAAGACCGCCCCAGTGCTGGCCGATGTCACCAGTTTGGCGTAGCGGGCCAGGTAGCCGGTAGTGATGGCGGGTGCCTTGGGCTTCCATTCCTTCTTCCGTTTTTTGAACTCCTCCGGCGTAACCTTGAGGGTTATTTTCTTTTTGGGGATATCGATGGCGATGATGTCCCCCTCCTGGACCAGAGCGATGGGGCCGCCATCCGCCGCCTCCGGGGAGATGTGCCCGATGGCGGCGCCGCGGGTGCCGCCGCTGAAGCGGCCGTCGGTGAGGAGGGCCACGGTGGTGTCGAGGCCCATGCCGGCGATAGCCGAGGTGGGTCCCAGCATCTCCCGCATCCCCGGGCCGCCTTTGGGGCCTTCATAGCGGATGACCACAATGTCCCCCGCCTTGATCTTGCCGCCGAGGATGGCCTGGATGGCGTCGTCTTCCGCATCGAAGACCCGGGCCCGGCCCTCGTTGACCAGCATGTTTTCCGCCACCGCGGACTGCTTGACGACGCAGCCTTCCGGGGCGATATTTCCCTTGAGGATGGCCAAACCGCCTTCCTTGATATAGGGATTGTCGAGAGACCGGATCACTTCGGCATCGAGAACTTCCGCCATCTTGATGTTTTCGCCGACGGGCTTGCCGGTGACGGTGAGGGCCTGCTCATCGATGACGCCCAGGGGGTGGATGCGTTTCATGAGGGCCTGGATGCCGCCGGCCGCGTCGAAGTCCTCGATATGATGCACCCCCGCCGGACTGAGCTTGCAGAGGTTCGGGGTCTTCTTGCTGATCTCGTTGAAGAGGCCGAGATCCAGATCGATGCCCGCCTCGTGGGCGATGGCGGGGATGTGGAGGACCGTGTTGGTGGAGCAGCCCAGGGCCATATCCACGGCGATGGCGTTCTTGAAGGCGGCGAGGGTGGCGATGTCCCGGGGTTTGATGTCTTTCTTCAGGAGCTGCATGATCTTCATGCCCGCCTCTTTGGCCAGGCGGCGCCGGGCAGCGTGGACGGCCAGGACCGTCCCGTTGCCCGGCAGGCCGAGGCCGAGGGCCTCGGTTACGCAGTTCATGGAATTGGCGGTGTACATTCCGGAGCACGAGCCGCAGCCGGGACAGGCGCAATCTTCGATGGCGTTCAATTCCTTTTGGGAAATCTTCCCGGCTTTGACCTTTCCCACGCCCTCGAAGACGCTGATGAGGTCGATGGGCTTGCCTTTGAGCTTGCCCGCCAGCATGGGGCCACCGCTGACGAAGATTGCGGGGATATTCAGGCGCAGGGCGGCCATGAGCATCCCGGGGATGATCTTGTCACAGTTGGGGATCATCACCAGGGCGTCGAAGGGGTGGGCCATGGCCATGGATTCGACGGAATCGGCGATGAGTTCCCGGGTGGCCAGAGAGTATTTCATCCCCGTGTGCCCCATGGCGATCCCGTCGCAAACCCCGATGGCCGGAAACTCCACCGGCGTCCCGCCGGCGAGCCGAATCCCCGCCTTGACGTCGTCGGCGATGATCCGCAGGTGGATGTGGCCAGGGATGATTTCGTTGGCGGAGTTGACGACGCCGATGATCGGCCGCCCGATCTCTTCGTTCGTATATCCCATGGCCTTGAACAGGGAGCGGTGGGGCGCCCGCTCCAGGCCCTTCTTCATCAAGTCGCTGCGCATGTGTCCCTCCTTGTATAAATACTTTTAATTGTTGAATATTTATTTATGCCTTTGTAAGTCCATTCCCACCCCGACCCTCCCCTTGAAGGGGAGGGAGCGACATGGGCGATTATATTGCCGTTGCCATTGCCTGCTTGCTTCCGAAGCAGTTGCATAAGAGCGGTGACGGGGGTATCTTCTCTTCCCGGATCTACTTCTTCCGGCGCTCCGGACGAAGGGCCCGGAGGGTGGCGCCGGCCTGCCACATCTCGCTGTTCTTCATCAGATCCAGCTCCTTTTGGAGCGTGTCGCGATAATTGGCGGCGGCACCGGCCTTCAGGACGATCTCCGTCTCTTTCCCCGCGGCCACGCGGTCGTAGAGTTCCGTGAAGACCGGGGCGACGGCGTCGCGGAAGCGATTCTTCCAGTCCAGGGCGCCCCTCTGTGCGGTGGTGCTGCAATTGGCGTACATCCAGTCCATGCCGTTCTGGGCCACCAAGGGCATGAGGCTCTGGGTGAGCTCCTCTACTGTTTCGTTGAAGGCCTCGCTGGGGCTGTGACCCCGTTTCCGCAGTTCGTTGTACTGGGCCTCCAGGACCCCGGCCAGGCAGCCCATGAGGACGCCACGCTCACCGGTGAGGTCGCTGTAAACCTCCATTTCGAAGGTGGTGGGAAAGAGATAGCCGGAACCGATGGCCACGCCGGTGGCCAGGGCCCGTTTCCGGGCCCGCCCCGTGGCGTCCTGGAAGACGGCAAAACTGGAATTGATGCCGCTACCGGCAAGGAAGTTGTCCCGCACCGTCCTTCCCGCGCCCTTGGGGGCGACAAGGATCACGTCGATGTCCGGGGGTGGGATCACACCGGTCTGTTCCTTGTAAACGATGGAAAAGCCGTGAGAAAAATAAAGGGCCTTGCCCTTGGTCAGATGCGACTTCAATTCCGGCCAGATGGCCTTCTGCTGGGCGTCGGAGAGGAGATACTGGATAATCGTCCCCCGCGCCGCCGCCTCCATGGGCGGAAAGAGGGTCTTGCCGGGGACGAAACCTTCGTCGATCGCCTTCTGCCAGTTGTAGTCCCCCTCACCGACGATGACGTTGATGCCGTTGTCTTTCATGTTCAGTGCCTGGCCCCGTCCCTGAACCCCATAACCGATGATGGCCACGGTCTCGCCCTTGAGGGCTTCCCGGGCCATGTCCAGGGTAAATTCCTCCGCGGTGATCACATCTTCAATGACCCCGCCAATGTTCAACTTTGCCATAACCGTCTCCTCCTTATTCCTTTAATTCTGACGTTCCAGGGAAATGATCCCCGTCCGGGCCATATCATCAATGCCCAGAGGTTTCAAGCTCGCCGCGGCCTTTTCGATCAGCGACCGATCGCCGGTTATCTCGATGACGCAGTTGTCGCCGTTCATCGTCACCACCCGGCCGTTGAAGGTGTCGATGATCAGGGCCAGGTATCCCTTGTTCGTATCGGAGAGTTTCATACGGACCAGCATGAGTTCCCGGGTTACCGATTCCACCTTGGTCAGGTCCGTCACCTTATGGACGTCGATGAGTTTGATGAGCTGTTTTTCGATCTTGGTTATCGTCGTCTTATCCTGGATCGTCGTGAGGATAATCTTGGAATAGGCGGGATCTAAAGTCGCGTCCACGCACAGGGTCTCGATGTTGTAGCCCCGGCCGCCCAGGATGCCAGCCACCCGGGCCAGGACATCAGGTTTGTTGCTGACGAGCAGTGCCAAAGTGTATTCTTTCTTCTCCATAATCTAAATGTTTCCTCCTGTTAAATTATATTTCAGTTTGCCATCTCCCGGCCAAGGGCCATTTCATGAATCGGGCCGCCGGGGCGCACCATGGGATAGACGCATTCCTCCCGGCAAATCCGGAAGTCCATGAGCGCCGGCCCGGGGGCCTCCAGACCCTGCTTCAGAACCGCTTCCACCTCGTCGGGTCTGGTCGCCCGGAGTCCCAGCCATCCGTAAGCCTCGGCGAGTTTCAGAAAATCGGGCTGATAGGTCATGTCCGTGTGGGAATAGCGCTTGCCGTAGAAGAGCTGCTGCCACTGGCGGACCATGCCCAGATAACCGTTGTTCAACAAGACGATTTTGACGGGGATATTGTCCTGGATGGCCGTGGCCATCTCCTGGATGTTCATCTGGATGCTGCCGTCGCCGGCGATATCCACGACTAGCTTGTCCGGGAAAGCGATCTTCGCCCCCAGGGCCGCCGGGAAGCCGTAGCCCATGGTTCCCAGGCCGCCGGAGGAAAGGAATGTGTTTGGTTCGTCATAGTTGTAGAATTGGGCCGCCCACATCTGGTTCTGGCCGACCTCGGTGGTGATGATGGCCTTGCCCTTGGTCAGCTTGTAGAGGGTCTCGATGACGAACTGGGGTTTGATCTCCGTATCGCTTTGGCAGTAGCTCAGGGGGTTCTCCTTCCGCCAGGCGGCGATCTGATCGAACCACTCCCGGCGCTGCTCATCGTCGACGCTGAACTTCTGCTGCCCCAGGAGGGCGTTGAAACTCTGGAGGGCGCTCTTGCAGTCGCTGACGATGGGGACGTCCACCATGACGTTCTTGTTGATGGAGGACGGGTCCACGTCCACGTGGACGATCTTCGCGTTAGGGGCGAAGTGATCGATCTTGCCCGTCACTCGGTCGTCGAAGCGCATGCCGATGGCGATCAGGAGATCACAGTGGCTGATGGCCATATTGGCGTAATAGGTGCCGTGCATCCCCGGCATGCCCAGCCAGAGGGGATCGGACCCGGGAAATGCCCCCAGTCCCATGAGGGTTGACGAAACGGGCATCTTGGTAAGCCAGGCCATTTTCCGGAGTTCCTCCGCGGCGCCGCCGAGGATGACGCCGCCGCCGGAAAGGATCATCGGCTTGGTGGATTCGGCGATCAGGTCCATGACGTAAAACGCCTTCTTCGAAGCAGGTCTGGGTTTGGCCTCTTCAACTTTTCTGGGGGTTTGAGGCTCGTATTCCGTCACCGCTGCCATGACGTCTTTGGGCAGGTCGATGAGGACGGGACCCGGCCGCCCGGAGCGGGCGATATAAAATGCCTCATGGATTGTTTTGGCCAGTTCGTCCACCCGTTTGATGAGGAAGTTGTGCTTCGTGCAGGGGCGGGTAATGCCGACAATGTCCACCTCCTGGAAGGCGTCGGTCCCGATGAGGTGGGTGGGGACCTGGCCGGTTAAAACGACGATGGGGATGGAATCCATGTAGGCGTTGGCGATCCCCGTGACGGTGTTGGACGCCCCGGGGCCGGAGGTTACCAGGGCCACCCCTACCTGGCCGGAGGCCCGGGCGAAACCGTCGGCGGCATGGACGGCCCCCTGCTCGTGCCGCACCAGGATGTGGCGGATCTGGCCCTTGTGGAGTTCGTCGTAGATATCCAGCAGCACGCCCCCCGGATAGCCGAAGATCGTGTGGATACCTTCCTGCTTCAACACCTTGATCAGTATTTCTGCTCCTCTTAGTTGCACGGTATGTACCTCCCTTATGGATGTTTGATTTGTCGGCAATAAAAAAGCCGCGATCTGTTCGGAGATGCGGCTTTTCATAAACAAAAAAGCCGCGGGTTTCAGGGGCCCGCGGCTCTGGTTTTTAAAGGTCGTTTAAAAACACCGAGCAGCAGTCCCCCTCGGTACGATAACTACTACGACGCTGCTCAGTACAATGAGTTTGTTTTTCATCTTGATGATTTATCCACTTTCAAACTGAAAAAGTGCAGGCACCGTACGAAAATAAGCAGTTTTTGTCAAGAATTTTTTTGATCCTAATTCATTGCCTTTTTCCATAATGCGAATCATTTTCAGCGATGCCCATGGTCTTCTTTTGCTTTCCGCGCAGCAGCTCGATACGGATCGTGGCGCCCAGGGCGGCGGCGACTCTTCTGATCATGCTCAGAGACCTTTGGAAAGATTTAGCGCCGCGTCTCTGAACCGTAGCGGTAAGGGAGTTCCAGTCCGAGATGGTGGTTTTTTACATAGGCCCGGACCCGGGGATGCGCTTCGGCAACGCGGCAGAATTCATCCTCCCAGTCGCTGTTGAGGATCACCCAGTTGATGTGGCAACACCCGGGGGTCCGTTTCCCAGCGCTCCTTCCTGGAAGTGGTGTAATTAACCCATTTATTCATTTTCTTCCCGGGGCAGCATCTCCTCCGGTTTGACCTGTCCGGCCTCGACGGGTATGGCCCCGAGGGGCGTCGTCCCCTCCAGGAAACTCTCGTAGATGGAACCACCTCCGGAGCTGGGTTCCCCGGTTTTCGGGTTCACCTTAACAAACACGATCCCTTCCGGGACCGGGAAGGTTTCGATGGGCTGCCCAGCCAGGGACTGGGACATGAAATAGAGCCAGATCGGGGCCGCCGCCCGGCCGCCTACTTCCTGGTGCCCCAGGGATCTTTCCTGGTCGAAGCCCACCCAGACGCCGGTGATCAGCGAGGGGGTGAAGCCCATAAACCAGGCGTCCCGGACGTCGTTGGTCGTTCCTGTTTTTCCGGCCACGGGCCGTCCGATGCTTTTAACCCGCCGTCCCGTACCGCTTTCCACGACGTCCTGCATGATGTAGGCGGTGATGAAGGCGATGCGGGGATCGATGACCTGCTCCACTTTCGGTTGGTTCTCCTCAAAGATGTGACCGGTGCGATCCACGATCTTGGTGATGAAGTAGGGTGTCGTACGGCGGCCCTGATTGGCCAGGACGCCATAGGCCCGCACCATCTCCAGGAGGGTGACGCCGGAGCTGCCCAGGGCCAGGGACAGGTTCCTGCTGAGCGGTGAGGAGATGCCCATCACATTGGCGTAGGATGCCGCATAATCTACCCCGATGTCCTGGAGGACCTTGATCGTAATCACGTTCCGGGATTGGACGATGGCGTTTCTCAAGGTCGTGGCGCCGGTGAATTTGCCGTCGAAGTTCTTGGGCTGCCAGAGGCCGCCCGGTTGAGAGGGGTCAGGAAAGGATATCGGGGCGTCCACGAAGTGTGAGGAGGGGGTCAATCCCTTGTCGAACGCGGCGGTGTAAATGAAGGGCTTGAAGGCAGATCCCGGCTGCCGGCGGGACTGGGTCGCCCGGTTGAACTCGCTTTTGGAAAACTCGCGGCCGCCTACCAGGGCCTTGATCGCGCCGGTTTTCACGTCCATGGAAACCAGGGCGCCCTGAACCAGTCCGGTTTCATACCCCTGGCGCTGTTCCAACTCCCGCAGCCCTCTTTCCACAGCCTCGCGGGCCGCCTTCTGCGCCTCGATATTCAGAGTTGTATAAACCTCCAGACCTTCACGGTAGAGGACGTCGCTGCCGTATTTTTCCACGACATAGCGCCGGATGTGCTCGACGAAATAGGGGGCGATCTTTTCCTTGGGCCGGACGGAACGGAGGGTCAGGGGGGTGTTCAGCGCCCGCTCCTGGTCCGCTCCGGTGATATAGCCGTCTTCCACCATTCGTTCCAGGACGTAACTCTGGCGCTGCCGGGCCCGGTCGAAATGGGTGAAGGGGGAATAGGTGCTGGGGGCCTTGGGGAGGCCTGCCAGCATTGCCGCCTCCGGGAGGGTGAGATGACGGGCGCTCTTCCCGAAATACCCCTGGGCGGCCGCCTCCACGCCATAGGTCCCATGACCGAGGTAGATGTGATTCAAATAGAGGTTGAGGATCTCCTCCTTGGTCAGGTAGCGGTCGATCTTATAGGCCAGGATGGCCTCCTTGATCTTGCGGATATAACGCTTTTCCGGGGATAAATAGAGAGATTTGGCCACCTGCTGGGTGATCGTGCTCCCCCCCTGGACGATGCGTCCCGCCCAGAGATTCTTGAGAAAGGCCCGGGAGATGCTCTGGATGTCGATGCCCCTGTGTTCGAAGAACCGGGAGTCCTCGGCGGCGACAAAGGCCTGGACGACGAAATTCGGTAGCTCCGCAACCTTGATGATCTTCCGGTCTTCCAGGAAGAATTCGTCGACCAGTTCGTTGTTGTCGGCATAGATGCGGGTGGCGATGCTGGGACGGTAGTCCTTCAGGGTATCGACGCTCGGCAGTTCCCCTAAAAAGAAATAGAGGAGGTATCCCGTCAGGGCCAGCACCATGATCACCGCTATGCCGAGGGCGACGGTCAGGAGGCTGATGAAGCCCCGGTTGTCGGAGCGATATTTACTCATTGTCCAGGACCCCCGCGGCCGCGTTTTCCTCGCCGGCTTTTTTCTTTCTTCCCGCGTAGCGGGAAACCAGGATGCTGATTTCATAGAGGAACATCAGGGGCACCGCCATAAGGATCTGGCTGAAGGCGTCGGGGGAAGGGGTCAGGACGGCGGCGGCGATAAAGATCATCAAAATGGCGTAGCGGCGATACCGGGACAGGAGCGGGGCATTCACGACGCCCACCTTGGTGAGAAAGAAGATAAACACCGGCAGTTCGAAGGAGATCCCGAAGGCCAGCAGGAACTTCATGGTGAAGGAGAGATACTCCCGGAAGGAGATCATGGGTTTCAGGAAATCCGTGGAAAAGGTGATGAAGAACTCGAAGGCCGTGGGCAGGACGAGGAGATAGCCGAAGACCACCCCGCCGAGAAAGAGGATCGTGGATATGAGGACAAAAGGGACCACGTAACGTTTTTCCGAGTTATAGAGTCCGGGGGAGACGAATTTCCACAATTGGTAAAGGGTATAGGGGCTGGTCAAAAGCAAGGAGGCGAAAAAGGCGATCTTCATATAGATGAAAAACGCCTCGGGCATGCCGGTAAAAATCATGTGGCTGTTTTTCGGCAAAACCTCGGTAAGGGGCTTGGTGATAATCCGAAAGAGCCCCTCCCGGAAGTAGTAGCAGGCGAAGAATCCCATTCCGACGGCAATGAGGATTCGGTAGAGACGGGTGCGCAGTTCCGCCAGGTGGCTGGTTAAAGGTAATTTTTCGTCTTCTGTTTGACCCATGGAATAAGTTGTGTTGACGGCTGATCTTCAGGATTGGTTTTTGGGGGTTGCGTCTTTGTCCCGCTCTTCCTTCCCGCCGTAAAGGAGGGAATCCTTCAACCCATCGACATCCTTCTTGATTTCGTCTGGCTTTAGGGTGTCTTTGATGGACTCCGTTACATCGTCCGTGGCCCGGCGGAATTCCTGAAAGCCCTTTCCCAGTGATTTGGCCAACCCGGGGAGCTTCTCCGGACCCACGACGAGGAGGGCGACGACGGCGATGACGATTAGTTCCGGCAGACCGATACCAAACATAATAGCGGTATATATAGCGCCTCTCAACTCCTTGTCAATGGCAAATATTTTTGCACTTACAGGGGTTTTGTGGTATCAAGTCGCTGCTTTCTCCGGGTGGGACAGCGGTCCCCGCCGGAGGTGAAGGCGGGATTTTTCCCAGGAGTCGATTCATGGCCAACAGGACAGGGGTGGTGGTTGATGAGCGGTATCTGCGGCACGGGGAAGGGTATTATCATCCCGAGTCCCCCCGCCGTCTGGAGTCCCTGTATGCCATGCTGCAACATCCTGGTATGGAAGGGAAATATACCATTATCGCCCCTCGGTATGCCACCCATGAAGAGATCGGTCTGGTTCACAGCCCTTCCTACATCGGCTTGGTGGCCAGTACGGCGGGGAAGAGTTATTATTCCCTCGATGCGGACACTCAGACCTCCCCCGAATCCTATGACACGGCCAAACTTGCCGTCGGTGGGGTCCTGAATGCCGTCGAGGCGGTGATGAACGGGCAGGTGGACAACGCCTTCGCCTTCGTCCGCCCCCCGGGGCACCATGCCGGTAAGGAAAGGGGGGCGGGTTTCTGCCTCTTCAACAACGTGGCCGTGGGCGCCCGTTATGCCCTGGGGAAATACGGCCTGAAGCGGATCCTCATCGCCGACTGGGATCTCCATCACGGCGACGGCACCCAGGAGATCTTCTACCGGGATAAAAAAGTCCTTTATTTCTCCACTCATCAGTATCCTGCCTATCCCGGCTCCGGGACCTTCACCGAAACCGGTCAGGGGGATGGATCGGGATATACCGTCAATGTCCCCCTGAAGGCCCGGACCGACGACGCCCTCCATGTGAAGGCCTTCCGGGGGATCCTCCAGCCCGTGGCCTTGAAATTCCAGCCGGAGCTGGTCCTCCTGTCGGCGGGATTCGACAGCTATTTCCAGGACCCCCTGGGAGATATGCGGGTTACTCCCAAAGGATATGTTTATATGATGAGGATCCTATTGGATATTACGGCGGCCTGTTGCGGGGGTCGCCTGGTCGCCGTCCTGGAGGGCGGTTATAATGTCGAGGGCCTGACGGAATCCGTCAAGCTGGTATTGAGGGAGATGCGCGGGGACACCCGGGCCTCGGAAGACGATCTCTACCGCATGGAATACGAGGCCGAGCAGGGCAAGGATCAGATTCTACGACGGGTTACGGAGCAGATCAATCCCGTCTGGCAGGTGTTTTAAGAAGGCTTGATAGGCTAAATGACTCGCGGCAAATACTCGGAAACATTAAAGATTTTGACAGCTTATCAATTTTAAGGATTTAGGGATAAGGAGCGTATCGTCTTGAAGATAACCAGAGAAGAAGTGGCCCATGTAGCCCATCTGGCCCGGTTGACCTTCCGGGAGGAAGAGCTGGAAAAATTCACCTCCCAGTTGAATGACATCCTCCTCTACATGGAAAAGCTCAACTCCGTGGATACGACCGGAGTGACACCCATGACCCATGCCACGGTACTGTACAACGCCTTTCGGGAAGACGTGGTGAAACCCTCCCTGACCAACGAAGAATCACTGGCCAATGCCCCGGATCCCCGGGGGGAATTCTTCCGCGTTCCCAAGGTCATCGAATGATTGAAGAGGCATTATGGAACTCCACGCGTTGACCATTCATGAACTTCAGGACAAGCTCCGGTCCGGGGAAACAACGGCCGCCGACGTCCTCGCCTCGGTTTACGACCGCATCGCCGCGGTGGATGACAAGGTGCATGCCTACATCACCCTGACGAAGGAAGCGGCGGAGCTTCAGGCCGCCGCCGCCGACGCGGCGATCCGCCGGGGGGAGATGGGGGAGCTGACAGGGGTCCCCATTGCCCTCAAAGACATCTTCTGCACCCGGGGAGTACCCACGACCTGCGGTTCCCGGATCCTCGCCGATTTCATCCCCCCCTACGACGCCACGGTGGTGGGGAAACTCCGGGCGGCGGGGGCGGTGTTTGCCGGCAAGGCGAACATGGATGAGTTCGCCATGGGCTCTTCGACGGAGACTTCCTATTTCGGGGTGACCAGGAATCCTTGGGATCTGGACCGGATTCCCGGCGGCTCCAGCGGCGGATCGGCGGCGGCCGTGGCCGCGGATGAGTGCATCGCCTCCCTGGGTTCCGACACCGGCGGCTCCATCCGCCAGCCGGCGGCCCTCTGCGGGGTGGTGGGCATGAAACCCACCTACGGCCGGGTCTCACGCTTCGGGCTCGTAGCCTTCGCCTCCTCCCTGGACCAGATCGGCCCCTTTACAAAAGACGTGGAGGACTGCGCGATCCTCATGAACGTCATCGCCGGCTACGACCCCCGGGAATCGACCTCTGTCGATATCGAGGTCCCCGATTACCGCTCCTTCCTCGACCGGGGGGTGGCGGGCCTGCGGGTCGGCATCCCGAAGGAATATTTCATCGCCGGAATCGATCCGGAGATCCGCACCGCCGTGGAGACGGCCATTGGTGTCCTGGAAAAGGGCGGCGCCCGTTTAGTCGAAATCTCCCTGCCCCACACCGAATACTGTCTGGCGGTTTATTACATCGTCGCCCCGGCGGAGGCCAGTTCCAACCTGGCCCGGTACGACGGCGTCAAATACGGCTTCCGCTCCCCCGAGGGCCGCGACCTCCTCGACATGTACAAACATTCCCGGTCCGCGGGATTTGGCGATGAGGTTAAAAGAAGAATTATCATAGGGACATACGTGCTTTCGTCCGGCTATTATGACGCCTATTACAAGAAGGCATCCCAGGTCCGGGCCCTCATCCGCCGGGATTTTGATCAGGCCTTTGCCCAATGTGACGTGATCGCGACGCCGACTTCGCCCACGGCGGCCTTCCGGATCGGCGAGCGCACCGACGATCCCATGCAGATGTACCTGTCCGATATCCTGACTATTTCCGCAAATCTGGCGGGGATTCCCGGGATCTCCGTACCCTGCGGCTTTACGGGAGACGGCCTGCCGGTGGGCCTGCAGTTTCTGGCGGGTCATTTCCAGGAGGGATTGCTGATCCAGGCCGGCGCCGCTTATGAAACGCTGGCGGCGACCCGGTCGCTCATCGCCCGATACAAGCGGGAAAAAATGTCTCTTTCATAAGGAGTCGAAACACTAATGGAGTTTGAACCAGTCATCGGCCTTGAGATCCATGCCCAACTGCTTACGGATTCCAAGATCTTCTGCGGTTGTTCCACCCGGTTCGGGGCCCCTCCCAACACCCATACCTGTCCGGTCTGCCTCGGCATGCCCGGCGTCCTCCCCGTCCTCAACCGGAAGGTGGTGGAATACACCATCAAGATGGCGCTCGCCACTAACTGCCGGATCAACCGGGAAAACGGCTTCGCCCGAAAAAACTACTTCTACCCCGATCTGCCCAAGGGCTATCAAATCTCCCAGTATGCCCATCCTCTTGCCGAGGAGGGCTGGGTGGATGTGGAGACCCAGGAGGAAAAAAAACGCATCGGGATCATCCGCATCCACATGGAGGAGGATGCGGGCAAGCTGATCCATGACGAGCACTTTCCTTCCAGTTATGTCGATCTAAACCGCACCGGCGTACCCCTGATGGAGATCGTGAGCGCCCCGGACATACGTTCCGCCGAGGAAGCCGCCGCCTATCTCCGCCGCCTCCATGAAATCCTCGTCTATCTGGAGATCTGCGACGGCAACATGGAAGAGGGGAGTTTCCGGTGCGACGCCAACGTTTCCCTGCGTCCCCGGGGGCGGGAGGAATTCGGCATCCGGACGGAACTCAAGAACATGAACTCCTTCCGGAACGTCCAGCGGGCCCTGGAGTACGAGATCAAAAGGCAGCAGTACGTCCTGGAAGCGGGCGGCGAGGTGGTCCAGGAGACCCGCCTCTGGGATGACGCCCAGGGCGTCACTCTGCCCATGCGGAGCAAGGAGGAGGCCCATGACTACCGCTATTTTCCGGACCCCGATCTGGTCACGATTGCCGTCAGCGAGACCTGGGTGGAAGAGATCCGCCGGGGCATGCCCGAGCTGCCCCTGGAAAAGCGGGAGCGCTTCCGCCGGGAATACGGAATCCCCGTATATGACGCCGGCGTCCTGACGGCCAGCCGGGCCCTGGCGGACTATTACGAAGAGGTTGCCCGTCTTTGCGGCCTGCCGAAGATCGCCAGCAACTGGGTGATGGGCGATATCCTGCGGTTCCTCAACGAGGACAAACGGGACATCAAGGATTGTCCCATCCCGGCCTCCTCCCTGGCCGAGATGATCCGCCTCATCGAGGAAGGGGTCATCAGCGGCAAAATGGCCAAGGAGATCAGCGAAGAGATGTACCGTACGGGTAAGACGCCGCAGGTAATTATTGAGGAAAAAGGCCTGCTCCAGATCTCCGACGCCGGGGCGTTGATTCCCCTGATCGAGAAGGTCATGGCGGACAATCCCTCCCAGCTTGGCCAATATCGGGGGGGAAAGGACAAGCTGTTCGGTTTCTTCGTCGGCCAGGTGATGAAGGCCACCCAGGGTAAGGCCAATCCCCAGTTGATCAACGACCTCCTGAGGAAGATGCTGGCGGGATGAACAAAAGAAGCTGCCTTCAGAATAATTACCGACCATGAGAGTCTCTTTACCCTGTATATCCCTCCCCTTCAAGGGGAGGGACGAGGTGGGGATGGGTTAGAATGGCCACTTTTATCCGCACTGTTTACTGGGAAGATGACGCCGTCGTCTTTATCGATCAGCGCCTCCTCCCGGATCAAGAACGCTATGTGACCACCCGGGATTACCGGGAGGTGGCGGCGGCCATTAAGGCTCTGGCCATCCGGGGCGCCCCCGCCATCGGCGTGGCCGCCGCCCTGGGTATCGCCTTGGGCGTTGCCAACAGCCGTGCCGTTGCCCTCGCCGGGCTGCGGAGAGAATTTGACGATATCTGCCGTACCTTCGCCATGACCCGTCCCACGGCCAGGAACCTCTTCTGGGCCGTCGAAAGGATGGAGCGGTGTTTTCGGCTCATTACCGCGCCCCTTCAGAGCGGTCCGGCAGCGGGGGGAATCCGGACCGCCTTTCCCCCCTTCCTTGCTCGGGTAAAAAAAGCCCTTATCGATGAGGCCAAACTCATCGGTGCGGAAGATATCCGGATAAACAAGCAGCTCGGCACCTACGGCCAGACCCTTATCGACGACGGCGACCATATCCTTACCCACTGCAATGCCGGGGCCCTGGCCACGGCGGGTTACGGGACGGCACTGGGGGTAGTCCGGGCGGCCGCCGAGGCGGGGAAGAAGATCCATGTCTATGTCGATGAGACGCGGCCCGTCCTCCAGGGGGCGCGGCTGACGGCCTGGGAAATGATGCGCGAGGAGATCCCGGCCACGCTCATCACTGACAATATGGCCGGTTTTCTCATGAAGCAGGGCCGGATTCAGAAGATCGTCGTCGGGGCCGACCGGATTGCCGTCAACGGGGATACGGCCAATAAGATCGGCACTTACAGCGTGGCGGTGCTCGCCAAAGTCCATAAAATACCCTTCTATGTTGCCGCGCCCCTTTCCACCTTTGACGGCGCCGTCAAAACCGGGAAAGACATCCCCATCGAGGAGCGGTCTCCCGAAGAGGTAACCTGTTGCCGGGGGGCCATCCTGGCGCCCCGGGACATCGACGTCTATAACCCCGCTTTCGATGTGACCCCCGGCCGTTTAATCGCCGCCTTCGTGACGGAAAAAGGCCTGCTTTATCCGCCTTTCCGCAAAACCATTCCCGCCCTGCTGAGGTCATGAAGGTTAGTGGGTAGGAGCAGTCTCATGGCCGGTAATCTCTTCCTTTTTGATTTCGATGGCGTCCTCGTCGATTCCCTGGAGGTCTATCATCGGGCTGTGTCTTGGTGCCTCGAAAGAATCGGCATGCCCTTCATCAGCACCCAGGAGGAATACGTCGCCCTTTTCGAGGACAACTTTTATGCCTCCCTGGCGGAGAAAGGGGTGGATCTCCATGCCTTTTCCCAGGCTTTGAACGAATATGCCCGGGATGTTGACTATTACCGTGACGTCAAACCTTTTACGACCGTACTAACGGTCTTGGAAGAACTATGCCGGGCCGACACCCTGGCGATCATCTCTTCGAATTCCGCCGCGGCCATTGGGAAGATCATGGCCCGCCTCCACTACAACGGTTGTTTCCGGGAGATCCTGGGATCGGAGTTTCATTTGAGCAAAAAGGCCAAGATCGACCATATGGTTGCCAAATACGGGCGAAGTCGGGAGCGAACGTTTTACGTGGGCGATACGGCGGGAGACATCAAGGAAGGCAAAGCGGCGGGGATCAAGACCATCGCCGTCGCCTGGGGATGGCATCCCCGGGAAACCCTGGCGGCGGAAAATCCGGACTTCCTCATCGCCCGTCCGGATGAACTGCTTGCCATCGCCGGATAGCCGCGGATTCGGATTCCCGGCCAGCCGTTTTCGGCGCGAATGTCCGGGCATACCTTCATCGCTTTGATGGAACGATAATGACATGTTCCAACCCGGCAAGAAAGCAATGTTGATGACATCGTAAAAAGCGCAAACAATGTCCCATTTGGGACGGCATCGTAAAAAGATCCGCAGGCGAGGCGCGCGAATCCTGAGGAATGAGGAGTACTTGGACGTACGTCGCAGTGACGAGGGATGAAGCGCTTTCGAAGCATCCGGACTTTTTACGATGCCGTCAATGTTGGCCGACATGAAGGCAAAGAGGAAAACGGGGAGATGACGCGCTCATGATGGTACGCCGTTACAAAGGAGGATGAAAGCGAAGCTTAATGTTCATAAGGTTGTCAAGGTATTTTCAGATGAGAAGAGACAAGCTTCATATTTTATTGTCGGCGCTTTTTTTTGTTCTTTTCCTTTCCGGGGCGGCGACAGCCGAGGATTTGAACCCTACCTACAAAGAGTCCATTCCCCTGTCCCGCCAGCATGCTGACAGCCCCGCTGGCTGGGTTCCCGACTATCCCACCTCGGGAAGCAGGCAGATTGTCACCATCCAAGGCGATCCTGACAAGGAAAATGCCCACTTCGGACTCACATACGATACCAAAGGCTATGGCGACGGCAAGAATTACCTCATTGTCCGGACCTTAAGCAAGACTGATTATATGGGAAGTAATTACGTCAATCAACCGGGCTATAAGGTGTTCGGCAAGGCGACGGAGAGCGCCTACTGGGTGACGACGGGTAACGAGGCCACAAAATTTCTCCGGGATAACGGCGGCACCAGCGCCAATATCGTGAAGCTCATGGAGCGCGCCCTGGGCATGAATAACGACGGCTCCCATACGGCGATGGTCGAATATGCCGTCATCGCCGACAATGACCACATCCTCCGTCCCACGAAGATTTCCGATTTCAAGACCTATGCGACCAATCCCACCAATTATGGGACGAATGCCTCCTATGGGGAGAAACCTTCCGATATGACCCAGGCCACCTACGATAATTATGTCGGCACGGCGACCCAAACGGGCTATTACGAGTACTGGAAGAAAAAGACTTACGATTCCGACGCAGGCAGTAACGACGCCTTCCCCTGGACGCAGATCGGCTACACCTTTTTATGGGGCAATGGTCAGGAAAAACTGGCCGATATACAGGGATTGAGTGAATTTATCCTCCTGGGCGGTACGTCTTTACAGATCTACGGCCTCTACTCACCCCAGTCCTACATCTACACCCTCAACAAGGACGGTGCTTTCAGCACGGCCGCAGATGCGCAATACGGCAACGGTTTCGCCAGTTTCAAGGTTGATGGAACGTGTGATTCCCTCTGGGCGGGACACCGCTTCCAGAGGAACGTCAGCACCGGCGCCGCCAATCAGATCAATATCACCAACACCGGTTCCATCTCCGGCGGGCAGGGGCTCTTGATCTGGTCGTTGAACTATGCCGTGAACAACCAGGGGACGATCAGCGGCGCCACGGCCAACAAGTTCGCCACGACGAACACCGGCAATATCGCTGTCCTCTTCAAAGGGGACACCACGGCTTACGGAGACATCCCTGCTCCCGCCGGTTCCAACAACCTCACCAACTCCGGGACCATCTCCAGCCCCGGGACGGCGGTCATGGTGGAAGCGGGAGATACGAACATTACCAACAAGTCCGGAGGTCTGCTTACAGGAGACACGGTTGCCATCCAAATCGGCCAGGCAAACGCTGCGCCGGCGGTAAAAGGAATTATCGACAACACCGGAACCATCAGCAGTTCCGGAACGGCCATAAAGGCGGACAGAGGAGACAATACGATCGTCAACAATTCCGGCGGCATCATCTCCGGTGGGGTTTATGCCATTCAGACCGGGGCGGGGAACGACACCGTGACGGTCAAGGGCGGCGAGATCGCCGGCAAGGTCGATCTCGGGACGGGGCCGGACAAATTCGATGTCACCGGCGCCGACGGCGCCGCCAAGCTGAGCTTCACCATCGACAGGGACACCGCCGCCTCGGCGCAGATCCTGGTGAAGGATGGGGGCAACGGCACGGTGAGCATTGCGGACAATACCAAGCTGGCCGTAACGGTCGGGGGCGCAAAGAATATTCAAAACAACGACCGGTTTCTGATCGCCGATGCGGGCGGAACGCTGACCGTCACCCCGGCTAATCTCGTCATCCAGAACGACGGCTCCCTTCCCATGGTCGGTTTTTCCGCCCTGAAAGATGCCAACAAGCTCTACCTGGTGGCGGCACGGAGCAGCAGCTATTACGGAGCCAACAGCGGCAATGCCTCCCTGGGTTCCCTCCTGGACAGCCTGGCAAATACGGCAACGGGGGATATGGCCAATGTCCTGGGGAATTTGGACAAATCCGGTGATGCCGGAAACGCCTTGAAATTGCAGCCGAATGTCGATGGCGGGACCATGCAGGCCAGCTTCGGGGCGATGAATAAATACACTGGGGCCGTCGTCAACCGAATCGAACAGGTCATGACCGGCCGGGCCGCCAGGGAGGGGATGACCGGAATCGCCACGGGCGACGAGTCGGCGCGCAACGGTGCCTGGGCGCAGGGATTCGGAAGCTATCTGCACCAGGATCCCCAGGGGACGGGCAACGGTTACAGCGCCGACATCTGGGGCGTCGCCTTCGGTTTCGACCGGTATTTCTTCCCCAGTCTCATGTTGGGACTCAGTGGCGGCTATGCCCGCAACAAGATCACCACCGCCGATCCCAACACCGGCGCCGATGCCGATAGCTACCAGGCGGGCCTCTACGGCAATCTCGCCCGGGAAGCCTATTATCTCGATGGCATTTTCTCCTTTGCGTATAACAAGTATAACGCCTCGCGGCACATCGCCTTCGGGACGACAAACCGGATTGCGAAGAGCAATTACAACGGTCAGCAGTATTCAGGCTACCTGGAGGGCGGTTACGCCTTCGGCGTGAACGGTTTCACCATCACACCCCTGGCCTCGGTTCAGTACATGCACCTCCAGCTCGGCGACTATACGGAGACGGAAGCCGGGGACCTGAACCTCCATGTGGACAGCCAAGGATACAACATGCTCCAGGTCGGTGTCGGGGCAAAACTATCCTACCAACTTACCAGCCGGGACGTGCGGATCATTCCGGAACTGCACGGCAAGTTTCTCTATGACTTCATCGGCGACCAGCAGCAGGCCACCGCCACCTTTACCGGGGGTGGCGCCTCCTTTGCGACCAAAGGCTTTGACCCACCCCGGGCGAGCGGCAATCTGGGGGCCAAGCTCACCCTGATGACGAAAAACAATCTCTCCTTTGCCCTGAACTACGACTATGAGTGGAAGGCGGGATATTACAGTCATAACGGCTATTTCCATATCAGGTACGCCTTCTGAGTCGCCAGGCCGTAGGCCTTTGCCCACGTCCTCCCGCGCCGGCTTTTGGCAACTCGCAAACCGCTCGCTGCATCAAGTCGGAACCGGTCCGGCCGGGCCGCCGGGGATGGCGACGGTTTACGAAGTCGGGCGGCCAGTGGGATGACTGGTGAGGGAGCGTATGCAAGGTTCGCAGCTATGGTTCAAAAATTTCGTGGGCTTTCCGAGGCCTTAACCGGACTCATCCTGATGCTGATCTTTGTCTGGTGCTGTTCCGGGTGTGTCGGTCCGGGTGGAGCGGTGGCCGACCGGATCGGATCGCGGGCAGGGTTTGAAAAAACCTTTCTATGGACCCGGGAATTTACGCTTACCGCTTACTGGCGGGGCCGCCGGCCGGGAGCTCCCTTGAATCTCTACCTCGAAGGGGATGGGTCCGCCTGGATTTCCCGTTCCTGGCGCTCCGACGATCCCAGCCCCCGAGATCCGGTGGCACTGGCACTGGCGGCCCGGGATCCCGGGGCGAACGTGGCCTATCTCGCCCGGCCCGGCCAGTATGCCGCGCCGGGATCGCCCCCGGTCGATCCCGCCTTCTGGTCCGACCGCCGCTTTGCCCCCGCGGTGGTGGCAGCGCTCGGCGAGGCCGCGGACCTCCTTTTGGCGAAGACTCGGGCGAAGGGGGTCAATCTCATCGGCTATTCGGGCGGGGCCGCCCTGGCCGTGCTGATGGCCGTCCAGCGAAACGATGTCCTGAGCCTCCGGACCGTGGCGGGGAACCTGGACCCGGAGGCGGTGAACCGCCATCATCGCGTCAGCCCCCTGGCCGGGTCCCTCAATCCTATGGATGCGGCGGCACAACTCCGTGACCTGCCCCAGCGTCATTTCGCAGGCGCCGAGGATGCCGTGGTGCCCCCCTTCGCGGCCGGGAATTTTATCCGCCGTCAGGGCGGGGATGACCGGCGCGTCATCATCGTTCCCGGAGTGGGCCACGGCAACGGGTGGCGGGAACGATGGTGGGAACTGCTGAGCTTTCCCCTATTTTGATTTCTTCGCTTCTGCCGCCCGCTGTTCTCTTGCCTTGGCCCGGAGACGTTCCTTCCGCCGTTTGCGCCGGCGATCGATTTCTCTTTTCCGTTCGATCTTCTTGTGTTGTGCCATTCGTTTCTCCCTGTAAATTTATCAGTATTCCAAACTATTTACGAATAAAACACCGCGGGCGGATCAATGCCGTTCAGATTCCGATCTCCAAGCCGTCGTAGGCCAGGTATATCTCCAAGGCGCTTGTTTCGGATAGAATCTTCAGATAGGTCCGCGTGTCCGCCAGCAGCTCATCAAAGGTCTCGTCATCGTAGGTATGTTCGTGATGGAACAGACAAAGGCGTTTGACCTGAGCCTCCACGGCCATTTCCACGCCGATGACGTTGCTGGAGTGCCCCCAGTCCTCCTTGTCCCCGATGGCGTCGAGCAGGGTGTACTGGGCGTCGAAGATGAGCAGGTCCGTATCCCGGATGAAATCGAGGTAGGCGTAATTGGAACATTCCGCCTCCTTTTTGTGTTCCGAATCCGTGGAATATACGACGCTCCGGCCGTTTTTCGTGAAACGGTACCCATAGGAGTCTCCGGGATGATGCTGTCGCGCCCCCCGTACTTGGAAACCTGCAAACTCATAAATCTCGTCCACCCGCAGGGGGTGGAAGGAGATCTCCGCCCGCATGGCCGGCAGGGGAATGGGAAAAAAAGGCGGGCTTTGCTGGGTCGCGAAGGCCGCTTCGAGGCCGGGATGAAAACCGTAGATTTTGATCCGGTTGCCAGGAATGTAGGCGGGAGTGAAAAACGGAAAGCCCTGGATGTGGTCCCAGTGAAGATGAGATAGGAAGATGTGGAAGACTCCTCGGGCGCCCGGCAGGCTGTTGCCGAAGTCCCGCAGGCCTGTGCCGGCATCGCAGATGACGTAATCCTCGCCGCCCCGGATCTCGATGCAGGAACTGTTGCCGCCGTAGCTTCCCCGGATGGAAAAAGGCAACTCCCGATCCACGAAGGCGGCAAGCGCGTGTTCATCGCCAAAGACTTTTCCTTGGGCCGCCCGGAGTGCTCCGATAACCTTGGCCCGGACCTGGGACGCCTTGAGGGAGGCGGGCAGGGAGCCCCGAGTTCCCCAAAAATGGACGCGCATGTAGTGCCCCCTCCTTTGCCGATATGTATCGTCTATAGATCGTAAAGGGTTTCGTCGATTTGCGGCTTCGCCTTCGCGGCCCCTTTCTTTCCTTTCGGGCCTTCGAACAGGAACGGTTCCTCCGCTTCCAGGAGCTCTCCCATTTCCGCGTCGATCTGTTCCGGGTCCTCTCCCTTTTCCATGCGGCGCAGGGCCTCCTCCATGGCCGGGCCGAGATTCATCCCTGTAGCCTCGGTGAGTTTCCGCATGAGGTCGGCCGCCTGCCGGGGGTCGTCTTCATTGAGTTTATCGGCTTCGCCGGCCAGCATGGTCATGGCCTTTTCCATGGCCGCCTCGTCGATGGGAGGCATGCCCTCCGTTTCAGGTCCTTCTTCGCCGCCGGTCTTGATCTTGGCAAAAACGGACATCTGTCGCTTGAGCTTTATCCTTTTGCATTTCGGGCACTTAGGAATTTTATCCGTATTTACGCCTTTGGAAAAAAAACTATAGACGGTGTTGCACTTATGACAATAAAACTCGTAAATAGGCATCCGCAATGCTCCTGAAATTTTTTTCAGCAATATAATCATCCTGTTAGGAAAAGCAAGGGAAATTTTATCTTGGTTTCCCTGACACGATACGCCGCCCCGCCCCTGATCTTCTTTCTCTAAAAATCGAGGTTGATCCGAACGCGTCCGAAGGGGCCGTCCTGAATGTCGAGACGGTTGAAATCCCGATCGGAATAATCCTTGCCTTCGAAATACATCCGGTCGAAGACATACCCCCCGCGTCTGATGAAGAGCAAGGCCTTTTTGCCGTTCTAAACCAGCCCGGCAATTGACATTGACAGGACGAGGTCTTTTTTGCATAGAAAACGGAAGATGCAGTCATCGCCTCTTGCCAGCGAAGAGACGATCAAAATTTGACGACATCGTAAAAGGTCAAAAAATGTCCCATTTGGGACGGCATCTTAAAAAGATCCGCAGGCGAGGCACGCGCATCCTGAGGAATGAGGCGTACTGGGACGTACGTCGCAGTGACGAGGGATGAAGCGCTTTCGAAGCATCCGGACTTTTTACGATGCCGTCAAATTTGAAAAGATTCCCGAAAGAGATCAGGCCCGAAGGCCATGAAGAATAGATCGCCACGAGCAAGTAATAAATACCGCTACCTGTGTTGCGGTCTGGCCCTCCTGCTGCTGGGCGCCGCGGTTCCCCTGGCGGCCGATACGGTCGTAATTCCGGACGAGATCCAGGCCATTGTCTCCGCTCCCCGCTACTGCCATGCCTGGTGGGGGCTGCTGGCTCAGGACGTGCATACCGGCCGGATCATCTGCGCATGGCACCCGGACCTCCTTTTCCACCCCGCTTCCGTGACGAAACTCTTTTCTGCGGCCGCCGCCCTGGAGCAACTCGGCGGTGATTATCGTTTCCATACCCCCCTTTATATTAACGGGAACTTGGATAGCAGGGGGGTTGTCCGGGGGGATCTGATCCTCGTCGCCTCCGGTGATATTACCATGGGCGGCCGCACCCGCCCGGACGGGCGCATCGCCTACAGCGGTATTGAGCAATCCGCCGTCGGCGACAAGTCCGGAGTGCAGAACGCCCCGGCGAAAACCAACCCCCTGGCGGGGATCCGCCGGCTGGCCCGTCAGGCGACGAGCGCCGGGATCAAAGCCGTCACCGGCGAGGTCATCGTCGATGACCGCCTGTTTCCCACCAGTAGCGTTTACAGTGTCAAAAACCCCGGGATGGTGATTTTCCACCGCAGCCCCATCATGATCAACGACAATCTCTTCGATATCGTGATCTCACCCACCCGCCGGGGGATGCCGGCGGCGGTGGACTGGCGTCCCCGGCTCCTGCCGCTGCTCCAGGTCGTCTCGACGGTCCGCACCGTGGCGCCGGCCCAAACGCCCCGTCTGGAAGTGACGCCGTCGGGCTTTGGAAAATTCTTGATTTCCGGTGAGATCCCGGAAGGACATCCCCCGATTGTTCGGGAGACGGCCGTCCCCGACGCCGCCTCCTATGCCCGGGCGCTCCTCATTGCCGCCTTGCGGAAGGAGGGCATCAAGATGAAGGCCTCCCCGGCGACGCCCAATCCTTTCCGGCGGCTACCCCAAGCAGCGGCTTATCAGCGGTTCGTCAAGGTCGCCGAGCTTGTCTCGCCGCCTTTGACCGAATATCTCCGGATGATTCTCAAAGACAGCCACAATCCCGGCGCCGAGATCATCCCCCATCTACTGGCCCTGCAAGCTGGGGGAAATTCATTCGCGGAAGGCATGCAAAGGCAAAAGCTGCTGCTGTCCCGATTTAGCGCCGATCCCGGGAGCATTTCCCTGGCCGACGGCTCCGGCCTGTCCCAGGCCAATCTGGTTACCCCCCGGGCGGTTGTCGCCCTGCTGGCCCATATGACCAGGCAGCGTCATGGCCTTTTTTTCCGGGAGGCGCTGCCGTTGCTCGGAGTGGACGGCACGCTCATGCGCAGCGGCCGGGACAGTCCCGCCCGGGGCAGAATCAGCGGTAAGACGGGCACACTGATCACCGTGGATCTGCTCCACGACAGTGCCATCATGGACGGCAAATCCCTGGCGGGATACATGATGACGGCGGCGGGCCGGGAAGTGGCCTTTGCCTTCTTCGTCAATTTTGTCCACAGCACCGATGTACGGGGAAGGGAAGAGACCCGGAAGTTTACCGGGGAGATCGGCGCGGATCTCCTCCGGATTGCCGAGGCCATCCACCGCGCCAACTGAACTACCGGTTGCCGCTCCACGACTGCGAACTGACTGACCCGAGTCGGTCAAGGCCGCGGTAAGCTCTTCCATGATTAACCGGCCGGTTCCCTTTTCCTTGTTTATCTATCGGAGGAGGGCGACCGCTTCGCCCCCTCCGATCATTCCTCCTCTTCACGTCGCCGGCCGGTCCTGCCCGGCCAGACGCCGCTTCAGGCGGGCAATGCGGCGCCGGAGATCATTCTCCTCCGTTGCCGTCCCCTGGGGGGGCAGCAAGTCCAGTGCCCGGCAGGCGAGCTCCAGGGCCGTCCGGTAGTCATGATCCCGGTGTTCGTTCCACTTGGCCAGCTCCAGGAGGGGAAAGAGGGCGTCGCCGTCGGGGCCCCCCCGGTCCGGGGCGAGCATCTCCCGCCAAATCGCCACGGCCTCGTTCCAGGCCCCCGCCCGTTTGTGGATTAAAGAGAGCAAGGTGGCCGCCTGCCGGGCCGTGGTCGGGCCGGAACGTCGCCGGAGATCCGTCAGGATGCCTTCCGCCCGGGCCGTTTCGCCCCGGTGGATACAGAGCCGGGCCGCCGCCAACAGATCCGGATCGGGCGGTGGCGGGGCGGCGCCGGAGACCGGTCCGCCGATCAGCTCCGTCAGACGGGCGGCAAGGAACGCCATGGAGAGGACGTCGAGGCGGTTGTGGACGAAGATGTCCGCCACCAGCCCGCCGTCCCGATGCCGGAGCCATTGGAAGTAACGCTGGGGGATCTCCCAGCCCGGGATATCTTCCTCCCGTTCCAGCCCCAGCAAGGCCCCTTCCAGTGTTCCGAGGCGGACGTTGTCGAGGCGGCACCTCAGGAGCCGCCGGGCCGGATGCAGCAGATCCAAATGGGGAAGACCGGCCAGGGGATCGGCGAGACGATTCATGACGAACCGGGCGGCCAGCAGGTTGGCGTCGAAGGCCTTGCCGTTGAAGGTGACGAGGAACTGCCGGTCCGCCATCAGTTCCCCGAGGAAGAGGAGGGCCGCCCGTTCCTCCGCGAAGTCCCTCATGAATAGCTGTTTGACGACGAACCTTGCCCCCTCGAACCACCCCAGGCCGATGAGAAAGGCCACGGTGCCCGTCCCTCCCGCCAGTCCCGTCGTTTCCGTATCCAGAAAGACGCCCCGGCCGGGGTCAAGACCGGCCAGCGCGGCGTCGTTGGCCAGGATGGCGGCGCCGGCCATATCCAGAGGAGGCAGGTCGCCAAGACGGCAAGCCCCGTGGCAATGGCCCATGCCCCAGGCGCTGGCGGCGCAGAAGAAGCGCCCGCCCGCCGTGGCTATCTCCATTCCGGATACAATCTCCTCCAGGGGATGTCCCGGTTCTCGCCGCCGCGGCGGGGACATGTCCGCGCCGCCGGGCCGCCGGGCCAGGACGGCGTCGAGACGCCGCCGCAGGGCGCCGATTTTTAAACTGGAAGCTTCGCTTTGTGAACAAGAAGCTTCGCTTTCCCCGGACCGGTGGGTCTCCCTCACCGGCGTCCCTTCACCGGGGGTCAAGACGGCTTTGCGGGGCGGGCTTACCGCCTCTTTCGTCAGCCGCTGCAATCTGTCTATTACCGTCATTTGCCAGAGACCTTCCCATTGCCGGTCCGGGCGGATGGATACATGTAAACCGTTTCGGCGTCCAGCCGCCGGGCGGTCAGAACACCGCCGTTAATGTTGAAATCTTTGAATCATTGCTTCGCGGCGCAACGTTCGTCATTCCCGCGTCGGCGGGAAGACAAAAATCAAATATTTTCCCGATACCGTCTCAAGCCCGCCATGACACCATGCCGTTTTCCAAGGTCTCGCTACGTTGATCCTAATTGTGGGCCGGATTGAATTTATGGCAATAGCCGGGGAGTGTCAAGTTTTTAAGTATTCCGGGGCGGAATCCCGATCGTCCCGTTTCATCTCAGCGGAGCCGCAGACTGACCCGGGTGAGATCGTCGGGTGATTTTTCCGCGCTCATGCCGAGTTTTTCGCACAGCCGGACCATTTTCCGGTTCTGGGGTTCGATATAGCCGTAAAATTCCTCCAGACCCTTTTCGTCGGCGATGCCGATGAGGATGTCAATCAGCTTGTACGCCAGTCCCTGACCCTGGAAGTCGTCGTGGACCAGGATGGAGAATTCGCATTTCCGGAAATCGGCCTCGATGTTGAACCCCCCCATGCCGATGAGGCGCCGGCCGTCGTTTTCCCTGAGTTCCGCCACCAGCATCATCTCCCGGTCGTAATCGATATTGCAGAAACGGACGTGCATCTCGTGGGTGATGGTCTTGATGGTCTGGTAGAAACGCTCCCGGAGGGTGGCCTCCGACAGGGTGGTGAACATGTCATGGGCCAGCGGTTCGTCTTCCGGACGGATGGGGCGCAGCACGATTTCCCGCCCGTCCCGCAACAGCCCGCGGCTGATGTAGCGGGTGGGATAGGGGGTGATCAGGAGATGGGGGTAAGGGGTGGTCGGATCGACCTTGTCCTGGTCCAGGATGATGCGCACATCCAGGGCCAGGGCCCGACCGTCGCGCACCGCGACGGGATTCATGTCCATGGCGAGGATCTCGGGAAAATCCATCACCAGGTTGGAAAAGCTGACGATCATCCCTTCCAGTTGTGCCAGATCCGCCGGGGCCTTGCCCCGGTATCCCCGGAGCATGGCGAAGGCCTTCGTCTCCTCCATGAGGCGCCTGGCCAGGGCCTGATTGAGAGGGGGCAGGGCGATGGAGTAATCACGGAATATCTCCACCCCCACGCCGCCCATGCCGAAGAGGATCACGGCGCCGTAGTCTTTGTCCTTCTTCGCCCCGAGGATCAGTTCGTAATCGATGACCTCGATCATCTTCTGGACGGCGACGCCCCGGATGGCCGCGTCGGGCCGGATGCGCGCCACCCGCTCCCGGAGGCGGGCGAAGGCGATACGCGCCGCTTCGTCGGAGTCGATACCGGTGACGACACCGCCCACATCCTGGCGGAAGATGATGTCGGGGGAGGCGATCTTCAACACCACGGGATAACCGATGTCCCGGGCGGCCGCCACGGCCTCCTCGGCGGACCGGGCGATCTGGGTTTTCACGAAGGGGATGCCGTAGTTGGCCAGAAACTTCTTCGCTTCCTCCTCGGCCAGGACATGTCTTCCCTCCCGGAGGACCCGCCGGACGATTGATTTCAGATGGTTTTTCGGCGGCGCCTCGTTTACGGACAGCTCCGCGGGGGTTTCGTGGAGGAGCCGGAGATTCCGCTCGTAGTTGTACATATAAACATAGGTCCGGGCCGCCTCTTCCGGCGTTTCGTAAGTCGGGATGCCGCTTTTCAGGAGCAGTTCCCGGCCGCCGCTTTCCCGGTCCCTTTCCAGCCACGTGGCCAGGACGGGTTTGGAGGCGTCGCGGCCGGCGGCGGCGACCATCGCGGCCAGTTCCTCGTCCCCGGCGGCGCCCTGGGGGCCGAAGATTACCAGGATGCCGTCCACATTGTCGTCCTGGAGAAAAAGGCCGAGTGCCGCTTCGTAATCGCCGACGGATGCCGACCGCGTCAGGTCCAGGGGATTGCCCACCTGGACATGGGGAGGAAGGAACTGCGCCAATCCCGACTGGGTGGCGGGAGCGAGGGCGGCCAATGAGCCGCCGGACTTTGTGAGCCGATGCGCCGCCATGAGACCGGCCCCGCCGGCGTTGCCGACCACGGCCAGGCGCGCCCCCCGGGGCAGCTTCCGGGAGTACAGGACGTCGGCGGTGTTGTAGATGTCTTGGGTCTCTTTCACCCGGACCACGCCTACCCGGCGCAGGACGGCATCGAAGATGTCCTCGGGACCGGCGAGGATGTCGGTGTGGGAGAGCTTTTCCGGGGCGTCCCTGTCCGGCCGTGCCGGCCGGAGGAGGACAATGGGTTTGTTCCTGGCGAAACCCCGGGCGGCACCGAGGAATTTCCGGAGATGGCCGAGATCGTCTTCCATGTATATCATGATGCTCCGGGTGTGGGGGTCCGTTCCCAGATAGTCGATCATGTCTCCGAAATCGATGTCGATCGCCGAGCCCAGGGAGGCGAGCATGCTGAAACTGATATGGGCGCTGACGCCCCAGTCGAAGAGGATCTTTCCGAAGGCGTTGCTCTGGGTGATAAAGGCGATCTGTCCCGCCTCCGGGGCGCCGGGGAGGCGGGAGGCGCAGAGGCCGGCGTGGGGGCGGATGATGCCGAGGCAGTTGGGGCCGAGGATCCGCAGGGGGTATTGCTTCTTGATCCGGAGTATCTCCTGCTCCAGGCGCCGGCCCTTCTCTCCGGCTTCCCGGAACCCGGCGGAGATGATGATCATGCCGTCCACATCGGCCCGGCCGCATGCCTCGACGATCTCCGGGACCGTCGGGGCGGGCGTGGCCACGATAGCCAAATCGACGTGTTCCGGGACGGCGCCGATATGGGGGTAGCAGGGCTCCCCGTCGATACAGGCATGGCGGGGATTGACGGAGTAGATCTTCCGTTCCCGGCAGGTCCGGAGGTTGTCCAGGATCTGTCGGCCCGGGGTGTCCGCCTGGTCACCGGCTCCGATCAGGGCGATGATCGTGGGGTCGAACATGCGCTTCAGGTTGTCCATAATCCCATCCTCGTCGAATATTCCTCTCATACCCCAGGGAGGGGAATAATTCAAGACCGGGGCGGGCAACCGGAGAGCCTTTCGGACGAAGAGATAATCGAAAAGGCCGAGAGCACGGCGGTATTCGCCCGGGTCGCGCCGGAGCAGAAACTGCGTCTGGTCGAGGCGCTCCAGGCCCGCAAACATTTTTATACACCTATGTGCCCGTGATGAATATTGATTTTTGTTCATACATCTTTCTTGACTTTTATAACGCAGCGCCTACTATGGGTTATATATTATCCTCGAAAGGAGCAATCGCAAATGGCCGCCAAATATGTCAAGGGACGTCTCTATAAGCTGAAGATCGCCGAGTTGCAGGCCGATCCCGAACAGCCGCGGAAGTTCATGGACCCAATCGCCCTCAATGAACTTACGGCCTCGATCCAGAAATTCGGGGTCCTCGTCCCCATCCAGTTTCGCCAGGACGAGGCCGGGGCGCTGATCATCGTCTCTGGACATCGTCGCGTCCAGGCCGCCGGACGGGCGGGGCGGACGGAAATCAGCGGCACCTATACGGAAGGCGACACGCGTCTTCAGGGTTTCGTGGAGAATCTCCAGCGGGAAAACATGCTCCCCATCGACGAGGCGGAACAGATGCAATCCCTCATGAAGGAATACGCCCTGAACCAGTACCAATTGGCCGAGGCGATCGGCAAGAGCCAGCCCGCCGTCAACGCCTCCCTCTCCCTGAACAAGCTTCCCGAAGACATCCGCGATTCGATCCGGACGAATCCCAACATCACCAAGACAATGCTTCTTGACGTGGTGAAGATGAAGACGGAAAAGAGCATGCGCCGGAAGTTCGAGGGATTGATGGCACGGGGCGGCCAAAAGGCCTCCCAGGCCGTCAGAAAAGAGAAAGTTACGAAGCAGCGGGCCTTCCTCAACCGGACCGACGCCCTGACCAGCGAGATCGCGTCATTGCCCTGGAGCGAATGGTCGGAAGACGACCGCATCGACCTGGCCAACGCCCTCCGGGGTCTCCGCCAATCCGCCGGCGCCCTCCTGACGGCTATGGACGAACCCCGAGATGCCGAGGAAGAAGAGCAGGAACGTCCGGCTTCCATGAACCTCTCCTGATGGAAGACTAATGGAGATTGCCGACTCTGCGGTTCATAATTAGTTGATAATATATATTTTTATTCCATTTTCGCTCCGAAAGCCACGCCGGCCCGCAACTGCCGCATTAACTATATAATATCGAATGCTTACCTTTGATCAGACGCTGATCTTTTTTGGCCGACTGCCGATATTGCATAAGCTGCCAGGCGTTTTGCGCTTACCGTGTAATTACGCGTACGCCGGGATCGAGGCCTTGCCATGATTTGTTTACGGAACCGGTGAAAGCGGACAAACGCGATTCATCAAAACCACGGAAGGACTTCCGTAAAAAGTTCTCCCGTCTACTCAAGGATGCCAGCAATGATACAGCCATTGAAAGTTTGCGGCGCCAGGGGTATTTTCTGGGCAGTCTGCTCCCCTGTTGGCTCGGGACGGACGGGCTGCTTATGCAAAAGATATTGAAGGAGCCCGATTGGGGAGAAATAAAGGTGGCCTCGGAGTGGGCCGCAAGGATACTGGAAATCGTCAGATCAGACTGGGAACGGTCTGTAAGGGAGGAAAGAAATGGAAATTGACGGCATAGCCTCACAAAAGGGGCTGAATGACAGCGGTGAGGCCATTGATCGACACGAAGGCAATTTTTGCATTGATTCCTTCCGTCCCGCCGATGCGGAAGGGATCGTGAAACTTTTTCAGGCCACATATGGCGAACACTATCCCATCCGCCTTTTTTACGAGCCTGAAGAACTTATCACCGCCAACCGGGATGGCCGGTGTTTTACCGCTGTCGCCCGCAACAATGCCGGCCGTGTCATCGGCGCGAGCCATATCTATCGTTCCGCACCCTATGCGGGCCTTTACGAGAACGGCGCGGCTATCGTACTCGAGGAATACCGGAATGCAAAGATCATTACTGGCATTATGTCTTGTCTTTTCAACGAGATTACGCCGAGACGCCGGGAGGTGGAAGAGTTATGGGCGGAAACGGTGTGCAATCACCTTTTCACGCAAAAGCTGGCGCTTACCTTCCCCGGGATCGATACGGCTATCGAAGTGGCGCTCATGCCGGCGGAGACCTATGGCCGGGAGCGCAACGCCTTCGGGAGGGTAGCGACGGTGAATTTTTTCCGGTGCTACGTTTCAAAACCCCATCGCATCTTTTTTCCTCCGGCATACGAGGCGGTCCTGCAAGGCATCTACGGCCGGCTGGACGACCATCGGGAGCTCGCCGTCGCCTCCGCGCCCTTACCTGCCAGCAAGACCACGACGGCGGAATTGAAGGTATTCCATTCCGCCGTCGTGGCGCGCATCAACATCCCTATGACGGGCGACGATTTCGGAGCCTGTATCTCCGTCCTCGAAGCGCAGGCACGGAAGGAACAGGCCATAGTCTTTCAGGCATTCCTAAATCTCAGCGAGCCTTGGATAGGCGCGGCGGTGGATATCCTGCGGAAACGGGGCTATTTTTTCGGCGGGGCGATGCCGCGCTGGTTTGACGGTGACGGACTGTTGATGCAGAAGCTTGCCTGTCCGCCGAATTTTGAAAATATCGCTCTCTTCCTGGATTCCTCAAAAGAGCTGTTAGCGTTTATTCAACAGGACTGGGAATGTGCCGTCAGGTCATGAAGGGTGCGGTTAATTTTGCAGGCTATCCGGCCTGCTCGTTCTCCGGTTGCCTGAGGCTGATCAGACGATTGATCAGCCAGATGATCTTCTCCATCGCCACCGTCAGGTCCAACAGGCATCCCTTGTCATGGGGCGAAACGATCCTGTCGCTGTCCATATATGCCTGTCGCAGTTGTTCCATGGTCGCGCTGTTGCCGGAACTAAGTTCCTGCAGCGTCCTTAACTGCTCAGGAGTATTTGTTTTTTCGGTATCGGCGGCATAGTTCAGCAGGAAGTCGATCGATTCCAGGCAGGCATCGGCAAGACCCGCCAGGGCAGGATATCCGCTTGCCTTCCTGATGATTCCCACCCCCGAAGCCGTACCGTCGGCAAGCTGTTCCAGCAGGGCCTGACGTGTTTGAGTATAGGCATGATCACCGGCCGTCTCGGGTTGCATGGGCATGGCGGCAATCGCCGCCGTTGCCGCCGCAACCTCGTTCGCCAGGGCTTTGAATGCCTTGTGACGGGTGGCGAGGTTGGCGCCGCGATAATTTTTTCTGGCCGTAGAGACGAATTCCGCTATCTGTTCCAGTTCCCGCGTCTGTTCCAGACGGATCAGCCCTATTCCCGAGTCCGGCAATTCCTGTCGGAATTCCGCCAGGTATTTGGGGTGGGACAGCCCCTCCTCCGCCGAGGGCGGGAGCGATCTTGCCAGCCAGCGGGTCAGAGGTCCGTTGATGGCGAAGAAAAAGACGGCCGACGTCATATTGAACAGCAGGAAGACCCAGGCGGCCTGATCGTCCAGGTCCGGAAGGAACGAATCCAGCAGGGCCATTACGAGTGGAACGTGGCCGTGGACCTCTAGGTAATAGAGCAGGATAAAGACCAACGCCCCGAAGAGATTGAACATATTCACAAAGCGCACGAGCTGTCGCGACGTGCCGCGAAACGCCTGTCCGATCACCACCTTGAATATGGTCGAGCCGATCGCGGCGCCGTACATGAACAGGAATGCCTGCGGACCCGAGAGGATACTCTCCCTCGCCAGGCCGATCGCCACCAGGGCCACGGCCGTCGAGGACTGGGCGATGAATCCCAGCGCTATGCCGGCCATTACCGAAAGCAATGAATGATCACGGCTGAATGCCATCGCCCCGGTAAACCAGGCCTCCTGCCGCAGCGGTTTGACCCCGGCCACCATCATCTGGATTCCGAAGAAGATCAACCCCAGGCCAAGCCCGATGAGAAGGTATGTGCGGTATCTATCGTCTTTTATCAGATACATGGCTATTCCGCAGAGGCCGACGAGGAACATTACGCCGATGGTGATATCGAGGGAGACGATAAAGACGAGGGCGCAGTTCCCGACACTGAATCCGGTCAGGATCGTGATCGCCTGCGAGACGGTGAGCATCCCGGCACTGATGAGGCTGGCCAGGATGACCAGGGCTGCCGAGGTGCTCTGCATGACGGCCCCGGAACCCAGGCCAAAGACCAGGGCGCGGGGCCGCGATGAGACGTAGCGGGTTGCCAGGATCCGGAACTGCCGGCCGCCCAATTGCTGGAGACCGGAAGCGAGCATCTGGACGCCTGTGAACATCAGACCCAGGCCGAGTAGTATCTTGCCGATCACCGCGATCATAATCACCCCAGATTATCCGGATAATTGCCTGGCCTTCATTCCCCCGCCGGAGCGGTTAATGTAAACAACAAGGGTAGTGCATGTCAATAAGATAATAAACAAGTGAAAGTGCAAAATCAACGCAAGTTCGGCAAAAATGGATTTGACAAAGGATGTTATCTCATCTTAATATTCACCCAATGGGATGGAAAAGGCATGTTGACACTTGAAGGAGGGAATCATGAAGAAGCTTGTTTTGGGTATGACATTTTTTATCTTGATGTTCACCGTGGTTTGCGGCGCCGACGAAATCAGGGGTAAAGTGACCGCCCCCGGGGGAGATGGGAAAAGCCTTCTTATCTCAGGGGTTACGATTCAGGCCGCCGAGGCATGGATCGAAGACGCCGAGGATTATCCGCTGTCCCTGAAGTCCATTGCCAAGGGAGATTTCGTGGAGGTGGACGGGAAGTTCGTCGGTCCGGCCAAGATGAAGGCGCGGAAGATCGACCGCAGAAAGCGGGAATGCGACGCCGTCAAAGGGACCATAACCTCCATTGACGCATCGAAAAAAAAGATCGTCATCAGCGGCATTACGGTAAAACTCCGGGCCGACGCCTGGCTGGAAGGGCCGAACCACGTGAAAATACCCCTGGAGCTCTTCGCGCCGGGCTACAAGGTGAAATGCAAGGGAGATTGGACAGGTCTGGCGGAATTGACGGCATTCAGGATGGTCGTCGATTAGCAGCCGGAAAGCGGCGGCGCCGCCGCCCGCTACTCCTGCGTTTCCGAATCTCCATAGCGCCTTTTGCCCCCTCTTGGTCGGTGGCGCCACCGATTTAAACAGTTCCATACCTGAGATGCAATCGAAATACCCGGACAAGTCTACCTCGACAACCTCCGAGAGTCCCCACCGCGACGGCGTCTCAAACTACCCAATGGCGCCTTGAGCGCTATGGCCGGCCGGAAAGCGCAAGGTTCCCCATCGGCTTTTCGCTTTCAGCATTCAGAAGATGCCGTGCCGATACCTCCCGGACAAGCGGAAGCTGGTGTCCGATCTGAGCCGGTGCACTGGGAATCCCTGGAGATATTTAATTATATTGACACAATCACTGATAAGGACTACTTTCGCCTACGAAAGTTGAGTGATTATCGATAAATACGGGAGGCCATATGATGAAAAAAGAGAATGGTAAGAGATCCTCAGCGATCAAATCCTTATGCACTTACAGCCTTGGCCTTTTGCTGGCACTGCTGATCTGTGGCATAATGGGCTCGGTTAGCGAAGTAGCTGGCGAAGCACCACGAGAATGTCAGATCGCCATAGATGGCACTTTACCCAAACCAGGCGATATTGCAGTTGGCAGTCCAGCGGAATGGCTCGCGGCGAAAACCGTGGTCGTACATACGCCTGGATACGAGGTCTTCTTCGGATTGATCCATCCGACGGCGGCGCTGTTCGAAAGGCCCTTTGCTCTGGATGGAGCCCGCCGGGAACACCAGGCGTTCATCTGCCTGATGGCGGACAATGGTGTCAAGGTATTGCGTCTGGAGGATATCCTGCTGGCGGGCACCATGGATGCCGCTGGAGCGATGATGCCGGGGCCGGAGCTTGACAAGCTGCGTGCGCTGGCATTGAGTTCTCTCAGTTACCGCGCCACGGCGCTTTCCAGCAAACAGGCCGCTGCCCAGGCCGCATACAAAAAGCAGGTGATAGCTACCCTGCATCCTAAAGAATTGTTGGCCATCATTCTCGAAAGGCCTCAGGTCATCCTTGCCTCCACTCATGGTCACAACACCGGACTGACGGCACGCTACAGCCTGCAGCCGGTTATGAACCTGTATTTTATGCGAGATCAGGTTATCACCACGGCCAAGGGGCTGGTGATCGGGCATTTCAATGCCCGGCAGCGCGAGGAGGAGACGAAGATCGTCCGTTTTGCCTATCAGAAGCTGGGCATCTTCCCCGTCTATGAACTCAAGGGACGGGCCCGCATGGAAGGCGGCGACTTCATTCCCGCGGGAGATACCGCCCTGATCGGTCAGGGCCTCAGGACTAATGCCGAGGCCGTCAGACAATTGCTCGATAATCGTGTATTCGGCACACCCCGAGTGGCCGTGGTCAAGGACGGATGGAGAAATCAGGACCAGATGCACCTTGATACTTACTTCAATATTATCGACCGCAACCTGGCCGTGATCGTCGAGGAGCGCATCGATCAACGCGATGCCAAAGGGCGTATCATCAAAGCTGCGGACCCGGCCAAGCGGTCTTTGGTCGATCTGTATGAACTGAAAGATGGCAGGTACATGAAAACTTCGGGCAACGTGCCATTCCAGCAATTCCTGGAAAAGGATCTGGGTATGACGCTGATTCCGGTCAGCAACGCAGACCAGCTCAAATATGGAATAAACTTCCTCACGCTAAGGGCAAGGAAAATTATCGCCATCGACGGTGTGAGCAATGACTACAAAGAACGATTGAAAGCATCGGGAGTAGATGTTACGTGGGTAAACTTCTCTAACCTGACCGGTGGTTACGGAGCGGCTCATTGCACAACTCAGGTGATCCATAGGAAGTAGTGGCGAACACTTACTACGTATGCGGTAGTGTTGAGAGAGGGAAGAAAAGATAATGAACATGTGATTCACATATTATCTCCCATATTCAGGGCAGTACTCGGTCCATACAGACTCGCGTTTTGCCGATGTAACCTTCAGAGGTTGGATCACGATTTTGCCGGCCAGAATCGCCCGTATAGCTTCTTGAAGTCAACAAGACGGATGCGATCTTGATCTCCGAACTCTGCCACAGGAAAAGAACTACTGCCAGGACTATTCCCGAAGAAACAGAGTAAATAGCGTTGTTGTATGACTCCGGGATAAAACGCTCCATAAAGCGGCGGAAGGATTGCCTGATCATGAGGCTGTGCTGAGCAAAGAACAAGAAGGAGATTCCCGCATCGAACAAGAGAATTTGATGCTCTTTCAGTCCAAGGTCAACGAGGTTCATACACGGACACATTGCAGCCATTTTTTCCATTCGCTGCTTCAGATTATTTCTTTCACCGTCCGAAATGCTGCTGAAGAATTCCTTCATTTTAGTTCCGAACATCTTTTCCATATCCTTTCTCCCTCAGTACTTTTTTCTCTTTAGACGATGACGGCATCCAAAAGGATACATGCAGATCTCATTAGACTTTCTTATCAACGGATTTGAATTCTGATTGCCGCCGATGATCTTTTCAATGATAGCCCTTATCGAACATTGCATCGCTTTGTCGCACATTTCGTCAGGTATCATTTTTCATGATCCTTCCTTGAGCCCTGCAACTCTTACACTTAAAACAAGGTCTGCCGCATGATCAGCCAGTTCCTCGATGGAAAGATTAACGGATTCAGCGAGTCCCGCCACCATCGGATCGGTGGTCAGGCAGTCCACAGGAAAAGGCGCCTCGCTCTGAACCGTAATGCTTTCGAAACCGGCCTCCCGCATTTCTTGCAGGTAATCCTCCCGGAGCGAAGCTCCCGCTACGCATCCGATATAAGCGGCGATGGAATTTTTGATCGCGTCCGGCAAGGGCTTCTTAAGGACGATATCGGAGACCATGAGTCTCCCGCCCGGTTTCAAAACACGGAACGCCTCCCGGAAGACCCTGCTCTTATTGGGGGACAGATTGATAACGCAGTTGGAAATGATGACATCGATGCTCCCGTCTGCGACGGGCAGGTGCTCAATGTCCCCAAGCCGGAACTCGACATTGTCAATGCTGATCTTCCTGGCGTTCTCCGTCGCTTTTTCAATCATTTCCGGCGTCATGTCCACACCGATGACCTTCCCTTCCCGACCTACCTGGCGGGCAGCCAAGAAGCAATCGAAGCCTGCCCCGCTGCCCAGATCGAGAACCGTTTCACCTGCCTTGAGCGATGCAAGGGCAATGGGATTTCCACAGCCAAGACCAAGGTTAGCCCCCTCGGGTACGGAGCTGAGATCTTGCTCCGAATAGCCGATGCGTCGGCCAATCTGCACGAGTGAACTATCATCGCCGCAACATGACGCCGCCGAGCAGCAGGAGCCGGATGTCGCGGCAATGCTTCCATATTTTTCACGAACTACTTCCTTGATATCTTTTTCATTCATTTTTTTACCTCCCGTCAATTATCTTAACTGTTTCCGCTCATCTTCATGATGGGTTCCAGGAATCCCCTTACTTGATCCGCCAGGGCGTCGGCTCGGAAGAGGGTAAGGCAGCATATCCGGCCGTCTTTTTCCCAGCTTACCAGTGCAAGTTTATCCCCAGGCGCCAACCCGATTCGCTCCCGAACATCCTTAGGCAAAACCATCTGTCCTTTTTCGTCAACGGATATGAGTGACTCGATGCGGCAGCAATTAGCATTTCCCGATGCAGGACATCAGGTTTCTTCCTTCAATTTTGAAACAACCGCCAAGATGAGTCCGTCAGACGGTTACGTTAGGAAAACATAATCGAAAGGAGTTGCTATGTTGGAATGGTGCAGTAATGTTACATGGCCCCTCTGGAGATGGCGGCTGGTACCGCTATTCTGTATAGTTCTCTGCAAGACGATGTGCATTCTTAAATCAAGGACCTCCGGTCGGCGTTTTTGCTGCTGGGGCGGTATCAATTCATCGGATCTTGAGGAGATGAGGAAGGAAATCGCGGAACCGGAAAGAATCCCATAGGCCAGACTAAGTAAAATCGAAAATTTAATCATTTATATCTCTCAAGATCGAATTCATCATTGCCGCTAAAAACCTTTCTGAGAAGGACTTGTTGGCCCAATATCATTTTTTAAATTGCTGTAAAGTAATATGAACAATTTTCACAAGTCGATTGAATGTCCTGTTCAACTATTGTCAATGACGTTGATGACGGAAAATTTATATGGATTGAAGATGTTGATTTTGAGATAATATTTCCCTGGACGACGATACTATGCCTTGTCAAGTTTGTGCTTTTTGATGATCTGTTCGCGGGAAACATCCGGTGTCTTTCTCATCAGTTCCTTAATCTCTTCATCATCGCCCAGCCAGTGGCGGAGGTTTCCTAATACAGTGGCGGCGTAGGGGCTCCTACTGCCGTCGGCAAGCTGGTAATTGACCCACAGACCGTCCTTCTTGAAAGTTACCAGCCCGGCGTCTTCAAGAACCTTCAGATGTTTGGAAACGGTAGGCTGGGCAATGCTCAAAAGGGCCTGGATTTCACAGACGCACAAGATGCGGGTTTGCAGAATCTTCAACAACTTCACCCGGTTTGGGTCGGAAACGGCCTTCATGACGTTGATAAAATCCTTCATTTAAAAATCCCATATATTCTTTTTAAGTAATTTAAAATGATGTGCAAAATTTGTCAAGGGGTTTTAAAGCCCTTTTAATCTCGGGGGATTAATCAAAACCGTCCGGATATGGTTCTGGGCGACCGCTTCTGTAACGCTACCAAGCAGAGTTTCTCTTATATTACTTTTTCCATGGGAGGCCATGGCAATCATGGTAACATCTTCCGACACCACAATTCTATTAATTTCCACGGATGGAGATGTCAAGGGCTATTCACTTTCACGAAGGAAACTCTTCAAGATGCTTTAGATACCGTTAACTGTCGTGATATAATCTTGAACCGCAATTATTCACAAAGAGCCAGCTACCGCCTGCAGCCACTTCTTAATCTCCACTTTCTGAGGTGTCGTTCCTACCGAGACGACCTTGCCGTTGATGATCAAGGCCGGTGCTCCCATTACCCCGTAGCGGGCGATTTCCCGCAGATTGTCCACATGGATCAGCTCCCCGGGAAGTGCCAACTCAGCAAGTGCTTCCCTAACGTCCTTTTCCAACTGAGTGCAGCGGGCGCATCCCGGACCCAGCACCATGATCTGCAATCCTGACTGCGGGGATTCTTCAACTTCCTCGCCGAGAAAGCGGCGAAATTCTCTTACCAGGGCCAAACCATAGGCTTCTTCGACGCGACGGGGAATATAATTATGTTGCGCCGCACGGGACAAGATCTCTTCCCGGATCTCAAGATCATTCTTGTCGGCAAACGAGGTCGCCATGTCTTCCATGATCTTCTGAAGGCCAACCACACCGATCAACTTCCCATCGATGCGGATCTGGATAATATCCGGCATGAATCGCTCTCCTACATGATAAAGTTACCGAAGAACCAGCCCACCAGTGTCCCGAGAATGATTATGGAGACGACATACACCATCGCCTTTTTAACGCCGAAGACGCGGCCGATGGCGATCCAGTTTGGCAGGCTCAACCCCGGACCGGTTAGCAGCAGCGTCAGGGCAGGTCCCTTGCCCATTCCCAGCTTCATAAGCGTATCCACGAAAGGCGCCTCCGTCATGGTGGCGAAGTAACTGATGGCCCCGATCATCGTTGCCAGAAAAGAGGCGATCAAACCGTTGCCACCCAACCAGCTTCTAATCCACTCCTCCGGCAGCAATTTGCCGATTATCCCCACCAGGAATACACCTAAAAGGAGAAGAGGAAATATGATCTTGATGAACCACCATGATTCCCGCAGCCAGCTTGATATTTCATCCCTGCTTAAAGCCTTGTAGGCGTAAACAGCCAGCACCAATGTGGTCGTTCCCCAGATGGCAATCTTCTGCCAATATGGTCCCTTCTGGCCGATGTAGTTAGGCAGGAGCAAGGATAGGAGAATGATGATCATCAAGATCAAGTGCGGCCGTTTGACGATTCCTTCCGTATCCATGTCTGCCTGGTAGCCTTTGAATGTCTCCCTCTCCTCTTTGCCGAAAAAGAAGGTCATTATGCCGCCGACGATAAAGGCCATCAATAGAGCTGCGATGACACGATTGATAACCATTTCGTAGCCTAAAATATTTCCCGTATAGATCAGAGACAGGATATTGGCGGAAGGTGCCACCCAGAGGATAATGAAGGCTACGCCTACAGCTGCGCCGCTGTAATATAGACCGCTGGATACGGGAATGACCGTGCATGAACAGGCGGCAACAAAGAAACTTGCCAGCCCGGCCAGCGAAAATGACCTGAATTTGTTGGCCTTTTCTCCCAGGACAGAAAGGATGGCTTGCTGATTGATGAACGCCACCATAGCGCCGGCCAGCAGAAACGCCGGCACCAAGCAGGTCAGGACATGGGTGGCCACATAATCCTTAATGGCCAGTAATCCCGCTATTATTAATGATTCAATCATGATGGGTTTCTCCTTTGGATTGAATTATCTTTTTTTTAATACTCATTCTCCTTTGAAGCTTTTATTTATCAATATGGTGAAGCACGCCATATTATATATTGTCACTTGGCAATATATAGATTTATCCAATCTTGTCAAGAAATAAATATTTTCATGCATGTTATTTGAAAACCAACTGGCATGTCGTCATTGGAAGATATACGATTAAGACGATATACTATACCGACAAATAAAATTACATAAGATCTTCCGAAGCAGCAAGATCTGCTGAGAGAGGCAACAACGGACACGATTTGCACCTTGCCTCTCTCAAGGTTAAGGGTGTAGTTGAACAGACTTCGCCCTTTCTTTTTTGAATGACCACGAACCATCCTTTTCAACCTGGAACTTATGAGCACCAATGGAGAGATTATTGCCACCATCCAGGGAACCTGGCAGGGCAGGAAACACAGTTGATCGATTGATAACTATTCCAACACTTGTGAATCATTTGCGAAATCAATGACAAAGAAATTATGACGTAGGGTATTTTGTTATAATAAAGACTAATAGTCCGGCGGGTAATTTTTGGTGAACTTGTCCAATGTAAAAAATCCGATATTCTTCCGAAGTTCCAAGCCTTTCGGTTAGATAAGAAATTGATCGATATTAATTTCGAATTGCAAGGTTGACGGCATCGAAAAAGTCCGGATGCTTCGAAAGCGCTTCATCCCTCGTCACTGCGACGTACGTCCAAGTACGCCTCATTCCTCAAGATTCGCGCGCCTCGCCTGCGGATCTTTTTACGATGCCGTCCCAAATGGGACATTTTTTGCGCTTTTTACGATTTCGTCAATTTTAATTCTTAGTATTATTACTTTGTGTCTTTGCCGGTCCTTCCGAATCCGTCCTGAGACCCAGGCAGATCACGCACCATACCGCAAGGACGATGTGGAGCAGAATTCCGGGCCAGAGGCCGATTCCGTCCAGTCCCAACCCCAGGCGCGCGTAGCCGAGGATAAGGATGAAGACCCCGTTGTAAATCAGTATCGCGACGACCAGCCCCCGCACTGCGGCGGACCGGACGTAGTTGCGGGCCAGCCAATAGACGGTGCCCAAGGCAATCAAGGACACCCCCACTCCCCGGGTGACGCATATTGCCATGGGCGTCTCCGGAGCTTTTCCCAACAGCGTGTATATAGATAGTGTAGGGATCAATATCAAGGCCACCCCGACCGCACCTTCAACGGCGGCTGATACAATAAGAAGCCTTCTCATGTCTTTGATATAATTATGTTTATTCTGTTATTACGGCAAAATCGCCGTTTATGTATAGAAAGTATCGGTAATGCTGTCAATATCGAATCCTCGCCTTGTTGATTTCATTAACCCCCATGCCCGTTACGGGCACAACGAAAGATGAAAATATCCGGCCACTTGTGGACATTTTCATATAAAGAATATTTTACTTTACCACAATTTTTTAACTCGTCACCGACAATCCGTTAAGGACTTCATCCGTGAACATATCCTTAGCTTTCCGATCATGATCTGCATCTTGACCAACATCCTTAAAGACGCGATCCAGGTGGAACTGAAACAGTTCTTTCAAGCCCTGGCTTTGACGCTCACCAAGAATGACCCACCAATACTCAAGAGGAATGACCCACCAATAAGCAGTTAATCGCTCGGCCTATGATCCATCCGGGTATTTGAATGAGCCATAGGTTCATTCATTTTTCCGCCAATTCACCCTTGACATGCAGATTCCCCATGTCTTATAGTCCGACCATCGAAAAGCAATGCCTTATCAATATAAAATAGTCGAATCGGATGATGATCGGCAGCACTTCCTGCATCGTCTGGGCGAAATTATTCTCGCTACCGGCACGACCTGTTTTGCCTGGTCTTTGATTCCCAATCACTTTCATTTGCTTTGCCGCACCGGCAAAGTCCCGATCTCAGCGGTCATGAGGCGGCTCCTGACCGGCTATGCGGTCTGGTTTAACCGCCAAAAGAACAGATGAAGAAAAGCCATGCCCGGCGCGCCGCAGAAATGGACTTGGATAAGATTGCACAAAACGTATCCCGGATTATGGGATTGGAGCCGAAAGAAATCCAGATTGCCGGTAAACAACGTACTATCGTCAATGCCCGAAGTCTTTTCTGTTACTGGGCGGTTCAGGATCTGGATGTTTCCATGTCCAGCCTGGCGGTCAGATTCGGCATATCCATCCCCGCCATCAGCAAATCGGTTGTCCGCGGGCGTGGACTTGTTGAACAGGAAGGGTTCAGTCTGATAGAAAGTTAAAAAAGTTAACAGCATCCCCATACCCAGGAAAGGAGCAAAAATGGAGATAACAAGAAGAGATTTGTTGAAAAACTCGGCTGTAACAGTGGGCGGGTTGGCCCTGGGAAGCGCGTTGAGCATCTGTTCGACAAGTTCCGCGCAGTCTTCCGGGGATCCCGCGCAGATGAATTCCCTGCTGGCAAATTTGCCACCCTACACCCCCGGCTCGGAAACACTGGGCGCCAATGAAATGAGGATTTCATTTATGGGCACCACCTGCATTCCGATGATCAGTCAGGCGGCCGTCAGTGTTTTAGTCGAGCTGGGCAACGGCGATTGCTTTGTTTTTGACATGGGCACGGGATCCATTGTTAAATACTGGGCGATGGGCATCAATCTGGACAAGATTTACAGAATCTTTCTGACTCACCTGCATGCCGACCATATGGGCGACTTGCCGTTTGTCTATGGTTTTGGCCCCTCCTTTGGACGATATTGGCCTCTGTATATCTGGGGGCCGTCTGATTCCAATTTTAAATATACGAATCCTATGGGAAATGTGCGCGGCCCCTTTGCTGACGGCACAAAAGCATACTGTGGCCACCTGACGGAAATGATGCGCTGGCACAATGAAAGCCAGGCCTTCCTTTTCACCAGCTTTGCGGATTATGTGATCCCCCCTTACGACCCCAATCCCGCCTTGAAACGGATTGATGCCTACGATCTGGTGCCCATCGAGCTTCCCTGGAAAAACACCGGAAAAGACGCCAGAGGAAACCCGAACAACGATAATATCGCCTATAACCAAAAAGGAGTAAAAATAACGCATTTTCCTGCCGTCCATTGCCGGGCTGCGTCTTTGAGCTATAAACTGGAGTGGACAACTCCGTCCGGGAAAGTTTTGTCCATGATTTATTCCGGAGATACACTGCCCAATCATTACATGATTGACAATGCCAGATCCGGAGTTGATGTTTTAATCCACGAAATCGTCATGTCCGCATCCAACTGGATTGGGAAAATGGGCAATGACCCGGCTACCCATCCCCGCGCAGTGCAGCAAGCGCAAAATGTTCAGGACAGCTCTCACACGACGCACAAAGCCTACGGCTATATTCTGAACCAGCTCAGCAAGCAGGGAAAAGCGCCGCGGCTGGCGGTGGGCACGCATTTTCAGGCGACGGACGACACCATCAAACTGGCTTTGGAAGACATCCGCAAATGGTATCCGAACGGAGATGTCACCATCGCCGCGGATACGATGGTTCTGAATGTGACCCCGGGCGGCGTCACCAAACGGCGGGCGGTTGTTTCCAACCATGCTTGGCCGATAATCAACACCCGAATACCTTATTCAAAGCCCCAGCCGCCCAAATATTGGCAAATTGATCCAAACACCCGCAGGCCAAACGGCAATCCAGTCGCACAGCTTGATGCGGATCAATACAGGCAGGTTATTGACAAAAGTCTTTACAATGCAATTTGAGGACTTGTATTTGCTATCATTTTGTGCTGGAGGTCGGAATCGAACTGACACGAAGTTTCCCTCGGAGGATTTGGGGTCATCTGCTTGTCCCGAAGATACGCCTGACAAGCGGATACCGGATGTCAATTGAGCTCTCGGGGCAGATCTCCTGGCAGCAATAGCATCGAATGCACGTCTTATAATTGTGCGTGGGCGGTTTCTGTCGATCGCCCGCAACCCAGTCGATCGATTTGGGCTCAGTGGGACAAATCGTCACGCACACGCCGCATCCCCCACACTTTTCCGCATTGATTACGGGACGGGGAACAAAGTGATTACTCAAGAGGCGCATAATGCCTCTATCCCGGTAGGGGGCGAGGGGGGTGCGCATAATGTCGAAGTCCGGAAGACGGAAACTATCGAGATCGTCGCCCACCAATTCAATCTCTTTGTCCAGATAAGTTCCGGAACCACTTTTGTGGCCCATCGTTATCGTTGGTACATGCCTGGGGTCCACGTCGATGATTCGGCACACGGTCGCATCCAGGGCAATCGGGTCGCTTGAAAAAAGGAGGATGTTCATTTTACGTGGTGTCCCGCCGCGCGGCCCGTTGCCCTCCATCGCCCATACCCCGTCCATTACATAGAGTGCAGGATTTACGAAATTATTCAGGTCGACAAGCATCTGTGCAAACTGTACGGCGTTGGGGAGCTTTATGTGGTACTCGCTTTTGCGCACACCGGGAATACAACCGAATTGATTCTTCACGCACCCGGTGAACTTCTCGAAGCCATGTGTTTTCAGTTTCGGGAGACTCACGACGACATCATTGTCCAAAACGGCCTTTGCTACGATGAATTTTTTGTTCTGTACACCCTTCTCAAAAAATACCTCCACGGGTGTTTTGAAATCCGCCTCAGGAATGACGAGATCTTCCGCCTCGGCACGTATACCGCATTTTCTTGCGGCGGCGGAGGTGCTTCCAATGGCTGGGGAATCGCCGTAGCTCACCACCGCACCGGTTTCCTTAATGATTTCGGCAACAGCCCTGAACACGGCAGGGTGGGTGGTCACACACTTTTCCGGTGCTTCGCCAACGAGCAGGTTGGGCTTCAGGAGGAGGCGCTGTCCCTTCTTGACAAATATTTCCGCACCGCCGATGAGATTGAGGCCGTGCCTAATAGCGCTTCTGACCTTTCCATATTCATAGCTTTCACATCGGATCAGTGCCACTTTCGACATCACCATCCTCCTCCTCAACCTTTACTGCATAACATCACTGGCATGTCTACTTCCGATATCGCTTTGGATTTTCGACTATGGTCGTAGGCTTCACGAAAAATATGATTTTTTAAAACTTCCCTTGTCTCCGCGGCATCAGGGCAAATGTCTTGGCGATGATTTGTCATGGCCCATTACCCGTCACTACCAGTCCTTCACCATAACCCCCAGGCCGATTCGGTTAGTAAAGTGGTTGTAGTCTATTAGACTCTCTCCATATCCGATAAAATACTGGATGTACCCATTGAGGTACTCGATCAAAGGGAAGATCACTTCGCACTGCAAGGCGCTGCGATTCTCATCGAAACGGAGATTGTTCCTGAACATGAGTCCGAGGGAGTAATCCTTCCAGACAGTTCCGGCCCAGATCTCCCCATAGCCGAGATAGGAGGTGATATCGGGATTGTCGTCCTGGCTTTCTCTCTCGGGGATACGTACCCAGGTCTTGAGGATGAGGTTGAAAGCGTCCCGCTCGAAACCAAAATTGGCCGTGAACCGATTCCAGCTTCGTGAAAGCGGTTCACCACGCCCATTGGATTGGTGGTTGATGCCAATCTGAACAAAACGACTTTTCAGCCCCCAGAGGTCTATATTTGTCGGGTAGGTAAGGAGGAGTTCCGGCTCGTAATTTGTCTCTCGAAAGGGGGAGGAGTGCTCGGTGTTGTAAACCTGCCAAAAGGAGACCTGGGTGTATGCAGCCCACAGGTCCATTTTTGTTCCGAAGATATCTTCCCAGAGCTTCATCTTCAGGCTGATTTGGAACTTGGCTTCGGCGTTCTGGAGCTCCGTTCCCGGTTTGGCTTTTTCATAAGTCTCCTTCTCTTGAGAGAAATTGTACGTGTAGGGGAGGATGTAGTTCTGCCGGTGTGGCATGATGGCGAACCTGCGCCGGCGACTCTCGTTGTCGAGCTGCCACATCCGGGAGAGGACGGAACTCCCGGACGTCACAACGGGTGCTTGTGACGCGGGGGGAGTCGCAAGCGCTGAAACAGGCGCGTCCGGTTGTTTTGTCTTACGGCCCGTGACCTCGTCGTAACAACGCAGCCGCAAGGCATCGTCGTTGATTTCCACGCACGATTCGTAGCTCTTGGCGGCCGCGACCGGCTCCGGACCGCCCAGCATTCCCATGATACCGGCGAGCAGGCAGCCCACGAAAAACAAGCATCGGTTCATGCCACTTCCCTCTTCATATGAATTGCCATGTTTGTCCAACACCCACGAACGATGAAAATGTTCAGGGGAGATCGCGCGGATGTATTTTCATACTAAAAAATTCGGCCCCCGAAAAAATGACCGGCGGCCGGTATCCGTTGCCCTTGCATTGAACCATAGGAGGATCGGCGTATAGGTTGTCCCGGCAGCGGCGCCCGGGGCGGCCGGGTGATGGGCCCGGGAACTTGACTACCCCGCCCGGCGCCAAGCGGACAGGGCCTCCAGGAGGGTCTTCTTCTTGATCGGTTTGGTGAGATGGGCGTCGCAGCCGGCGGCGATGCTCTTCTGCTCGTCCTCTTTCAGGGCGAAGGCCGTCAGGGCGATGATGGGCGTGGCGGGTTTACCCTCCCGGGCCTCCCACTGCCGGATGGTCCGGGTGGCGGTGTAGCCGTCCATTACCGGCATGTTCATGTCCATGAGGACCAGGTCGTATTCCCCCTGTTGGAATTTTTCCACGGCGATCTCGCCGTTTTCCGCCATCTCCAGGCAGTGGGGGCTCTGCTTGAGATAGGTCTTGATCAAGAGGCGGTTGTCCTCCGAATCCTCGGCCAGGAGGATCCGCAGGGAAGGGGCCTCCTCTTCGCCCGCGCCGGTGCCGGCAACAGCGGCGGCGGAGGGGACAACCGCACCGGCAACGGCGCCGGTGCCCGGTACTCCGGCGGGTCTGGTCGCCGCCCCGGGGGGCGATCCCATGTCCGCCTCCGGTGCTATGTCCAGCAGGGCGGTGAAATAAAAGCTGCTGCCCCGTCCCGGTTCCGATTCCACCCAGATCCTTCCGCCCATGAGGTTCACCAGGCGCCGGGAGATGCTCAGACCCAGGCCGGTGCCGCCGTAGCGCCGTGTCACGGAGGAATCGGCTTGGGTGAAGTTGTCGAAGATGGCGCCGATCTTGTCGCTGGGGATGCCGATGCCCGTGTCCATGACGGCAAACCGGAAGCAAACGCGCCCCGGTTCCACATCAGGCGCGGCCTTGCCTAAGCGCGCCACCTCGACGGTGACGCCGCCGGTTTCGGTGAACTTCACGGCGTTGCCGATGAGATTCACCAGGATCTGCCGCAGGCGCACTGGATCGCCGCGCAAGGAAAGGGGAATGTCGCCTTCCAGGCGGTGTTTCAGCTCCAGGCCCTTTTCCTGGGCCCGGAAGGCCAGGACCGCTTCCGTGGTTTCGATCAGTTCGTCCAGCCGGAAGGGGATGCTTTCCAGCTCCAGTTGCCCCGCCTCGACCTTGGAAAGGTCCAGGATGTCGTTGATCACCGTCAGGAGATTTTCGCCGGCGGAGCGGAAGATCTTGACATACCGCCTTTGCTCCTTGGTCAGGGGGGTGTCCGCCAGGATATCGGCCATGCCGATGATGGCATTCATCGGGGTACGGATCTCGTGGCTCATGCTGGCCAGGAAATCGCTTTTCGCTCGGTTGGCCGCCTCGGCTTCCTTCATGGTGCGCTGCAATTCCGTCAGCGATTGCTGCAGCCGTTCCTCCACCAGCTTTTTCTCTTCCAGACTTTCCAGGTAGGAATTGAACCAGGAGATGAGCTGGCCGATTTCGTCCCGGGTCTTTACCTTCAGGCGCGTTTGGAGGTTGACCGCCCCTTCCCGGAGCTGCCGAAAGAGATCGGTCAGCTCCTGGATCGGACGGACAAGGGTGCGGGAGATAATCAGGGCCGCCAGGATGGCGAGCAGCAGGCAGATCACCAAAATTATCAATGAGTTGTTACGGATATTGATGATCTTGTCCTCGATGGCGCGCACGGGGACGAAACTCAACAGCAGCCAGTTCCGGTCGCCGGAGCTGTCATGGATCACGTAGAAGGGTTTCCCCTGAACCCGGGTGGTGAACACGCCCCGCTCCGCCTTGGTCATGGCGAGAATGTCCGCGTTGGCCTTCGTTCCCAGCATCTTGCGGTCGGGATGATAGACGATCTCCCCCTCATGGTCCACGATGAGGTAATATTGCCCGGTATGACCGGCATAGTTGAATAAATTGTAGAACACGCTTAAATCGTAACTCATCAGGAGGAGGCCCAGGTATTTTTCCTTCATGCCGGCGATGTCATAGGACTTCATGACCTTGGCCGCAGTGATCACCTTGCCGTACCGGGAGTTCAGGTTTACATTGTTCTCGATACCGAACCAGACCACCGGCGAGGCCGAAGCTTGAGCGGCCTGCTGGAGGCGCCGGACCTGGGCGTCGTTGATCTCCTCGACGTTGAGCGTTTCTCCCACATGGTAGTGGTCCCCGGACACCGAAAAGATATCGATGGAGACAAGCCCGGAGATGTTGCTGTAATTGCTGAGGATATAGCCTATCCGGGCGTGGGTGGACAGGCGGTCGTACTCATTGTCGATCTTGACGGACAAGACGTTCTTGATTTCATCCAGTCCGGCGATGTTGTTGATGAGGCTCTCTTCCTGTTTGACGAGGAGATTTATGTTGTGCTTCTGCAGGGCCATGAAATCGAGGGTGAAGGCCTTGACCTCCTCGCTGAGGGCGGTTTTGGAAAGCTGGTAGGTGGTATAGCTGAGGAAGATGACCGGCGCCACGACCACCAGCAGGAGGAAGACGATGAGTTTGTAGGTAATGCTCAGATCGGAGAATTTTTGCCACATGTACTGTTAAGTCCGGTCCGGATAGATTGGCGCGGCCGTCATGACGACCGCGGATGATTTTCAGTTTCCGTTTCCCGCCGTTGTCCCGTGCCGTCGCTTCCTGAACACGAGCCGTGATCCGTGGCGCCGATCCGCTGGGTTTGGGTCGTGTCGTGACCGCCGCTTCCCGATCATGACCTGAGAACAGGAGGCATGAAGATCGAGCCGTCCCGGCGAGCAGCGGCGGGTTCGGGACGGCCGGACGACACGCTTGCCGCCGACGGCGACGTCCCGGATCGGACCGCTACAAATGCACGGGGAGAACATCCACCATGGTGACGGGGGCGGGTTTCTTCCCCGCCAGCATCTCCACCGCCGTCCGGACGCCCAGGTATCCCTGCCGATCCGCCTGCTGGTCGATGGTGATCTGCAGGGTTCCCTGGCGGACGGCCGCCCTGGCTTCCTCCAAGGCGTCGAAGGCGGCGACGAGGACGCCGGTTTTCTTTTGCTGCTGGAGGTAATGGATGGTGCCCAGGGCCATCATGTCGTTGGCGCAGAAGATCATCCCGATGTCCGGATGTTTCTTGAAAATCCGGGCCGTAACGGCAAAGGCCTCGTCGATCTTCCAGTTGGCCGATTCCGACGCCGCGAGGCGGATATGGCGATTTTCCCGGAAGGCCCTCACGGCGCCAGCCTTCCGCTGTTCCGCGTTCTTCGCGCTCCTGATGCCCTCGAGGATCGCCGCTTTGGTGGGTTTTTTCACCTGATCGCTGATGAACTTGGCGGCGAGATAGGCCCCTTTCTCGTTATCCACGCTGATGAAGGGCACGTCAACGAGCCCCATCTTCGCGGCCGGCTCCGGGTCGATCTGATTGTCGATGTTGACGATGACGATCTTCGCGTCCTGGGCCTTCTTGAGGATGGGGATGATCTCCGTGGAACTCGCCGGGGCGATGACGATAGCGTCCACCCGGTTGCGGATCAGTTCGTCGATGATGGCGATCTGCTGTTCGATCGACGTCTCCTTGGCTCCGGTCTTGACAATCAGTTCGATATTCAGTTCCTCTTCCGCCTTCCGGGCCCCCTTCTCCATCGCCACGAAAAAGGGGTTGGTCAGGGTCTTCATAACCAGGGCGATCCGCTTTTTTGCCGGGGCGGCCTTTTTCTCCCCCTGGTCCGTCGTGTCTTTGGAACCGGAGCCGCATCCGAAAATCAAAAAAATTGCCAGGAGGGCGGCGGTTGCGGCGGTGAAGAATCTGCTCATATCTTTCCTCCCTATTCTCGCCATTATTGACGACATCGTAAAAAGTCCATATGCGGCGTTGCGCTTCATCCTTCGTCACTGCGACGTACGCACAAGTACGCCTCATTCCTCAGGATTCGCGCGCCTTGCCTCTGGAGCTTTTTACTTCGCCGTCTCCATCATGACTTTTTACGAATTCATCATTATTTCCTGATCGGATAAATTTTCCAACTATGATGATATTTTACGGTGAGCGGGGCGGTTGTGTCAAGGAGAATCGCCAGGAATCGCCGGGATTGTCAATAGCCAATGGAACTGTCCGGTTTTGTACCAAATGATTTGTCCGCATTATCTTGACAGATACGGTATTACTAAGTAATATAAGCGCCGGCAAGAAACACAGACGGCAACCGGAGCGACGAAACGGATTCAGCCTGGCAACTCGCGAACAGCATCGATGAGCCCGTAAAAAGCGGGCTTGGTGCTTTTAGTCCTCTGCTTCTCATTCCTCAGGATTCACGTGCCTTGCTTGCGGAGTTTATTTACCAGGCCGTCCCAAATGGGACATTTTTTGGTTTTTTACGATGTTATCAATGTTCAACGGGGAGACTTTTTGGAGATTCGTCATTGGGATCATAGGGAAGGCGATGGGCCACTTCTTTACAAACGTCATGAATGGTTCCGGTTTCAGACAAGGTCTTGCGAGGGCGACGAGGAAAAGATGAGTGCCTTTTTGACCGATCTGCCCCGGTATCCCTTTCTCCAGTATGCCCTCCTCACGGGGCTGCTGGTAAGCGTCGCCTGCGGGATCATCGGGAGTTATGTGGTTACCAAGCGGATCACCTATCTCGCCGGCAGCATCGCCCATACTGTCCTGGGCGGGCTCGGGGCCGCCCGGTACTTTCAGACTGCTTATGGCTGGGAGTGGCTCCATCCCCTTTACGGGGCCGTTTTCGCGGCGCTGCTGGCCGCGGTGATCATCGGTCTGGTGAGCATGGGGGCCCGCCAGCGGGAAGATACGGTCATCGGGGCCCTCTGGGCCATCGGCATGGCCGTGGGGATCCTCTTCATCTCCCGGACCCCCGGCTACAACGAAGATCTGATGGGTTATCTCTTCGGGAACATCCTGATGGTCTCCCCTGGAGAGCTCTGGATGATCGCCGGCCTCGACATTGTGGTCGTGGCGGCCGGGACGCTATTCTACAACCACTTCCTGGCCCTGTGCTTCGATGAGGAATTCGCCCGCCTCCGGGGCGTCCGGGTGGAGATCTACTATCTTGGGCTTCTCTGCCTCACCGCCCTGACCGTGGTCCTCCTGGTCTCCGTGGTAGGCATCGTCATGGTCATCGCCCTCCTCACCCTGCCCGCGGCGGTGGCCGGGGAACTGACGAAACGTTTGTGGCACATGATGGCCCTGGCCACCGTTTTGACCGTCCTATTCACCACCGCCGGTCTGGCGTTCAGCTACGGGCCTGATCTGCCCGCCGGGGCCGTGACCGTTGTTTTTGCCGGTCTCGCCTACCTGCTGGCGGCTTCAGGGTTGCAAATCATCCGGCGCCATGGCAGGGCGAAACAGCCGTAACCCCCGCCTTCCAGACGTCCTCCATAAATATATGAATCCATTCGGGATCAGGGCGTTGCTTTCTTGATGACGTTGGGAGTTCCCTTCACCCCCAGGTAAAACACCACGAGGCGTACCTTCTCCTTGCCGGTGTTGCGGCCGTTGTGGAAGGTGTCAACCACCTCGATGATCGCATCCCCGGTCTTGAAGGGTAGCTTCCGGCCGCCCTCCAACTCCACCGCCAGCTCGCCGGCCAGGACATAGGCATAAACCGGGATCGGATGCTTGTGCCAGCCCGTTTCGGCGCCGGGGGCGATATCGACGCTCATGGCCGTGACTTCGGCCTGGCCGGCGGCCGGATAGACGATCTGCCGCCCATTGCCGGTCACGCTGGTTTGGGTGAGTACCCGGGACGTTACGCCGGTGTCGTATGCCGCCTCCGTCGCCGGCCGGCCCTCGAACACCAGCCTGTCCCCGACAAAATAACGGCCGGTTCCCTGATGTTCCCAGAAGGTTTCCCGGCCGTTGCTGTACCTGGCCCCCGAAGCCGATACCGCCGCCGGCAGGGTGACGATCCGGCCGTCGGGCAGTTGGAGGGCGACGTTTTTCGCCTTCAGGTCGAAGCAGGCCGCGAGCTTTTCTCCCCCCGCCGCGGCATAGGCGGTGGGCGCCTGCTGGGTTCCCGGACCGCCGCAGGTCAGACCGGCGGCTTGAACCGGCAGCAATACCAGCAATACTATAAGGGCCGACAATTTCCTGTACATTTTCAAGATTCCTCCTTCGTCTATGGAATATGCCTTTTGGGTTTCTTCACAGCGCTTCCCGGATGATGCCGCCGCCCGCGACGAGATCGCCGTCGTAGATCACCACGGATTGGCCCGGGGTGACGGCCTCCTGCGGGGCATCGAAACGGACGGTGAGGCCGTCCTTTTCCCAGGCGACGGTGCAAGGCGCCGCCCGGTGGGCGTAACGGATCTTCGCCGCCGCCCGGACCGGCGGCGCGTCCATGAGGATATTGAGGGAATCGGCTCTGAGACCCGCCGCCCGGACTTCCTCCTTTTCCCCGACGATCAGACGGTTGCCCGGAACATCCAGGGCCAGGACGTACAGGGGGACCCGATGGCTGATCCCCAGGCCGCCCCGCTGTCCCACGGTGTAGAAGGGGAGGCCTCGGTGACGGCCCAGGATCTTTCCCTGGCGGGTGACGATGTCGCCGGCCCAGTATTCTTCTCGGCCGTATCGCCGCAGCAGAGAAGCAAGGTCGCCGTCGGGAAGGAAACAGACATCCTGGCTTTCCGGTCTTTCCGCCCCGGGCAGACCGGCCTTTGCGGCCAGTTCCCGCACCTCCTCCTTGCGGTACGGGGCCAGGGGGAACAGGACATATCCGAGGGCTTTCCGGTCGATGGCGTAGAGAAAATAGGTCTGATCCTTCCGGAGGTCCCGAGGCTTCAGAAGTCGGGCCCCACCGGAGGTATACTCCACCCGGGCGTAATGGCCGGTGGCGAGGAAGTCGCAGCCCAGATCCCGGACCCGGCGGAGGAGCGAGCCGAACTTGAGGGACCGGTTGCACTCCACGCAGGGATTAGGCGTCCGGCCCTGAAGGTAGGCGGAGAGGAAGGGCTGGATCACCAAACCTTCCAGATCGGCGGCCACGTCCAGGGTGTAAAGAGGAATGTCAAGAATTTCGCAAACCGTTTTCGCGGCCACGCCCGTCGGGGGGCCGCCCGGGGCGGCCTCTTCCCCCGCCGCCGGGATGCCCAGGCGCATAGTGACGCCGCAAACCTCATACCCCGCTTCCCTGAGGAGCCAGGCGGCCACGGAGGAGTCCACGCCGCCGCTGATGGCGATGGCGACCTTGTTGTTCATGATCCGGATTTGCGGTTCTCTATGCCCCGCAGCATTTTTTGAATTTCCTGCCGCTCCCGCAGGGACAGGGGTCGTTGCGGCCGATCTTGGGGGTTTCCCTCCGGACCTGTTTCGGTTTTACCAACTCGCCGTCCTTGAAATACCAGCGGCCGTCCTTCCTTTCAAAAACCGCTCGTTCGTGGTGCTTAAGAGCGGTGTCCTTGAGGGTGAAACTGGCGATAAATTCGACTGCTCCCTCCTCATCCCGAGGGCCGCCCCCTTCGGTATGAACGATTTCCAGTCCCTGCCAAACGGAGTTTCTCGACCAGTCCCCGGCCCCCTTTTCATCCCAGTCCTCCCGGTGATCGGGGTGCAGAGTGTCCGTAATGTAGGGTATCTCCTGCAAGGTGTAGGCGCTGTAGCGGGAGCGCATCAACTGCTCCGCCGTTTCCGGAAACGCCTTTCCCCTGATGAACGGTTCACAGCATTCGTCGTAAGTTTTTCCCGAACCGCATGGACAATCCATATTTCCTTATCCTCCCGTGTAGATGATCTCGAAAAATCGGTATGTTATGTAATTTGCTTCTGCCTTGAGAATTGTTTGTTTCATCAGGGGCAATGTTCGCGGGAAAGATCGCGGACGGGTTTTTTCATACACCCCGGAACAGGATAATGCAAGGTATTATCAAGAGATTTTCTGAAAGACCCCGCCGCTTGAGGGCGGGAGGGTGTCGTCCCGTAAGGAAGGGCGGATCATCATTCCTGTCCCGGGCACCGCTGGCGATAATGGCGGTTGACATCCGGCCTTTCCCGGCCTTATACTCCCGAGGTCCGCAAGGGGGCGGATCACCATTTAGAATCTGAGGAGGCTTTGATGAAAAAGAGACATTGGTTGTGGTTGCTGACGGTGGCATTGATTTTTGCGTTCGTTCAGACCGGAATGGCGGCGGAGGCGAAGAAAGACGCGCAGGCGGATGGGATCGTTCTTACGGAAACGGCCCAGATCAAGGCGAAGGTGGAGGATATCGACACGGCGAAGCGCACCGTGACCCTCAAGGGACCCCGAGGCAACACCGTCACCCTCAAGGCGGATCCGTCCATGGAAAACTTCGACCAGATCAAAAAGGGTGATCAAATAGTGGCGACCTATATTGAGTCCATGGCCGTCTTCGTCGCCAAGGCGGGCGAAAAGCCGGTCACGGGAGAGGTGGAGGTAGTGAAGGCCGCCCCCAAGGGAGACAAACCGTCCATCATTGCCGTGGATACGGTCCAGGAAACCCTGGCGGTCGTCGGCATCGATTACAAGCAAAGGAAGATCACCCTGAAGTGGCCCGACGGCAAGACCAAAACGGTGAAGATTCACAAAAACGTCAAGGGATTCAAGAAGATCAAGAAGGGTGATTCCATCGTGGTGCGCCTGACGGAGGCCGTGGCCGTGGCGGTGAAAACACCCTGATCCCGGCCGGGGACAAGAGAAAAACGATGATTTCCGATTGCTTACGGCCGCCCCGCCGTCCTGGATACGGCGGGGCGGCCGGGGAAATTTTTTTTGATAGGTAGCCCTTTGGAAAAGCAGGCCGGCGGAAAATCCAAGGACGTGCAGATCCGCAAGGAACGGGTCGCGATGCTTTCCGTTGCCTCCAATGCGACGTTGGTCCTGGCGAAGCTGGCCGTCGGCTTCGTCATCGGCTCCGTCTCCGTCATCTCCGAGGCGATCCACTCGGCCGTTGACCTGCTGGCGGCGGCCATTGCCCTATTTTCCGTGAAGACCTCCGGCATCCCCGCCGACAGCCGGCACCCTTTCGGTCACGGCAAGATCGAGAACCTCTCCGGAACCATCGAGGCCCTCCTGATCTTTGCCGCCGCCTTGTGGATCATTGTCGAGGCGGTGAAAAAAATCATCACCCCCGAGCCGATCACGGCCATCGGCTGGGGGGTGGGGGTGATGCTGATTTCCGCGGCGGTTAATTTCGGTGTCTCGCAAATGCTCTTCAAGGTGGGACGGGCGACGGATTCCATCGCCCTCCAGGCCGACGCCTGGCACCTCCGCACCGACGTCTATACCTCCGCCGGCGTCATGGGGGGCCTGGCCCTGATCTGGGTTGCGGAGCGCCTCTGCCCCGGCCGGGATTTTTACCTGCTGGACCCGGTGGTGGCATTGGGAGTGGCCCTGCTCATCATGAAGGCGGCCTATGACCTTACCTCCCAGGCGGCCCGGGATCTCCTGGACGTCCATCTGCCCCGGGTGGAGGTCGAGTGGATCCGCAAGGCAATCCGTGCTCAAGGGGCGGTCGTTCATGGTTATCACGACCTGCGCACCCGAAAGGCGGGACATTTCCGTTTCGTGGAGTTTCATCTGAAGGTGGAGTCCTTGATGACGGTTCAGGATTCCCACGCCATCGCCGAGGATCTCTCGGAGAAGATCAAGACGCAATTTCCCAACACGACGGTGACGATTCACGTCGAACCCTGTGACGGCGAGTGCCAGGAAAAGTGCGTCGCCGGATGTTTGCTTTCCGAGGATAGGCGCCAAAATATCCGCGCGGCGCGGGCCGAAGCGTCCGCAAGGACAAAAGGAGGTTAACGGTCTGCCCAATGGCGGCATGCCGATGCCGTTCGTAGGATAATAACTGAAAGTATTAAAGAAAACAAGGATTTTAAGTAATTGCTTTTATGCAACAGCTTGGAAGAGGTTTATTATCACCAGAAAATATCGATTTGGGAGGCATGATATGGAACTGAAAGAGGCAGTCAAGGGGCGACGCAGCATCAGGAAATTCAAACCCGACGCGGTGTCCCGGACGGTAATCGAAGAAATCATGGCGGATGCCCGCTGGTCGCCATCGTGGGGCAATACCCAGCCCTGGGAATTCTACGTCCTTACCGGCCGGCCCCTGGCGGAATTCAAACGTCGGAATTATGAACAATCTCTGAGCGGCGCCTTGCCATCCCCCGATGTCCCCATGCCGGAAAAATGGCCGGCGGCGATGAAGGAGCGCTACGGCGCCCTGGGCCGGATAGTCCTGGAATCCCTGGGGATTCCCCGGGAGGACAAGGAAGCCCGTAACCGCTACTATCTGGGGATGACGGGTCTCTTTGACGCCCCCTGCCTCCTGGTAGCGTGCCTGCCCCGGGAACTGCGGGTGGAGTATGGCATGCTCGATATCGGTCTCATCACCCAGACAATTTGTCTCCTGGCCTACGACCGGGGGCTGGGATCCTGCATCATGGCGGCCGCGGTCGTCTATGCGGACCTCCTTCGGGACATCGCCGGCATTCCCGATGACCGGCGGGTGGTCGTGGGGGTGGCCCTGGGCTATCCGGATGAGACCTATCCCCTCAATCACTTTGCGCGGCCCCGGGCGTCATGGGAAGAGTTCACCCATTGGGTGGAATAGCCTATATGCAGAAGAGGTCAGCCGCCGGGCCGGGGACCGACATCATTTGCCGCCGCTGCCGCCGGCAGCCTTGGCAACGGTTTTCAACAGTTCCTTAGCTTGAGGGTTGGCGACGTTTTTCCTCACCAGGATGTCCGTGGGCGTGGCCGGCTTGCCGTAATAGGCGGCGTTGAGCCCGGCGCGGATTTTCACTACCGCCCCCTTCAGGGACACCCCCCCGTAGAGACCTTTGGACCGGGCGAAGGTCAAGATGTCCGCGCTGAGATTGGCCGTCGAGGCATCCGCACCGGCCCCCACGGGACCCACCGCCACTGTGACATCCGCCCCCAGTTTCACACTGCTGTTGAGGAGGGCGTTGGCGCCCCTTTCCGTCATGGCCAGGAGAATTATTTCCGAAGCCTCGCCACCGGCCTGAAGCCCGAAGCTGACCTCGCCGATGGTATAGAAAGCCGGTCCCAGCCAGGTATCAGTCTGCGGCTCCCGTACCACGAAGACCCCCGTGCCTCCCGAAGCACCGATCACAAAGGCCCCGCGGATCATCTGCGGGCAGATATAGATCCCTTTGGCCTTCTTCACGAGATCCCGGAACGGTTTCCCGTCCTTGCCGGCGGTGAAGTTCTGGAAGGTGTACCGGGCCTTCCCCACCAACTGGGCCGCTTCCCGGGCATCGTCCGCCCACGCGTTGCCCGGGAGGAAGGCGCCGGCGCTCCAGAAGCCGCAAGCCGCCGTCACAACAATCAACATCTTGAGCAGGGTGCAACCGAAATGGTCTTTCTTCATGATATTCTTAACCTCCGGAAAAATTATTTTATGCCTTATGCGGATCTCGATTGGCAAAGTTGTCCATAGGGGTGGCGCCGGCGATGAGGCCCAGAATAATCAGGACCCAGTAGCTTACCGACGTCGATAGCTTAAAGTGTCTTGAAATCGGTATGATGGAAGTATTGACCAGGGAACAATCCAGGTTGACGGCGCCGGCCAGGGAGGCGGCGAGAACGATGAGGGTGATCCGGCTTTTCTTGTTGGTCGTTAACGGAGCATTCATACAAATATATGGTAATCTTGCATAATAATCAAAATCAGTCAATCATAGAAAACCAGATCGGTTTCGGTGTCGCGCCAGCGGCAGCAGCCCTTGACTTTCCGGCGATAATAATTAATCTTTACAGTAAATAAAACCGAGGAGGCGGATGATGGCAAACAAAGGCAAGGAGGCGCGGAGGACAAAAGTCATCGAGGTGTTGAACAAGGCTCGGGCCATGGAACTGCAGGCGATTCATCAGTATATGAACCAGCACTACAACCTCGATGATATGGATTACGGAGAATTGGCGGCCAACGTCAAGCTCATCGCCATCGACGAGATGCGTCATGCGGAGATGTTTGCCGAACGAATCAAGGAACTGGGTGGGGAGCCCACTACGGAGCCTGCTGACAAGGTCCGCAAGGGGCAGAAGGTGGAGGAGATCTTTTCCTTCGATGCCGTCCTGGAGGACGACACCATGGACATTTACAACCAGTTCGTCCTTGTCTGCCGGGAAAACGGCGACAGCGCCACGATGAAGCTTTTTGAAACGATAATAGAGGAAGAGCAGTCCCATTTCAACTACTTCGACAATGTGGACGAGCACCTGGCCAAACTGGGCGCCTCTTTCCTCGCCCGGATCGCCGGCACCCCTGCGGATACCGGCCCCGCCTCCAAGGGATTTGTTACCGGTGGCGCCGGCGGGGCAGCTTAATTCCCCGGATTTGTTCAGGTTTGGTGCCGGTTCATGAGGAGTATCGCTGCTTATGATCTGAATTGAAAAGATTTTTCTTGGAATAATCTCAAACAGGCATCCACGACATCCGAATCATACAGTTTGCCTTTATTGCGATTAATTTCCTCCAGCGCTGCTTCCAATCCCAGGGCCGGCCGGTAGGGACGATGGGATGCCATGGATTCCACCACATCTGCCACGGCTAGGATGCGGGCCTCGATGATAATCTCATTTCCCTTTAGGTTTCTCGGATAACCGGAACCATCCAATCGCTCGTGATGCTGATATATTATCTCTGACAAAGGCCAAGGCGAATCAATATCTTTAAGTATTTCGTATCCTTTTTGAGAATGTTGTCTGACAAAGGACATTTCCATTTCTGAAAGTTCTTTTGGCTTGACCAATATTTCTATGGGTACGCATAATTTCCCTATGTCATGAATCCTTCCCGCGATATGGATGCCTTCAATTTTATCCAAAGGCAACCCCATCTCCTTGGCAATATCTCCGGCAAGTGCGGCTGAGCGGATGTGGTGACCGGCCGTATATGGATCTCTTGCTTCCACGGTGGATGCCATAGCTTTGATAGTTACATAAACAGCTTTCCTCAGTCGGTCAAGGGCATTTTGGAGCTTTTGCTCCGCCAGCCTACGTTCGGTGAAGTCTTGGTAAACGAATTGAAAATGCCTAGTGCCGTCCCAAAGTATGTCCTTGCGGAAGACCTGCAGATGGCGGATTTCACCATTTTTTCCGATGATGCTTTTTTCATATTCTGTAGGGATATAATCATCATTTGTTATTTCAAACTCGGCACAGATTCCCGACGTACAGTGATTTTCTGCAGGGGTAGTTTTCAATTCCTCGACACTGTCATAACCATACATTTTCAAGAGCGCCCGATTGACATAAACGGTTTCACCTTCTTCGGTTAAAATACGCACACCCATGGGGAAATTATCAAGAGAACGGCGGAAATTCTCTTCGGTACGACACAGCCGATCTTCGACATTTTTTCGCCTGGTGATGTCACGGACAGTGGTAATGAACGTTCCTTGGCTATCAATCTCTTCTACGTGATCTATATTCAACATAGCATAGTAAACGCTTCCATCTTTCCGCTTTAGCCGGATTTCGTAGTCGCGCACTTGGCCGGATTTGCGCAGAAGATCACATATTATAAAGCGTTCATTTGGATCAGCAATGCCATGACCGATTTTGAAAGCTTTTAACTCGTTCAAAGAATAACCGGTTATTTCTTGCATGCTCCGGTTGGCGGCCCGCACGGTTTTTTCCCGGTCCGCAATGCCAATTCCGATTGGAAGAGTATTAAAAAGCAGCTGATATATTTCTTCACTCCACCTTAATGAATCTTCAATCTGTTTATGATCAGCAATGTTACCGGATGAGGTGAGATCTGCCTGCAGTCCGGGATCGTTATGTGACCTGTCTATCCGCATGCGGTCCGCGTCTGTTTGTTCCAAATTGTGGGGCAGCCGGTTTGGACATTCCATCTTTTCCGCCGAAGATTGTCTGCTGTCGGATAAATCTCCCCTATCGTGGATATTACGGTTCATAACATATCTTGTCTTTCCCGCCCTTTTTCGCTTGATACATGAGTTGATCTACCCGATGCACGAAAGCTTTAATGCCTTCATGAAGTTTAAACTGCGCAAGTCCGATGCTCATCGTCACATGCACGCCTTTGCCGGGCATGGGTGAAAAAATTTCTTTCTTAAATTCATTTTTTATCCTTTCTGCCGTAATGACGGCATTCTTGCTTTCCGTCATGGGGAGAATAACGCTAAATTCCTCGCCACCATATCGATAAGCGGAATCCGTTTTGCGCAAGCATTTTTTAATCACCTGACCTAGGCGCATTAAAACCTTATCGCCCTCGACATGACCATAAGCGTCGTTGAACTTCTTAAAATCATCGAGATCAAGGAAAAGAAGCGTTATTGCTTCTCCATACCTATTGGCACGATCGCATTCCATCTCCAGTTGATGGTAAAAACACCTGGAATTGTATAGTTTAGTGAGATCATCGGTAATACTGAGTTCACGGTATTTATTTTCATTGTTCCGCAAGATCTTTTCCATTTCCTTCCTTTTGGTAATATCGCGGCCAACACCGAATCTACCCGTTACTCGATCCTTGTCGTCATAAATATTGGAAGTCAGAAACTCTACGACAACATGACTCCCTTCTTTTCTAATTAATTTCGCTTCATAGGGACGAGAGTCGGGGCTCTTTACGCCTTGCTTGAATTTCTCCGTGATCGTTTTCCTTTCCTCGGGGGCAATGACCATGGTAAAAGGACGACCTTCAAGCTCGGATAGTGCATAGCCGGTTACCCTTTCAAAATTCGGATTGACATAGGTGACGAGCCCCTGCCGATCCACGATGAAGACAAAATCATTCGTGGTTTCCACCAGGGTCCGATATCTGAATTCGCTCTCCCGCAACGCTTTTTCCGCCTGCTTGCGGTCAGTGATGTCACGGGCCATTGCATGGAAACCGACTATATGGCCGCCTTCTCTGATTAACCGGACATTCTGCCCGAACCACAGTTCGCGACCGTCTTTGGTACAAACAGGATATTCCGAGTACGTGCATTCAATTTCCCTCACGAATTGTAGTTCAAAAAACTTAATCGCGGCGTCAACCATATCCGTACGGATCAACATCCTGTAATGCTTGCCAATGATTTCTTCTTTTTTGTAACCTGAGATACGGAGCAAGGCGGGGTTTACGAGCGTAAAATGTCCGTTGTTGTCTGTACAGAAGATGATGTCACTGGCATTTTCCACAAATGAACGGTAACGATCCTCACTCTCATGCAAGGCTTGCTCCATATGTCGCTTTTCGGTGATATCCCGCAAAGATTCGACGGCACCCACGATATTACCTGCATGGTCGAGAAGGGGTGCGGCAATTCCCCACAAGTATGCACCGTTGCCTTTCCGCAGCCTGGGGACGAAACCCTCTCCATAGGTTGTAACTTCTTTCCTGACTATAGTGGCATAATATTTTCTCAATATCTCTTCGGGCTCATACACGAGATCTATGAGAAGCGGCCTTTTTTCCCCATAAAACGGGAGGGAATAATCATCCCTCCCCAGCATATATTCTTTCTTGATCCCGGTCATCTCTACGATGGCCCGATTCCAGGCAATGATCCGTTTTTCATTGTCGATGGCAAAGGTGGCGTCAGGCAAGTATTCCACAATGTTTGTTTGATGATGCGGCACTTTTTGATAATGGATGTTTTTCACCTGAAAATACTCGCCTATATGCTTGCATTCATTGAGATTGCTGAATATAATTCCCCAAAATTACCCGGTAGGAACAGTTTCGGATACTTTTTTCCCCTTTGTGACGTGACACCGTTATGGGCGTTTCGCCAATCAATAAAGGAATAAAGATAAAATCTTTCCGCTTCTTTATTTGCATATTGAAAATCAACGAAAAGACAATGCTGAAATGTTTATTAGAAATCTTAAGATATATTAACGGTACGGATTGGTGGAGGCGGACTGAAATGATCTTCCGGATTCAGGATCTCCGAGACGCCAGCGAGTGAATCAGCTTAGGGACGAGAGGTAAAACCTCAGGTTTTGGGTGTTCGTCAACCCGAGTTTCTTCCGGATATGATAGCGATGGACATTGATGGAACTTTCCGAAATATTGAGAATTTCGGAAATCTCCTTGGTGGTTTTCTCTTCCTTGATCAAATTTGCTATCTGCATCTCTTTGTTGGTCAGGTTCAGACACTTGAGGGATAATTTCTGGATAAACGGCGATACGATGTCGTTGAGATTCGATTCCAAGATGTCAACATAAGCAAGTCCCTTGGAATTGGTATGATGTTTCAGCTTGTCAATGTACGGCTGGATCAGTAATTTGACATTGGACACAATGGTTCCTTCCAGTTCTTTCCGGTCGTCTTCTTTCTGTCTCAACAATACCCGCAAGGCGGCATTCAAGTCTTGAAGCTCTTCAGTTTTCAATGCCAGCTCTTTCTCTCTGCTCTTCAGGATCGTATCCTGCCGCCTCCGGGCGGTAATGTCGATGAGCGATTCAATGGCGCCGACGATGTTGCCGGTACTATCGTTAAGAGGGCTTGCCTTCCCCCAGAGAAATGCCCTTTCACCTTTCAAAAATGGGACTTCCGACTCTGCAACCAGTAAGTCATTTTGCTTCTGAATAATGATTCCATATTGTCGTTCATATTCCTTGTCTGGTTTTAGGATCAAATCCAGCATTATCGGCCTCCGTTTTCCATAGAACGGCAGGGCATACTCATAGTCACCTTTGCCCATCATATCTTTTGCCTTCACGCCCGTCATTTCTTCCATGGCGCGGTTCCAGGCGATAATACTCCCCTTCCGGTCAATGGCCATGGTCGCTATGGGGAGAAAATCGATAATCTCCATCAACCTTTGTTCTGATGCCCGTAATGCCTCCTCGATCCGTTTACGGTCCGTTATGTCCAAAAGCAATGATAGCATCACATCTTCATTGTTGAGTTGAATGATTTCACATGACCATAGAGTTTCCTTTAGCTCCCCGTTCTTGTTGCGGATTGTTATCAGTTCATCCTTTATTGATCCTTCTTTTATCAATCTCGCCACGAGAGGCGCTCGATCATCATAATTCTCCCAGATAGACAGTTCATCTACCGTATGATTAAGCATCTCCTCCCTGGTATATCCCAGAAGCGTCAACGCGCTATTGTTAACATCCAGATAGCATCCATCCGTAATCGTGCTGATCAATGTCGGCGCGGGGCTGGCCCGAAATGCTTTGTTAAAGCGCTCTCTACTGGAAATCAAGGCTGTTTCGACTTTTTTTCGTTGGGTAATATCACGTACCATGTTTGACGATATTTTCATTGCGCCTGATGATAATCCGGCGGGGGGAAATCTCTGCCGGAGCTCCGGCAGAGGTTAAATGTATGATATTAATGGCGAATTGACGACACTGCGCGCCGTTTTTTATGATTCTTTCCGCGCCGCCGTCAGGCCAATCGGCGGGGCTGCAACCGGGAAAGGATCTCGTTGAGACGGGCTGACAATTCCGCGCTGAATTGGTCGATTTCACCGGTGAGGCGGGTCTTCTCCTCCTCGCCCAAGGCGGCAAGTTCCAGCTTGGAGATCCTGGTCTTCACGGCGTTGAGATTCCTTACCGCCCCCTGGACGACCTCCAGTTCCGACGGCGCTTCGTGAATCCGGCGCTCCTTGCGGAGCTCGCCGCTCGTCAGGCCGCGCTCCTTATACTTCTTGTAGAGGCTGAGCATGGAGCGGGCCTGCTTCTTCCGGGCGATCTCGATGAGGATCTGCCGGAGACATTTGGGGTTGTTGCGGCAGTCGTCGCGAATCTCCTGAGGCAGGTTGTTCAGGGTCAGGATATCCGTAACCGCCTGGCGGCTCTTGCCGATGACCCCCGCCGCCTGCTCATGGGTGTATTTCATATTGTCGACCAGACGCCCCAGGGCCTCCGCCTCCTCGATAACCGTCAGGTCCTGGCGTTGGAGGTTTTCCACCAGGGCGATCTCGGCGGGCGAACTATCCACGTACAGACCCGGGATGGAGAGGAGACCGGCCTTCTTGGCCGCGGCAAATCGCCGTTCCCCCGCCACGAGCAGCACGTAGCCCGAGTCGCCCGGACGGAAAAGGACGGGCTGCAAAACACCAAGTTGCTTTATGGACGCCGCCAGCTCATCCAGGGCTTGCGGGTCCATGTATTTACGGGGTTGATCGGGGTCCGGTTTGATGTCGATGATCGGCAGTTGGTAGAGTTTACCTTTTTCAAAAACAGCAGCCATTGGTTCCTCCTTCCATGCTTCGTAATGACCGCGATAACATTGACGACATCGTAAAAAGTCCATATGCGGCGTTGCGCTTCATCCTTCGTCACTGCGACGTACGCACAAGTACGCCTCATTCCTCAGGATTCGCGCGCCTTGCCTCT
>Ga0302253_1000090_pt1 | contig 100053 bp, 87 predicted proteins | sample AAG_RA_Trp_MG_FD_193537 | JGI IMG/M metagenome (GOLD analysis project Ga0302253, IMG submission 193537) | Enriched activated sludge microbial communities from anaerobic digester in WTTP, New Holstein, Wisconsin, United States - AAG_RA_Trp | ecosystem: Engineered > Bioreactor > Anaerobic >... | reverse complement strand
ATGAGGGACCGACGAATATGGGAGAAAGCGGATGCAATGCGGACATCCATAGAACAATCCGCATAGCCGGCGTTGCTGGCTGATGTATTTCAGCGTCAGCGCCCCGGTTGACTTTTTATAGGAGTCTATAGTGATCATCAGAGCAAATGAGAGAACCTTCGAAACCAGACATGAAATGCGAGGCGGAAAAGGCGATGTCAGTCTGGCAATGCTGTCGAATGAAGCGCTTGCGCCGCATCTTCGTCTCTTTTCCGAACTCACCATTCCTCCGGAAGCCGGAATAGGCACACACACGCACAGCGGAGAGACTGAGTATTTCTTTATTATAGAAGGAAATGCCACAGTAAATGATAATGGTGTCACTACAATAGTGCATCCCGGAGATGTTCTTATCACAGGTGGCGGGGCCCTACATAGCATAGAGAATCATACAGCCGAGCCAGTGCGTATGGTCGCGGTGATCGTGACAGAAGCATAGCCGGCGCATTCGGCTAAAAGGGAAAACACATGATTCCGAATCAATGGTACGTTATCGCTTCTTCAAACGAAGTCGGCATAAAGCCAGTCGGCATGACGCGCTTTGGAGAAAAGCTCGTGCTCTATAGGACAGCAAGCGGCTTTCTTGTCTGCCTTTCCGATATGTGCGCACATCGAGGAGCAGCGCTCTCTCTTGGCAAGGTCTGCAATGGCGACCAAATCCAGTGCCCCTTCCATGGCCTCGAATATAATCCTTCCGGCAAGTGCACGGTAATTCCTGCAAATGGCCGATCCACGCCGGTTCCATCGAATTTCAAAGTGCGTTCATGGCCAGTCTATGAAGCGCATGGCTTCATATGGGTGTGGTATGGCAGCGAGCCGCCAACGCCGGAGATCCCGGAATTCTTCGACGATATTCCTGAAAATGCGAAGTACGCCACTGTTGCGGACCACTGGAAAGCTCATTATTCCCGGGTTATAGAAAATCAGCTCGACTGCGTGCACCTGCCATTTGTGCACTACAACACCATCGGTCGCGGCAACCGCACCCTTGTCAATGGTCCGGCAGTGGAATGGGCTTCCGACCACAAATTCTTCATGTATGTCTATAACGAAGCAGACAATGGCCAAAAACCAAAAAAACCGAATGAAGTGCCCGTGCCTTCTCCCAATGGCTACAAAATCGAATTTCTTTTCCCGAATCTCTGGGAGAACCGAATAGCCGATAAAGTGCGCGTTCTGGCAGCTTTCGTTCCTGTAGATGAAGAGAACACCCTCCTCTATCTGCGCTTCTATCAAGCATTTGCGCGTATTCCGATTGTCGGCACGCTTATTGCGCGGGCTGCGATGCCGTTCAATGTGTATGTGGCGCATCAGGATCGCCGGGTCGTCCAGACCCAGGTGCCAAAGGCCACAGGGCTCAAAATCGGCGAGAATCTTTTCCAGGGGGATTTGCCAATTCTTGAATACAGAAAGAAGCGCCAGCAATTGCAGGAAAGCGCGCGCGCCAGATAGACCACTGTTTACTCTTTATCCAAGATTCCATATAGTAAAGCCATTATGCTATTTCGCGATCGCTGTGATGGAACCCGCGTAACAGGCCAGCATGCGCTCAATGCGCTTATGCCCTATATGATGCGCGGACGAAACGAATCCGCCGTTTATTACGGGAAAGAAATAAATATCGAAAATGCCTTGGCCTACCTCAAGCTTATAAAAAAAGCCCAAGCAGACACAGAGGCGCAAGAACGCTTCACGCTTTTTAGCCTCATTCTGACCGCAGCGCTCAAGACGATTGCGCTGTATCCGCGCCTGAACCGCTTCGTCCACCGCCGCGCCCTCTATCAGCGCAAACACATTGCCTTTTCGTTCATAGTCAAACAGCGCTTCGATCACGACGCACCTGAAGTGAATGCGAAAGTGTTTTTTGACCCGGAAGATTCATTCGAAACAGTCAGTATGAAAATCAATGCTGCCATTCTCGATGCTCGAGAACACGGCAAAGGCGACGGCGAACGTTTCGCGAACATTTTCCATCGGATTCCGGGAGGCAAGGCTCTGATTATGGGCGTGTATCGCATTCTTGAGTATTTCAACATTGCACCATGGAGCCTTATCCGAATGGATCCGCTGTATTCGAGTATCTACATCGCAAACCTCGGATCAATTGGGCTCAATGCCCCATTTCACCATCTCTACGAGTGGGGGAACACAAGCATTTTCATGGTAATAGGGAAAATGTTCTCAAAAGAGCTCTGGCATGGCGCGACGCGGACAAGGCAACGGTATATCGATCTGAGAGTAACCCTGGATGAACGAATTGCAGACGGCTTGATTTTTGCTGAGGCAGCTTCGGTTTTCAGTCGCTTGCTCTCGAGCCCTGACCTGCTCAACCTTTCGATTGAGGAGCTGAAACAGGCTTTAAGTTGAGTGCCGCGGCTTGCATAACCAGCGGCGCCAGGCAGCAATATCGGTCAGCAATATCAAGCAGTAAGCTTCCGGAAAGCCACTACAATCTAGGCGCTTTCTTTGGCAGGTGAGCAGGCACATCCAGCACCGCAGCCAGCACTGCTCCCCGAGCTTTCGCCCGAAGATGCTGATTTTTTTGCGCTGGTCGATGCGGAGGAAGATTTCTTTGAGTCTGTGATATAGAAGCCTGAGCCTTTGAAAATGACACCGGTGCCACCACCGATGAGCCGTTTTACTTCGCCGCCGCATAGCGGACATGTTTTGATCGGATCATCGTTGATAGACTGAAATGCCTCAAACGTATAGCTGCATACTCGGCACTCATATTCATATGTAGGCATCGCAATCACCTCTCGAAGAGAAAAAATGTAAATGAAATATATACAAAAAATAGCAATAAAACGCAGGAAGGTAAAGAGGCGCACACCACAGCTGGCTCACGCGAAGCTTTCTGGCATGCGCAGATCGCTCAGATTCGTGCCCGCCCGCCCTGACCTTCAGATCAAATCACACCAAGCCTTTTGCCAATTTTCTTGAACGTATCGACTGCCTTGCGAATCTGCGCCTCCGAGTGCCCCGCCGAAATCTGTACCCTGATTCGCGCTTTTCCCCGCGGAACCACCGGGAAGGAAAAACCGATAACATAGATGCCTTCATCGAGGAGTGCATCCGCCATGCGATGCGCGAGCTTTTCATCGTAGAGCATGACGGGGCAGATCGGGTGTTCGCCGGGCCTGATGTCGAAGCCGGCTTCTGTCATGAGCCTGCGGAACAGCGCCGTGTTCGACTCGAGGCGGTCGCGCAGCTCGGTGGATTCGGTCAGTATTTCGATCGCTTTGAGCGTACCGCCGACGATTGCCGGTGCAAGGGTATTCGAGAACAGGTACGGCCGCCCTTTCTGCCGCATATACTCGACAATCTCTTTGCGTGCTGCGATGACGCCGCCGGATGCGCCTCCCAGCGCCTTACCGAATGTCGTCGTAATGATATCTACCCTGCCCGCGACACCGCAGTATTCCCAGGTTCCGCGTCCATGCACCCCCATGAAGCCTGTCGCATGCGAATCATCCACCATGACGAGCGCACCATATTTCTCGGCTAAATCACAAATTGCGTTGAGATTCGCAATATCGCCATCCATTGAAAAGACGCCATCAGTCGCGATCATGATGACATGGCTGCCCTGTGCTTCCTTGAGGCAGCGCTCGAGCCCTTTGAGCGGCTTGCCTGTCTCGGGATCGATTTCTTCGACATCGCGCATGTCCGCATGCTTGTAGATCCAGCGCTTTGCTTTGCAGAGCCGCACGCCGTCGATGATCGATGCGTGATTCAAGCTGTCGGTGATTATCGCCGACTCCTCATCGAGAAGTGGCTCGAACACTGCGCCATTCGCATCGAAGCATGAAGAAAACAGGATCGCATCTTCCATGCCAAGAAAATCCGCGATTTTTCGCTCGAGATCCTTATGCTGGGACTGGGTGCCACAGATAAAGCGCACCGAAGACAAGCCATAGCCAAATCTCTCCATCGCCTCCACCGCCGCTGCCCGAATGCGCGGATCATTGGACAAGCCGAGATAATTGTTCGCGCAGAAATTGAGCACTTCTTTGCCGTCGGCAACGCGGATAGCAGCACTCTGCGGCGTTATGATGACACGCTCATCTTTGTAGAGACCTTCTGCTTTGATTGCCTCGAGTTTTTTGGCTAATTCATCCTTGAATGTTCCATACATATGCGCACCTCGTGTTCATTTTTTGCGATAAAAACCGAGGAAGCTCCCCACAAGCCCGCCAATGATATGCGAAAACTGTGAAATATTGTCCTGCTTGGTAAGCGCATCCCATACCTGGCCGCCTAAATAGACGATCATTATCAGAATGAAGGTGAGCGGCACTTCACCCTTCGAAAAATTCGTGATCGAAGAGAGCATGATCATCATAAATACCACTCCCGATGCACCAAGCAGCACAACATTCGGGAACAAAATCGTATTCGAGAGCCCTGTCGCCAGCGCAGTGATGAGTATGCTGAGGAGAAGAAAGCCAGAACCATAGACGCTCTCCAGAATCGGCCCGAGCAGCAGAATCATGGTGAAATTGCCGATAAAATGCTGAATATTCGCATGCCCGAGTACATGCGTGAAAAGCTTGATATAATCGACAAATGCATTCGAATGAAAGGGCGCCGGTGTTGAAAAGACAGTAGGAATAAGGCTCGGCGCAATTGTCTGACTCAGCACCAACACGATTGCTGCAAGCAGCGTGAAAGTGAGCGTTACCGGTGCATTGTAGCGAATACGCATTCACTATCCTCCGGAAATCAGGGCCTTATAATTCGCTCTATCTGCGAACAGGCATACAGCAGAGGCATTATATCATACATCGAGAAAAAGCGACACCGGACAGTGGTCGGAACCCATCACTTCGGGATGAATGCCTGCAGCGGACAGAGCAGGAGCGAATTCGGGATCGACGCAATGGTAGTCAAGGCGCCAGCCGATGTTTTTTTCGCGCGCTTTTGGGGCACGGTAGCTCCACCACGAATAGTGGCCTGGCTCCTTGCAGAACCAGCGGAAAGTGTCGATATAGCCTGCTGCGGTAAAGCGGTCCATCCACGCGCGCTCTTCTGGCAAATAGCCTGCATTTCCTTCGTTTTGCTCGGGGCGCGCAAGGTCGATCGGTTTATGCGCGATGTTGTAATCTCCCGCGACAATCACATGTTTGCCGCGAGCCCGCATTCGCTCGCAGAAATCCAGCATGGCGTCGCAATAGCGGAGCTTGTAATCAAGGCGCATGCCTGCTTCCTGGCTGTTCGGAAAATAGGCGCTCACGAGGACAAATCCGCCATAATCAGCGACAACGGTTCTCCCCTCGGAATCGAATTCCTGCCCCCCCATGCCCGACACCGAAACCGGCTCCCTGAGCGCATATATTCCGGTACCTGAATATCCTTTGCGCTCCGCGAACGCCCAAAAACTGTGGTAGCGCTTGCCGCTGCCTGCCACAGGATGGCGAAGTTCCTCCGTGAGCTGATCACCCTGGAGTTTTATTTCCTGGACGCAGACAAAATCAGCATCCGAGGCAGCAATCCATTCCAGAAAGCCCTTTTGGGCACATGCGCGAATTCCATTCACATTCCATGAGTATATTTTTACCATGCTGCAATCTCCGTCATTCCGCTTGCGCGCCGGAAGGCTGCTGCCCAGCGGAAAGTTGCTGCCCGCCGCCTGGAAATCCGCTGCCCTCGCCAAACCCATGCGCGAAATATTCTTCGTACACAAGATCGCACGCAGCTTTGCAGGCAAGAACAGGATTGTATTCCGATGCGATGATACGTGCACCTGGCGGCCCGAAGCGCTGATCGTTGCGCTCGAAATCGGCCGATGCCGCTTGTGCGATGTGCTCGGAAAGCGATTTTGAACGAGTCACAATTAGCACTGCTTCCGGAGCGAGCAGACGCCGGATGTCCCGCACTGCATGGGCTGAGATTTCCAGAATAGGCTTCAGAGCTGCATCAACTTCCGGATTGTTCGCGGATAAAATGCGCTCTGCATCTTCAATGCCGGCGCACGGTTCGATCTGCGAGAGCGCTGTGCACACGGTCTCTTCGTTGAGGTACAGTTCAAGGCATCCTCTGTTGCCGCACGAACAGGCAAGCCCCGATGGATCGATGGAAAGATGCCCTACTTCGAATGCGGTACGGCTTCTGTCCGACACAAGTTTTCCATTCTGGATAAATGCGCCGCCGACGCCTGCACGCACCAAAAAGAGAAACAGCGAAGAAACGCCACGCGCCTGCCCATACCGTTCCTCAGCAAGCGCAACAATCGACGCATTGTTGGTCACGATGACAGGAACCGAAAAGAGGCTCCTCAGGCGCTCTCCCAAAGGAAACTCATTCATGCCGGGAATCCGCGCATAGAATTGCACAACGCCGCTTGACACACTTACAGATCCTGGCGCTCCGACGCCAATGCCGAGCAGCTTGCTTCTGTCGATCGATGATTCCACCAGCATATCCCGTATCAGGTTTGCAATGATGTCGAGCGCATCTTCAGCAGAAGGCGGAGAAGCGAAGCACACGCCTCGCTCGGCGACGAGATTGCCTGCAAAATCCTGAATTATCGCTGCTGCTGACCGCGCCCAGAAATCGATGCCGACCACATAGGCTGCGCTGGATCGAATGCAGTAATTGACAGGCCTGCGGCCCTTCTTGCGGTTTTTGGGGCTTCGAGAGCTGGGTTCTGAGACAGCCTCGATCAGCCCTTCGCGCTCCAAATCGGAAAAAATGCGAAATACTGTCGGAGCTTTGAGACCGGTGCGCTGGACAGCTTTGCTCTGCGAAAGGATACCAGTTCGAAATATCAAGCGAAGGACAAGTCGCTGGTTTCGCTCGCGGATGAGGTGTGCGCGTTCCGGATGCTGCTCTTCGTGCGTCATTTTCCCGAATCACTCCCCAATAATCGAGTCGATGAGTTTTTTCAGTTCGATATCGATGTCGCCTTTTTCTTCTATCTGGCTCATGTCTATCTGGAACAATCCATCCCGGAACACGATTGGACCTCGGTCTGATGGCAATGGGATTTCCTCATCTTCCTGCTCGAGCTTCGCCAGCGCATGCACATACCTGTCGCTCTCTTCATTCAAGGAATGGCTGAATTTCTGCTGAGCCGGCAGGGCTCGCCAACGAGGCTGCACATAGCGAGTGCTACCAAAACAGAGCGCGCTATTTTTCTCGAATTCCTGATTCATGGGCTATTACAGAATATACCGACTGTGCTGCCTCCGCAACCACCAAAAGCACCGTCGTTTTTTCGCGTCTTTATGCTATACTGAGCCTATGGGGAAAAAGCAGACAGCCATTGTCGACGCAGTCCAACGATTTACAACGCAAGCCCAGCAAGAATTGAAGAATGCCATCTCCGACATGGAAGGAAGGGAAGTCTTTGCAATTGGCGCATTGGATTCTAGAGGCCTTATAAAAAAGCTCGAAATTCTTGCGCGCGGATCCGAAGGCGCAGTCCCTGCCCCATTTCGGGATCGAGACAGCGCACAGGTTCTCATTCACAATCATCCCTCCGGAGAACTTTTTCCTTCGGATGCCGATGTCTTGGTAGCGGCGGAAGCTGCTGCGGATGGCCTCGGGAGCTATATCGTCGATAATGCAGTTGCAAAAGTCCTTGTCGTCGCGGAGCCTGTGCGCGCAAAGCTGATTCGCCCTCTCAATCCGGACGAAATTGCTGCGGTACTCGACGATGGTGGCAAGCTTTCGCTCAAAATGCCCGAATTCGAGCCAAGAACTTCGCAGGTTGACATGGCGCGCGATGTCGCTGCCCTCATATCGGATGGAGGCATTCTGATTGCGGAAGCAGGCACGGGGGTCGGCAAATCGTTCGCGTATCTCATTCCTTCGCTTGCCTGGGCAATTGGCAACAATGAACGCGTCGTCGTTTCCACCGCGACAATAAACCTCCAGCAACAGATATTCAAAAAGGATTTCCCTGCCGTGAGTTCGCTTTTCAAAAAACCAGCCAAAGCGGCGGTGGTGAAAGGCCGGGGAAATTACTTGTGCAAGCGAAGATTGTACGAAGCGATCGAAGAAGATGCGCTCTTTTCGGATACCTCGATAAAACTGAGGCAGATACTCGAATGGGACAACAATGGCGGAAGCGGCGACAAATCCGATCTCTCGCTGCCGGATGATGACCCGATATGGAATCGCGTGTGTTCCGAAAGCGATTATTGCCTCTCTTCGCGCTGCCCGTATCATGAAAAATGCCATGTAGTTCGGGTTCGGCTCGAAGCAGCCAGCGCACAGCTCATCATTGTGAATCATCATGTACTGCTCGCCGATCTTGAAGCCAAGCGGACACGCGAAGGTGTGCTGAACACTATTCTTCCTTCGTACAAGGCGCTGGTGCTCGATGAGGCTCATGCAATCGAATCGAGTGCGACAAGCCTGTTCTCCGAATCGTTTTCGAAGCGATCCATCCAGCGGCTTCTTGGAAGGCTCGTGCGTAAAAAAAAGCGGATACAGACCGGCATCTTGCCTTCGCTCCGACGATTGCCTGATATACCTGCTGCTTTGCTCGATGCAGCGAGCAAGCAAGCCGATGCAGCAGCCGCAGCTGCAGATGCATTCAATGCTTCAGCGCTCGCTTCATACTCGGAAAAAGAATCGAGTCTCCTTATAAAGAATCTGGAGAGTTTCAGCCGTTCCGCCTTTCTTTCGGCGCTTCAGAGCCTCGAGCGGGACCTTGCGATGCTTGTGACTCGCCTTGGAGAAATCCTTGAGGCGATGCCGCCTGAATTCGACGATGAGGAGAGTGTTGTCGAACTCAAGCTGACTAGTCGTTCGATCGAAGAAGCTGCTGCCCTTGTGCCTCGATTCAAAAACCCGGATTCGGAGCCCCAGACAATCTTCTGGATGCAGATCGACAGAAAAAATCCGAGAGAAGCGGTAGTCATCTGCACCGCAACGCCGCTCGAAGTTGCCCCGCTTCTTGCCGAGCGGCTTTTCAGCAAGGTGCGTACCTGCATTTGCACAAGCGCAACGCTCACAATCAACAACTCATTCGATTGGTGGCGAAATCGGGTTGGCTTGCCGATGAAAAAGGACGGCGAGACGAGCAAAGCCATGAGCACGATGAGGGCAACGGCGGGGACAACAGAAGGAGCAATTGACGCACCCATTCGCAACAGGCAGTATCCTTCGCCTTTCCCATACCGGCGCAATGCTTTGCTCGCGATCGACACCAGCGCGCCCCCTCCCGACGGAACCCAATTCCAGGCATACCTCAATACAGCCGTAGCCCGGCTTTTGCATGCGTCTCGCGGTCGGGCTTTGGTGCTGTTCACAAGCCACAGAGCCCTTCGGGATACCTACGATTATGCTGCTCCCCTCTTAGAGAAAGAAGGAATCCTTGCTCTTCGCCAGGGGCAAAAAGATCGCTATTCTCTCTTGCATACCTTTATCAACGACATTTCGAGCGTGCTGTTTGCGACTGAATCATTCTGGGAGGGAGTCGATGCGCCAGGCGAAACGCTCTCGCTTGTTATCATAACAAAATTGCCGTTCCGCGTGCCGACCGACCCTATCCAGGCCTCAAGAGCAGCAGCAATCGACGCACGCGGCGGTAATTCTTTTGCGGAAATGAGCATCCCCGAAGCGGTGATCCTGTTCAAGCAAGGATTTGGCAGGCTTATCCGCCACTCGAACGACCGGGGCGTCGTCGCGGTGCTCGATGTCAGAATTGCAAAAAAGGCGTACGGAAATCTCTTCATTTCGAGTCTGCCCGAATGCAAGCTCGAAACTGGCCCGCTCGACCAGCTCTGCACAAGTGTGGCAAAATTCCTCGATTCGGAAGGATAAAAAGCATGACTGATATGGAAGCCACCCTGCCCTGCGCGGCATTTCTCGAAAATCCGGTTCAGCAGTATGCCTGGGGGCGCACAGAAGGCATTGTTCCATTTATCGAGATTCCCCCTTTGAACGGGCTTCCGGCAGGCGAAGTCTGGATGGGAAGCCATCACAGAGCCCCATCGAAGGCGATCTTTGACAAAGGTGCTGTTCCGCTTGATGAGCTTGTCCGCGCTGCTCCCGAGCATTGGCTGGGGTCGAAAGCAGCGCGCCACTATGGGGATTTGCCATTTCTTTTCAAAGTGCTTGCCGCTGGGGCGCCGCTCTCGCTCCAGCTTCATCCTGATGCCAAGGCCGCCAAGGAGGGCTTTGCAAAGGAAGAAGCGGCCGGCATTCCGCTCCTTGCTCCCGACCGTTCGTTCAAAGACCCAAATCACAAGCCGGAGCTCGCTGTGGCCCTCACTCCGTTCAAGGCACTTGCAGGATTTCGTCCGCTTGAGCACATTGCACAGTTTCTCGGTCCTGAGCTGTGTCGGACGCTTTCGTGGAACAGCATTGCGCGTACAGAAGATCTTCGCCTTTTCATGCGCCGTTTGTTCGAGGCTCGGGGAGCCGGATTTATGCCGCTCGAAAGCATGCTTGAAAGCCGGGCACAGGCGCTGGCTGCATCGGCCGCTTCAGAAGAAAGAGAAGCAGGCCTGCTCGCTCTCGATCTCAAGGCTCGCTATCCCGGAGATCCAGGCCAGTTTGCCCCATTTATTTTCAACATCCTGAGCCTTGAGCCGGGAGAGGGGCTTTTTGTGCCTGCAGGCGTCATTCATGCCTATCTGACAGGGAGCATTCTTGAAATAATGGCATGCTCCGACAATGTAATAAGAGCTGGACTGACCATCAAGCATATCGATATCGAGCTTCTTTGCGATATTCTCGATCCTGATGCAAAGCCGCTTGTTGTTGAGCCATATATCACGCACGCTGAAGGTGTCGAACATGCAGTTTGGAACACCCCTGCAGATGAATTCCGCCTTGAGCGGCTTGATCTGGACAGCAGTGCGAATTTTGCCTATGCACCGGAAGGGCCGGAAATCCTACTTTGCACGCAAGGAAATGCGCATATCCAGGTAGGCGGCGCATTTGACCTGAAGGCTCGGTCTTCGCTGTTTGTGGCCGGTTCCTGCGAGCAGGTGACTGTAAAGGGCCCTGCAACCGTATGGCGCGCAATCGGACCTGCTCCGAAAGCCGCAGACGCTACCGGCAATTCACTCACCATCTGGGTCGACGGCGATTCTCTGCCAAGGGACCTGCGTCCCTTGCTCGTCAAGCGGGTGCTCAGCCCCAGAAAATATGGCGAAGTACTGGTCAATGTGCATTTTGTTGCTGCCAGGGCACTATCCGGCGTGCCCGCGCACTGCATGACTCTGGTCGAACCAGGCGAAGGAGCGGCCGACCGCTGCATCGAATCTCTTGCGCAACCAGGAGATATTGTCATCACACGCGACATTCCCTTTGCTGAGCGGCTTCTTGCAAAGAACATACATGTCATCAACGACCGCGGAAATGTTTTTACCAGAGACAGCATTGCGGAGCGCCGTTCCATTCGAGATGCAATGGCAGAACTGCGTGCTGTTGGCATCGCTCAGTCGAGCCCAAAAGGCTCACAGCGAACCTCTGCCGAAACCAAGCGTTTTGCTGATGCGCTCGAGCGCACAATTGTCAAGGCGGCAAGACTGCAAAAAAGCGGCCGCCAGATAAAGTGCTAGCTGTGGCTCATCGTAAGCCTAAGGCGTATCGCCGGCTGGCGCTTCTGGCGCTACTATCTCTGCCGGCTCTGGTGGCGCTGCTGGTTCTGCTGGCACTACTGTCTCTGACGGCGGACCCGCGCTCTCCACTTCATTGCTGACATCTGCCGACGGTTCTATATCTGCCGATGGCTCTATGCCTGCCGGCGGAGGGGTCTCCGCTTCGGACTTTGTTTCGGCGATAGGCGACACATATTTCTGCACCAGATATGCATACCGCTCCCGAAGAATGAGCGAGCGGTACAAAGTATCAGGAGTGTATTTGATGGGCGAAGAAAGCAGCGCAATCAGCCGGGCCGCCTGATCAGCGCTGATATTCCGGACGCTCGTCCCATAGTACACTCGCGCCGCCCTTTCGATGCCGAAAATTCCCTTGCCCCATTCCGCGTACCCAAAGTACAGCTCAAGAATGCGATTTTTGGAAAGAATGAACTCCAATTCAAGCGCGGCAATCACTTCGAGATATTTTCGGACATAGCTTTTATCGGGCACAAGAAACAGCGTGCGCGCAACCTGCATGGTGATGGTGCTCCCGCCGTACATCGGCTTTCCGATTTTTTCGTTCAATGCTTTTGCGCGCTTGAACGCCTCCATGTCGATGCCATGGTGCTCGTAGAATTTTCCGTCCTCCACCGAAACCAGCATACGGCGCACAGACAGCGGAATATTCGCAAGCGCCAAGGGAATCGGCTTCTGGACCTTCCAATGGCTGATGATTGATCGATACATCATAAGCACCGTCGTCGGCGGATTTGCAAATTTGTAAACCAGAATCAAGACGCTTGTGATCCCGATATATGCTAGATGCGCAATGAGCACCGCAAGAACAACAACGCGCACAATGCGCACACCAAGGCTTCGCGGTTTGCGGTTTTTCCCCCCGGCTCGCTCTTTGCGCGGGCGCTCATTTTCGAAGGCATTCCGAGATCTCATTTTGAAACAGTATAGTGCAGAAACCAATAAAATGGCGAGCTCTCCGCAGAGAGCTCGCCTCGCCCTATGTTTTGCCGCGCGGCGCGAAGGAAGCATTCAGGCATGACCTTGTCGAGCCATTGAAAAGGGCGGCCAGCGATATTGCCTCTCTACTATAGCGCCCCACAGCTCACACTGCTTTCTTGCCCTCTTCCACCGCTGCAATGTTGAGCGCAATTAGCGAATGCTTGCTCGCAGGGAAAAAGCTCTTGAGGACAGTTTCCAGATTATCGAGCTTGACCGCCCCTGTCACTTTGCTCAAGGCGCCCATCATCACCATATTTGCGATACGCACATCGCCGAGCTTGAGCGCGATATCGTTGCAGGGAACATGAACAATGTTTGCATCGGGACGCGCAGGGTCTTTCTTGACGAGGCTGGAATTCACGAAAATCGTGCCCCCTTCTTTGCAGACTTTTTCGCCGATCTCGACCGAGTCCTGGTTCATCACAACGACAGAATCCGCACTGGTCACAAGGGGGCTCGTAATCTCATCGTTCGAAACGATGACTGATGCGCGCGCGATGCCACCACGTTTTTCCGCGCCATAGAACGGGAAAAAGGTCACCTTGAGGCCTTCCTTCATTGCGGAATATACCCAGAGCTGTCCCAACGAGATAACGCCTTGTCCGCCAAATCCTGCTATAAAGGTTTTTTCGGTCATGGGATGCTCCTTTCAGTTCGCCTTTGCCGGGCTTGTGGCGGGTGCGCCAGCCGTGGCATTAAGCGTGTTCTTTATCTCGCCAAGCGGATAGTAGGTGATCATGTTCTTCTCGAGCCATTCGACTGACTGGACAGGGTTCATCTGCCAGTTGGTCGGGCACTGGGAGAGAATCTCGACCATGGTAAAGCCTTCACCACGCATCTGTGCTTCGAATGCTTTTCGAATATAATTCTTTGTCTTTCTGATATTTACCATGTTGTTGACCGAGCCGCGCGCAAGGTATTTCGTGCCTTCGAGCGTTGCAAGGAGCTCGCAGACGCGGATGGGATAGCCCATGCCAGCCACGCCCGGATCGCGTCCTTCTGGCGCGGTGGTTGCATGCTGGCCGACAAGCGTGGTCGGCGCCATCTGACCGCCGGTCATGCCGTAAATCGCGTTGTTGACAAAAATTGTGGTGAATTTTTCGCCGCGGTTCGCCGCATGGATAATCTCCGCTGTTCCGATGGCCGCAAGGTCACCGTCGCCCTGATAGCAGATCACGAGGTGATCGGGGAGCATGCGCTTGATACCGGTTGCCGCTGCCGGGGTTCGACCGTGCGCCGGCTGTACGGAATCGAAATCGAAATACAGGTCTGCCCAGATCGAGCAGCCGACGGGGTTCGTGATAATTGCTTTGGTCTGAAGCCCCATTTCATCGACGACTTCGGCGATCAGCCGATGGATTACGCCGTGGCCGCAACCGGGGCAGTATTTTGTCTGGATCGGTTTGAGGCTTTTGGGATGCCCATATGCTAGTTCCATAGTCAGCTCCTTTGCTTATTTGCCCATTAGGCGCGCCACTTCGGCGAACACCTCTTCCTGGCTGGGAATGTTGCCGCCGCAGCGGCCATAGAAATACACAGGCGCTTTCCCGTTCACTGCCAGGCGCACATCTTCGATCATCTGCCCCATGCTCATTTCGACGCAGAGGAACCGCTTTCCCTTTTCGGCAAGTTCATGGAGGCGCGCATAGGGGAAGGGCCACAGCGAAATCGGGCGGAATAGCCCGACTTTCATGCCTTTTGCACGCGCCATCTGCAACGCACCGTGCGAAACGCGGGCAGAAGTGCCATATGCCACGAACACGACATCCGCATCTTCAACATCGATTTCTTCGTAGCGGTTGATGTCTTTCTTGATAAGCTCATAGCGGGCATAGCGCGCGTGGTTTGCCGCCTCGAGTTCGTCGGGCACGAGATTCATGCTGGTTACATGATTGTAGGGCCTGCCCATTTCAACGGCGTGCCCAACCGCCCAGGGCTTGCGTGGCAGAGTCGCCGGGTCAATCGGCTCAGGAAGCACTACGCCTTCCATCATCTGCCCGATGAGCCCGTCAGCGAGGATCAGCACCGGCACTCTCCATTTTTCGGAGATCGAAAATGCTTCATAGGTGAGGTCGGCCGCATCCTGCACACCCTTCGGCGCAAGGACGATCGTGTAGTAGTCGCCATGGCCGCCGCCGCGCGTCGCCTGGAAATAGTCGCCCTGGCTTGGCGAAATGCCCCCAAGGCCCGGACCGGAGCGCGCGACGTTCACGATGACAGCCGGAAGATCGGCACCGCAGAGGTACGAAATCCCTTCCTGCTTGAGCGACACGCCGGGGCTCGACGAGCTGGTCATCGCTCGAGCGCCTGTCGATGACGCACCAAACACCATGTTGATTGCCGCTACTTCAGACTCAGCTTGGATGAATGTGCGGCCTTTTGCGAGCATGTGTTTTGCCATGTACGCAGTCAGTTCATTCTGCGGAGTGATAGGATAGCCGAAATAGGCACGACATCCTGCACGGACCGCAGCTTCACCGATTGCTTCATTGCCTTTCATAAGGCGGATTTCTTCAGCCATATCCTTCTCCCTCAGAGTTTATAGACGGTAATCGCTACATCCGGGCACACTGCAAAGCAGTTCCCGCATGCGATGCACTTGTCGGCCGCGATTACTTTTGCGGGGAAATATCCCCAGGAATTAGGCTCGGTATCGACGCCGAGCACCTTTGTCGGGCAGGCACGAATGCAGAGCTGGCAGCCTTTGCAGCGTTCCCTGTCAATCTCGACAGATCCTTTTATCGCCATTCAACTCTCCTTATATTTCAGGCCCGAAGGCTCGTGCTTCCCAGGAGGGAGGCCAAAGCAATCGAAGCCAATTTGGTTTCTGCGGTATCCGCGCGGCTGGTGAGGACAATGGGGACAGCTGCGCCCATTACGATTGCTGCACCTTTTGCGCCGGCAAGATCGAGCAGGCATTTGTAAAGAATGTTGCCCGCTTCGATGTCCGGAGCAACAAGGATATCAGCGTCTCCGGCGACATCCGACTGGATTTTCTTGATGCGCGCGCTTTCGGCGCTGATTGCGTTGTCAAGCGCGAGCGGGCCGTCGATAATGCAGTTTTTGATCTGGCCGCGGCGGTTCATCTGGGTCAGGATCGAGGCGGTTACCGTGCAGGGCATTTTGTCGGGGTTGACCTTCTCGACGGCGGCGAGAAGGGCCACTTTGGGGGTTTTCACTTCAAGTGCATTCGCAACCACGACAGCAGAGTTGATAATGTCCACAAAGGCTGGAAGGTCCGGTGCGATATTGAGCGCCGCGTCGGTGAGCACAAGAAGCTTGTGGTAGGTCTGCACCTCCATGACCGCGACATGGCTTGCAAGCCTGCCTGCATTGATACCGGTTTCTTTGTTAAGTGCTGCCCTCAATAAAAGGCTCGTATCGATAATGCCTTTCATGAGGAATGCCGCTTCGCCGGAACGAACCAGCGCGACTGCTCTTGCTGCAGCTGCGCCTATATTGGTCTCTTCGATAAGCTCGAAACGGGAAATATCGACGCCTTTGCCGCCATTCGCTTCCTTTGCCGCAGCCCGAATAGCAGCAGGATCCCCAACAAGAATTGGTTCTGCGATGCCCTCATTGTAGGCATCCACAACCGCTTCCAGCACAGAAGATTCCTGGGCGGAGGCGACTGCCAATTTCCGCCTGCCGAATGTCTTCGCTTTTTCAATAATCTCGGAAATATGTTTCATGGCACATACTCCTTTATTTCGATTTCGCCCGACAGCGCCATCTGGCCAGCAAGAGCCAGCGCTTCGAGCTCCCCTTCGCCCGCATAGACAACTACAGGGGCGATGAAGGACACCATTTCCGTAATCCGGTCGGTCAGTTCTTTCCAGAACGCGATGCCGCCGGTCAGAATAATGCCATCCACTTTCCCGCACGCCGCCGCCGCGAGCGAGCCAATATATTTTCCGACCTGATAAATAAATGCCCTGAAGTAGAGATCCGCTTCTTTATTGCCTTCTTCGCGCATGCGCTCGACTTCGCGCATATCGTTTGTGCCAAGAAAACTCACCATGCCCCCCTTGCCAGTGATCATCTTGAGCACTTCCTGCTGGGTGTACCGGCCCGAAAAGCAGAGCTTCGCAAGGTCGCCTGCGGGGAGCGTGCCGGAACGTTCGGGCGAGAAAGGCCCTTCGCCATTGAGCGCCTGGTTGACATCGACAACGCGGCCCCGGCGGTGCAGGCCGATCGAAACGCCGCCGCCCATATGCGCGACAATAAGGTTCAATTCTTCGTAGGACCGTCCTCGCTCTTTAGCAAAGCGCCTCGCGACCGCTTTCTGGTTCAGCGCATGGAAAATGCTGTTGCGTTTGAAAAGCTTGTTCCCGGATACTCTGGCAACATCATCGAGTTCATCGACAACGACAGGATCGGCAATGAACGCGGGAATTCCCAAAAGGCGCGCAAACGCATCCGCGATGAGAGCTCCGAGATTCGACGCATGCTCGCCATATTTCGCCGCAAGGAGATCTGCTTTCATGCCTTCATTGATCCGGTATACGCCACCAGGAATCGGATGCAAAAGGCCTCCTCTTCCCACTACCGCACCGAGCTTCTTTGCATCGAAGTTCTTCTGTAACAGCACATCCTGGATGGCCTTTTCCCTGAATTCATACTGGGCAGCAATAGAAGGAAATCGAGCGATCTCCTCGGCCGAATGGCTGATGCTCTGATCGAGAATGCGCGTGCCGCCTTCGAATACCGCAACTTTCGTGCTTGTAGAACCAGGATTTATGACGAGGATAGCCAATGACATGCAGCAACTCCCGAAATGTAGAGTAGTACATGTAGTATACCATTGATATGGAGAAACGCAAGCGAAATTTGCAAATTTTGAAAGGCCATTTCAATAATTGAAACTTTGGCGAGGGTTCTGAGCGCATCGCAGAACACGCCCGGTTCGCGCATCACCCTGCGCGCTCCCAACAACTATCAAGCACCCGCTGCGCTCGCTTGCGCGCCATTGTACACGCCTGCCATCCTTGCCTGTGCGCATCGCGAATAAAATAAAAGGCTGTCCTCCTCGAAAACGAGGAGGACAGCCTCTCTGAGACTATTGTTGCGGCGCGGTTATTTGCGGGTTTTATGCCGGTTCAGTCTTCTTTTTTTCTTTCTCTTGTGCGTCGCTATTTTCTTGAGCTTTCGCTTTCTACCACAGGGCACCTTTGTTCTCCTTGGAAACGACTACTGCAGAATTACTGCTGATACTGCCGCATATGTGCGCAATACTACACAGACTGCCTGCGGGCGTCAATAGCCCGACCCCATTTCTGCTCTTTCTGAGGCCGTACCGCGAGCCTGTCAATAACGATATTCACTTCAGCCACAAGAATTCCTGTGAATTTTTCGATGCTGTCGACGATATATTCCTGCAGAGAATATATTTTTGACGCCAGCCTGGTTCCAAAGGGAACTTCCAGCACAACAGTGATGCGGTATCCCTGAGTATCATTGCGAATCGCGAGGCGCATGATGCGTACGTTCGGATCGAATTCGTTGACGCAGTGTACCACCATCTGGGAAAGCGCTGCTTCGGAAATCGCTACACGGCCGCGCTTGGCATACTCAGGGCGCACCACCGATTTTTCGTACAATTTGGGAAGCGTAGCCCCGACACCGAAGCTGCGTTTCAGGAATACGCGCACGCTGTCGTAGAAAATCGATGGATAATTCCGCTTGATTTCAAGCGCCGGAACGGGAATGACGTGCTTGCCTTCGACTTTGCGCGATTGGACAGCCTTTTCTATCTCGGCTTTCGTCGCAATTTCTTCAATTTTGATGACTTTGACCGGGTGCGGCAACTGAAGCCGCTCACAGATTTTCTGCACCATGCGCTCGCTCGTGCCTATGACAAGCACTTTACGGAAGCGTTCATGCTGCAGCGCGCGCGATACCTGTTCCCTGTGCTCTCGTTCATCAAAGAGCGCGGTTTTTACCGCGCCAAGATAGGTTGGGTCTTTTTTTGCCGAGCGACCTGCTATGATCTGGTCACCGCGGATAAGCAAGCCATCATCGATGATAAGATCTATACCATATTTTTGAGCCACCAGCTTGGCGCGGAAGCTTTTTCCTGTGCCCGAGGAACCGACGAGCGCATATGTTTTTACGCCGCGGATCAGAAACAGTATATGCTCAAAAAAGCCTATCATCGTAAAATCACTATAGCGCCTGGGGGAATTTCGGTAAAGGTGCGCAGAAAGCGGCAAGCGGCCGCGCTATGCTTGCAGTCAGAGCCCTTTGCCCAAGTGGCCATAAAACCATTACAATAAAGCCAGGAGCAGAGAATGTCACGTATCATCCACCCGATTTTAGGCCTGCCGATCGCGGACCCCAACAAAATTCCTCTTTCCAGAGAAAATCTCCCTTCGTCGGAAGATATACAGAATGCAGCCCGATCGCTCATCCTCTCCGCGTCCGGATGGCGAAAGGTATTTGCGGATCCTTCCACAGAAGACACATATGCCCAGTGGGCTTACGACCGGAGTGCTGAAAACTCGCTTTCCCGCACAATCAGTTCGGCAGATGCCGTCATCGTCGCAGGCATGGCGCTCGTATTCGCTTCATTCATCAAAGAGCAATGCAAAGGCCGCGCGCCGATTGTATTGCTCGGCATCGATACAAGGCCCACAGGGCCTGCAATTGCAGATGTCTTTGCCCGGGTGCTGATTGGTGAGGGTTGTTCGGTTCGCTACCTTTTTATAGTGCCAGCGCCGGAGATCATGGCATTTGCAGCACAGACAACGAGCCTTCCTTTAGATAACGAAGCGCATGCAGACGCCTTTGCTTACATTTCCGCAAGCCATAACCCGCCAGGGCACAATGGCCTCAAATTCGGCATCGGAGGCGGGGTCCTGACAGGGAATCAGATTGCACCGATGATCGCAGCGCTCAAATCTTTCATCGCAGATCCCGATTCGCCTTCGCTTGCGCTCGCTGCGATCAGCAAAGCCGACCCACGTGCGCTCGCGCAATGCTACGAAAGCGTCGCGCACTGGAAAAGGTTTTCGCAGTCGGCCTATATGCTCTTTGCGCATCGGGTTTTTACCGACGAAGATTCGCTCGAAAGGCAGGAAGAGGTTCTGTCGGCCATCGCAACGGCATGTGAAAAGCGCCCGCTGGGGGTTGTCGCGGAGCTCAACGGTTCAGCACGCACGCAAAGCATTGACCAGGACTGGCTATCGGCGTTGTCGCTGCAGACGAAAATGCTCAATGTCGAGCCCGGGATTTTTGCGCATCGCATTGTCCCGGAAAATGATTCGCTCGAGGATTGCCGAGCCGCTCTCGCTGAGGCACACCAAGAAAATCCCGCCTTCATGCTTGGCTATGTGCCGGATTGCGACGGTGACCGGGGAAATCTAGTGTATCACAGCAGGATGCTGCAGAGCGCGGTTCCGCTCGAAGCACAACAGGTTTTCGCGCTGGCGTGCCTCTCCGAGCTTGCCTATCTCAAATGGAAAGGCGAAACGCGCCCTGTAGCGGTCGTTGTGAATGATGCGACTAGTATGCGAATCGAAGCGATTGCCACAGCATTCGGCGCTCGCGTGGTCCGTGCAGAAACCGGAGAGGCCAATGTCGTCGCATGTGCGGAAAAACTGCGCAGCGAAGGCTGGGTTGTCCGCATTCTCGGGGAAGGCTCGAATGGCGGCAACATTACCCACCCTTCTAAAGTGCGCGATCCCCTTTCTACGCTTGGATCGATAGTCAGACTTCTTCGACTTGGCGATGCAAATAGCGGAAAAACATGCTTCAACCTCTGGCTCGACGCAATCGGCGCATCCGATCGATATCGGCCCGATTATGAGCTTGAGGACATTATCGACAGCCTGCCGCAATGGGCGACAACAAGCGCATTCGAGCCCTATGCAGCGCTGAAAATTGCTTCAAATGACAAAGTCGCGCTCAAAAATGCGTATCAGAGGCTCTTCCTTGAAGAATGGCCGCGCATGCAACCGCAGCTCGCGGCTCGATTCGGCATTGCAGCATGGAAAGCGCTTGCGACAATAGGGGCCAACGAACAAGAGATTGGTTCCGATTTCGGCGCCTCTGGCAATGGCGGCCTTAGAATCGTGCTCTTTTCGCACGCAGGAGAAGCAAGGGCTTTTCTCTGGATGCGCGGATCAGGGACGGAACCGGTATTCAGAATCGCCGTCGATATCAAAAATGGTTCAAGCGAAGATGAGGCTTGGCTTCGCAGTTGGCATACAAGACTTGTGATGCAGGCTGATCTCCTTGTCTCCAAGGCGCAGGATATTGTAGGATAGGCCGGCTTCAAAGGAGTTCAGATGGGTATCCGCGGTGAATTGTTCTCGACCAGATTCAGCTGTGAAGGCAGAACGTATTTTTTTAATGTTAAAGAAAATAGAAATGGCGATCTTTTTCTCAGCGTGGTTGAAAGCAAGCCTACGGAAACAGAGAGCTTCGACCGGCGCTCGATCGTTGTTTTTAACGAGAATCTTGAAGGCTTTATGCGCGCTTTCAGAACTGCGGTAGGCTATATGGAAAAAGCAGGCCAGAAGCTAAAATCCAAGCCTGATTCCAGGCCGCACGATGGAAGATTGCACGGCGAAAGGCCAATGCATGCTGTAGCCAGGCGCCCTGCCAGCTCAATACATCCAGCAAATTCCGAAGGCGCCGCAAATGCCGAAAATTCTGAAACCCTGCGTAAAAGCCCGCGCCGCATTGTCATAAAGAGAAAGCCTCATTCTCCGGATGGATCGAAAAGCAGCGGACTTTCCTGAGCCAGGAGCTGAAAGCTCAAACGGTGATACCGCGAGGGGCCCAGCGCTGCAATTGCTTCTCTGTGCAATCGCGTCGGGTACCCTTTGTGCACTCTGAAGCCATAGCCTGGCATAGTTTGGTCAAGACAATCCATGCAATGATCCCGCGCGACCTTGGCCAGGATTGAAGCAGCCATCACCGCAGGGACAACGCCGTCTGCCTTTGGCATTGTCGCTGCTTCGACTGCTGCGCCATCAGCCATCAGCGTTGGGGTGAATATGCCATCTACCACCACAAGAGCAGGCATTTTCCTGAGCCCCTGAAACGCTCTCTCCATTGCCAGCAATGTCGCACCCAAAATATTTCTTTGCTCGATTTCTTCGACTGTAGCCCACCCTACCGACCAATCAAGCGCTTTTTCCGTGATTACCTGAAAGGCATTTTCGCGCCGCGCTTTGGACATTCGTTTCGAATCATTGAGTATTTCCATGGGGAAATCTGGTGACAGGATGGCTGCAGCCGCGGCGACCGGTCCTGCAAGAGGCCCTCTCCCCGCCTCATCGATGCCGCATACAAGATGAACAGGTATTTTCAAAACTGTTTCGAAAGTGCAGTAGTTGGTCGATTTTTTCATATGTGCTGCCTCGCAACACTGATAGCATACTCTCCCGCCGCAAGGAATCCCAGACGCTGATACACTCGTAGCGCTGCGAGGTTGTCATGCCGCACAAACAACACTGCGTGCCGGCCTTCTGCTTCGATCTTTTTCAATAAATAAAGGAGAAGATTCGTTCCAATGCCCATGGAGCGCCACTCCTTTTTTACATAGAAACCGCCAATTTGATCGCAATAAACCCCTCTCGCATTGGTATTTACTTTGCCAATCGCTTCGTTTCCAGCCCAGGCCATACATACAATCTGGTTCGCAAGCAGCGAACGCATCCGCATTTCAGTTTCGGGGGCATCGGCTGAATACAGGGCAAGCTCTTCGCGCTCGTATTCCAAATGGAGGCTGACAAGGGCATTAAGATCCTCGAACGACGCATCGACGCAACGAACAGGCTCTCCATCCACTCTTGGCGTATCGCTTACGTGCTTTTGGCGCAGCAGCTGCGAATGCGGCTGTTGCGAATGCGATGATTGCGCATGCGGCAATTGCATAAGCAAAAATAATGCATGGTTCCAGTTCATACTGGGCATCTTGCCTGTGATCCTCATAACTGCATACTTTGTGCCTGCAATGCGACGGATGTTCGATGTATCTTTCAGGAGCGCAACAAGCCCAGCATCGTCATGGGGCGAAGGCGGCAGGATGAGATGCACTGCTCCATCCAGCCACTGCACCGCAATGCCATCGATAGCTTCAAATGCAGCTGTGCGCGAATGGCGATGAACATAGATCTGAAAAAGCGGAGGGCCAGCTGGAACCGAACGCGCGCTTTGCACCGCCTCGCCGGCTTGCACACATTCATATTCTCGCGTGCGCAGGAAGCTCAGAATCGATTCCTCCATCAAAAGAGCGCGGGCGCTCGTCCACATTGCATTCGCCTCCGGCAACGCATCCCCTTAGCACACGAAACAAGGAATGTGCAAAAAATCAGCGGTATGCCTGCCCTCGCTGCTCATCGATGTAGTTCGCGGCTGCATGCGCAGCAATGGCGCCATCGGCAGCAGCGGTAATCACCTGGCGGAAGGGAGTCGCCCGCACATCGCCTGCGGCAAACAAGCCAGGAATACTCGATTGCATCGTGCAATCAGTGATGATATAGCCGGTTTCATCCAGTGCAACGCCCGTATCCTTGAGAAATTCAGTCTGCGGTATTGAACCGATGAATATGAAAACAGCTTCGAATGGCTCTTCGGTTATTTCATGCGTCAGCACATTTTCCAGGAGCACCGAACGGATTTTGGTGTCTCCCCGAATTTCTTTTGCAACGGTGTTGAAACGCACCTGAATCGAAGGATTGGACAGTACCCTCTGCGCAAGCGCCTTCTGTGCTCTGAAGCGATCCCGCCTGTGAATCATGACTATTTGATCCGACAATTTGGAAAGATATGTCGCTTCATCGCATGCAGCATCGCCGCCTCCAACCACAAGCATTCTTTTGCCTTTGAAAAAGGGGCCGTCACAGGTAGCGCAGTAGGATATGCCTTTCCCCATGAATTCCTGTTCGCCGGGTATTTCAAGCTGGCGATGTTTTGCCCCGGTTGCGACAAGCACGGTAAGGCTCTCTACAGGCCCGTTGCTCGTTTCGACAATGAAACGCCCGTTTTCTTTGCGAACATTCGAAACGCTCGCATCGATGAATGATGCTCCGAAGCGCTCCGCCTGTACCCGCATGCGTTCCGCGAGGTCATAGCCGGAAATCGGCTCTTCAATGCCGGGATAGTTTTCAAGCGCATCGATAAGCAGCGCTTGCCCGCCAGGCGCCATCTCTTCAATGACCACGGTTTTGAGATTCGCGCGCGCGCCGTATTGGGCTGCAGCAAGGCCTGCCGCTCCTGCTCCGATAATAGCAAAATCATATGGCTGTGACATGTGCTCTCTCCTCTTGTTTAGGCTTATATAGTAATTATAATATATAATTTATAATATATAGACAAGTCCATTCTATTCGGCGCGCCCCTGCTCGCGGTTTTCTGCTGCATCCTTTTCGCTATGGTTCAGCAGGACCATTCGGCAGCGCTGCCTCGCCCCCTCTTTTACTTCTGTTTCCAGCCTCGCATTGGCTTGTCGCAACAGAGCATGCAGAACCATGGAGTCTGCCGCAGACAGCATCCCTTCGCCTTCCAGTTCCAGCACCTGCTCGCCATTTTCAAGGCATCGATAGTCAAGCCTGATCTCGGTTTCAGCTCTTTTTTCGAAAGCAAACCGATACGCGCCGCCAAGAATCTCGAGCGTAGCAAGCGCAAGCGGCACCAGTCTGTCGGGATCGAGCGAGCAATCAGCGGAACTGAATCGCAAATGGACGGTTGAGCCAACTGATTCGAGCGCTTCTTCGGCGGCATGACAGAATTGCGCAAAAAATTTGCCTGCGGAAATGCGGTCGATTTGCTCGGAATTGTACAGCGCTTCATGGACAAGCGCGATGCTCTTCACTTGTGCTTCAAGCTCGCGAAGAACCTCGGATGTATCGCGCCTTGCCGAATCGAGCTGTTTCAGGTGTGCCAGACTGGCAACAAGCTGAAGATTTGTTTTTACTCTGTGATGGATTTCGCGCAAGAGCTGTTCTTTTGCGGCCAAGGATTCTTCAAGGCTTTGCTGGTAAAGATGCATTGCACTGATATCATGGATGACACCAATGGTGTGGGCACTGCCAACAAGATCAGCAAGCAACGGAACATCAATATCCCTTTCGCCATACGCATTGACGAGTCCATAGATGATATGTCCGTCGCGGTGGACAAGCCGCACCTCGAGCTCGCGCGTCATGCGCTCGCCTGACCTTCTCTCATCGAACAGCTTTGGCGCGATTTCCGGAAATTTGTTTGCCTGCCGGATTTTTTCGACAACAATATCCCGAGAAATATTCGGCCTGTCTTCCGGATGAATGATCACACTGAAATGCTTCCCGATAAGGGCGGAAGGCTCATAGCCGAGAAGCGCTGCAGCCTCGTTCAAAAAGACGAAATGCCCTTGCTCATCGAGAATATAGACAATGTCCGGCAACGAAGAAAGAAGATGCTGAACCTGTCCTCTAGCCATTTCCAGGAGCGACCGGGAAGCCGGGTCATTCATGATCTCATAGTAGAAAAGGCTCGGTATTCAGTCAATATGCAGCCAATATGCAAGCGCGACTCGTAGAAATCCAAAGGCAGCTGATGATAGTATGAGCCATGGCATTCAGTTTCCATACCCACAGCACGTTTTGCGACGGCAAAGCGGACGCGCGCACAATGGCAGAGGCAGCATTCGCGCATCATTACACGCATCTCGGATTTTCTGCGCATGCCCCTGTTCCCTTTAAAACGAGATGGAATCTGCCATGGGAACGCGCGCAGTCCTATGTCGAAACCGTGCGCGCGCTCGCGCAAGAGTTCGAGCCAAAGGGAATGAAAATATTTCTTGGGCTCGAGACTGATTATGCGCCTGGCATCACTATGCCGGACAATCCTGCCTATGATGTATTTGGCCTCGATTACCGTATCGGGTCGGTGCACTACATCACCGCTCCTGGCGAAGAGCCCTTCACAGTGGATGAACCGCAGGAGGAATTCGCACGGAATGTGCTCAGATGGGAGCCTGATGGCGATTACCGAAGGATCTGGAAGCGCTACTGGCAGTACATGTCAGAAATGATTGCCCGCGGTGGATTCGACATAATCGGGCACTTCGATTTGGTCAAAAAGAATAACCCTGATGGGCGCTGGTTTGATGAACAGGATCCCGCATACCTCGACGCCGCATTCCAGGCCGTGGAGCTCTCGGCTGAAAAACAACTCGTTGCAGAAATAAATACCGGCGGCATCGCACGCGGCAAACACCACGAAGCATATCCGTCGGTTCGTATTCTCAAGAGAATGCACGAGCGGGGTTTGCGGCTCACGCTGGGCGACGATGCCCATGCTCCATCGCATATCGGAACATATCAGCATGCGGCTATCGATGCCGCTCGCAGGGCCGGATACCAGTCGCTCTGGTATCTCGACGCGCCCGGGGTCTGGAAAGAAATCTCGATAGACGAGGCTGCGCGGCCGCGCTAGCGATTCCTGCGTTCGTCGCTCTTCTGACATTCGACGCACAGAACAGCATACGGAATCGCCTCGAGCCTTTCCTGCGGAATTTTCTTGCCGCATTTCGCGCAAAGCCCATATCGCCCTTGGCTGATACGCAAAAGCGCTGCCTCGATCGCCCGATAGCGCTTGAGGTCCTGGGAGCTGAGAGCCTCTATCATAATGCGGTCGATGTCATCCGACGCGATATCCGCGGAATCTTTTGGGTCAGTTTCGGACAGCACAGTCCGGAGCTGTTCGTTCGATTCGGCGATGGTATCCAGAATTTCCTGTCTTTGCGTAAGCAAGAGATTTTTCATTCTCTCGATGAAGGCATTATCCATCTCTCTCCCCCTCATCAATAACTGGTAAAAAAACCAGTATGCAGTGGATGGGCACAATGCAACGAATCACCGAAAATGTCAAGATGTACAGCAAAGGCGGGCTGCTGTCATGTTGACATTCGGCGCATTGGCTCATAGTATTTCACCTGCGCGCAGGGCGCAAGAGATAGTATGTCTCGAGCTTTCTGCATGTGCCGGCCTCGCTGCCGGCAAAGCGAATCGAAATAGGAGTATGTGTGGCTAAAGAAGAAGCGATTGAGGTGGAGGGCATTGTCAAGGAAGCCCTTCCGAATACCATGTTCCGTGTCGAACTGGCCAACGGACACATCATTCTTGCGCATCTTTCCGGAAAAATGCGCAAGCATTACATCAGAATTGTTCCCGGCGACAAAGTAAAAGTCGGGCTTTCTCCGTATGATCTGAACCGCGGACGCATCATTTACCGCGAGAAATAGACAGCGGTCTGATACGCACCCAGGTGACCCCCCTGCCCCCATTCTGACCGTCCGCAAAGCAGAATTCACCTGCATGCGGATTTTGTTCGAGTTCTTCCCGAACAACATGTACCAGCACTTGCTCTTCCCGCGAATGGTTTCCTTTTCCGTGAATAATGCTCGCTTTCTCCAAACCTTGGGCTGCGCAGCGCGCTAGAAAAGATTGTACAGCCTGGCGTGCTTCCAGTTCGCGCATACCATGAAGGTCGATTTCGGCTTGGGGGCGCATGCGTTTGAATCGCGTGTAGGCTGAAATGGATGCGGCGCGCTCGTCTTCAGGGTCTGGCTGAGCAAGGGCATCTTTATCGACAGTATCGTGAGCTTCGAGCCATTGTTCGAAGATCTTTCCAAAATCCATATTGCAGGAATACATAGCACACAATTCGATTTGTTTCAGGTGGGCGCGGGATGGTACCGCTATGGTGCCAAGCTGCCCGCTTCATGAAAAATGGGGCGCCGCTCTTATTTGCATGCACTGCGCAAAAAGCTCCGTGCTGACCCTTCTTGTGCTGGCATACGGCAGCCGCTATCATAAAAACAAGGATTTTTGCCATGATTCATGCACGACGGTATCATCCGACAAACTTCAAGTTTTTCACGTGGCTGATGCGGTACACGTATGGTCTGTGGCTCAGGCGAGCCTATCGAATTGTCGCCATCAATGCTGAGCTTTTCAAAGAATTGAAGCCGCCTTTCATCCTTGTCGGCAATCACACAACTCTGTTGGACCCTTTTATCGCCAATGCATTTGTGCCCTTCCCTATCCATTGGGTTGCGAGCGACGGAAACATGCGCAGCCCGATTATGCGATTTCTCCTTATCAAACTCGTTGGCAGCATTCCCAAATCGAAAGCCATTCCCGATATCGAAACAGTCAACTGGATTGTCGATATCATACGGCGCAAACATGGAGTGGTGGGCATGTATCCCGAAGGTCAGAGCACGTGGACCGGCACTTCCTTCCCTGCATTTTATTCGAGCGCGAAGCTGTTGCGCCTTTTGCGCGTGCCGGTGGTGCTTGCAAAAACGCAGGGCGGGTATCTGACAAAGCCGCGCTGGTCGCATGTCCGCCGCCCCGGCAAGGTCGAAATTGCGTTTTCAGTATTGTTTACGCCCGAGCAACTGCGCACCACGCCCATTGCCGACATCGACGCAGCGCTCAACAATGCGCTCGCCTACGATGACACAGAATGGTGCAAGCGCGAAGCGATACGCTTCGAAAGCGCGCGCGGTGCCGAAAGCCTCGAACTTGCGCTCTACATATGTCCGAAGTGCGGCGCCAAAGCGAGTCTGCACAGCAACGGCAACAGGTTCGCCTGCGATCGCTGCGATTTTTCGGTGGAATATGGCGCCGATGGCTCATTCGCACTGCCGCCTGGAAGCGCTGATCCTGTTTTTCTGCCGCCATTCAGCAGCGAGCCCTTCCTTGAATCCATTGCGCACTGGGACAGGCTCCAAAGCGCATTCATGCAAGCAGAATTGGCTGAATGGCTGCGCGCTGCCCGCCGGGATCCGATTTTCTCGGACGAGAATATCCAGCTGAAAAAAGGCAAGCGAATTGATTCGATGAAAACGATGCTGCGCGGGCGCATCGATCTTTTTATCGACCGCCTCGAGTTCCGCGATGCCCACAAGCCGGGCAGCGCCACCGGCCCCCTCATCTTTCCGCTTGACACCGTGGAAGCGGAAGGCGTCCTCAAATGGAATTTTTTCGAGTTCTATCAGGGCATGAATGTCTATCGCGTTGTATTTGGAGACCCGAAGGCATCAGGCAGAAAATATGCCGATGCCATCGGGCTATTGCATGAGCTTTCGCACTCTCATTTGCCGGGGTGGTAGAAATTGTCGCTCGGCATGGCGAAGCGCCGTTTTCGAGCAAGGATAAGGTAGATAACCGTCACAAGAATCTGATATGCCACCGCAATACCCATGAAGATCCAGAATGGCGTCATCGAACCGGTGGTGTACGCTTTGGCAGGAAGATTAATAGTCAGAATGAAGGGAATAGCCAGCACAAAGGTGAGCCCCGCCGACAGCATATAATCCGATGAAACTTTCGTTTTGAACTCGGGGTCCATTACACGGAGCAAGGCAAGCCCCGTAGACAGCGTTCCGGTCGAAACGCCATACAGCATGAGCATGCGTTCGAAACGAAAATCTCTGAAAATGCGCGAGCATACCCATGGAAGCGTGTAGTACACCATAATACCGCAAAGAGTTGACATAAGGAGGATCGGAAACCAGTACTTCCCGACAAAGACGAGCGAAATGGCTGCAAGCGCGCCCGCCACCATATAGTCCACCGCCATGCCTGAGATACGCGTCAGGCTGTTGTCATCCAGCACATATCCCAATTTGAGCGCGTCGATGATTTTGCGGACAATAATAGCGATAATCGCTGAAAAAATAAAATTGATGCCCCACAAGTTTGTCGCAAGTTCCATTCCTGCCTTTCCGGCAAAACCAAACACAAAGGTGAGGCCTTTCAAAAACAGAAAACTCAAAAAATACACAAATACGACGAGCGCCGCATGATAACTGAACGAATCGATTGCTTCGGAATCGGTGGTGAGCTGTGCGCCAATTGGTTTTTCAGCTTCCCGGGGTATAATGCCGGTGAGCATTGCCTTGTCGCTCATAGCAGTCAGCTGGTCAGATTTCATCCAGCCCTTCCGGATGCCTTTATGAATAAGGAGCATCCCGCCAAAGCATGCCCACAGATAGCCGATTGCGGCAAATGTAAGCCCTACAGAGGCACCGCCTTCGAAGCCCATGGATTCCCAGCCCTTGCCAATCGCATATGCCTGCCCAGGGCCCAACGCAAACCCAAGCGGCAAATGCAAGCCGAATGCGGGGTGGATTTTGGGCAGGAAAAACAGCGTAAGGAGAAGGCCCAGAATCGCCTGCGACGCATAGCCAAATAGAATCACCGCCGACATCCCGAGCACGCCTCCATTGGATCGCGAGCCTTTGATCTTTGGCGGCGAGGAACGAAGCGACATGCTGATAAAGGAAATATTGAGCAAGTGATAGACAAGATCACCCAATCGGTTTGTTGCATAGCCGATAGGTGGCAGCAGGTAATTATAGATTGGCAGAAGGAGAAAGCCGGCCGTCAGTGCGTTCGGAACCAGATATTTCTGTAAAGACGTAATCTTCGAGCGCAAGAAGGTGGCAAACACGAGGGCGATCGAGATAAGCCCTGCATCGATAACGAATTTCCAGCTGAAGTCCATGGAGCACTCCTTGACACATAGTGTAAAATCGTTTGTGAAGACACGCAACTGGGGTCAAGAATTGCCACAATGAATGACCGCGAAATCGCGAAGCTCGCGACCTGCAATCTCTTTCGCAATGTCTCTATTGAACGGTTTGCAGACTTCATGAAGGCTGCCCGATACCGCGAACATGAGTTCCGCAAGGGCGGGCTGATCCTTCTACAAGGATGTGTGTATGCTTCGCTCTATATTCTGTTGGATGGTTCCGCATATGCCGAAATGACTGACAACGAAGGCCGCTGCATGCGGGTCGAGACCTTCGCGCCAGTGGAAGCGCTTGCGAGCGCCGTGCTGTTTTCGCCGAAGCCAGTTCTGCCAGTAACGGTCGGCGCTCAATCCGATTGTCGCATTATTTCATTTCCTAAAGAAGAAATAATAAAAATGTGCATGAGCGAAAAGGCTATTCTGGAAGGCTTCCTTGCCGATAGTGGCGCTCGGGTTCAATTCCTGAGCGAGCGGCTGAGGCTGACGCGCTTTGCAACGCTCCGCCAGCGCATTGCGGATTGGCTCGTGAGGAAAGCACAGGCTCAGCACACCATGCTGCGGGACAGCTCCGAAACAGCTCAAAGCCCTAGCCCAGCTGCACAAAATCCTGTCAGTATCCGGGTCGAGCCTTCATTCGAAAAAATGGCCGACCTCATGGGCGTCGCGCGGCCAAGCCTCTCGCGCGAGCTGTCGCACATGCGCAGTGATGGGCTCATCGATATGGAAGGAAGAACGATCATTCTTGAAGATATCGAAGCATTGAAAAATATTAGAAATCCGAAAAGCCGCCAGCCATGAATGTATCGATTATCCAGCGCGCAATGCTGCCTTTCATGGGAAGTTCAGGGAGATTGTCCGCGGTATACCAATCGAGGTGATCGATTTCCTTGCCATCGGGACGCGCTTCCCCGCCTGCCCAGTCCGCGACAAAGCCCAGCATGAGCGAATCGGGGAATGGCCATGGCTGTGATCGCACATACTTGAGGTTTTTTACTTCAATGCCAGCTTCTTCGCGGATTTCGCGCGCAGCAGCTTCTTCCAAGGTTTCTCCGATTTCGACAAAGCCCGCCACAAGGCTATGCCGGTTGCCGGGAAACCGCACATTATGCTCGAGGAGAATCTCTTTGCCCTTTCGAACCAGCACAATCACCACAGGGGACATTCGGGGGAAAAACAAACGCTTGCACCGCGGGCAAAACCGCGTACCATAGGCATGGTCATCGAGCGGCTCCCGGACATCCTCATTGCCGTTTGCATCGACAAGCGGCGCACCGCAAGCCCCGCAAAAGCGCGATACTGCCGCCCATTGGGCATGCGCCCGCGCCAGCAAGACAAAGCGCCCGAGGTGTGAAGAAAAAGATAGCGCAAGTTGCCGCGAGGGGAAGGGAACAAATGCCCCAAGACTGGCCACTTCTGCAAAAGGCTCGTCATCGTCCTTCAAAAGCACCGCGCCATACACCAAGCCTTGGAACACAAAAACGGAATATGAGTAGCCATCGGGCTTGGCCGAAAAGAGCGAAAGGGGGATCGCTCCGGCCGGCCAGGAGACCGAGCCAGGCGATATCTCCGGAAAATTCGGAAAATGTGCCTCAGAAGCAGCTGTTGAATCTGCGGATTCAGCCATAGATTGCAGCTGCCCGGCAGCCTGCGCGGGCACAAGGCAATCCTGCCCACGGAAGAGCATAAATCGCTGAGGATCTTTCCTCATATACGCTTTTATGAGCGGTGCCGCAGCACCGTTTCTTCGATAATACGCAGCTGTGAGCGATACAGGCCGGTAATGTTCGTGCCATAATCCGCTACCAGCCTCAGCATGTCGCGGGGATGCCCCTCCTCGTCGCTGCCGTTGATGCGGTCGCCGGCGTCGCCAAGGCCGGGCATGATGTACGCGCGCTCGTTGAGGCTTGGATCCATCCACAGCGTGTAAATCGTGATGTTGTCGATGGCGCGCACCACGCGCAGGCTCCCTTTGAGCGCGCTGATGACATTGAAAAACTTGACGGAAGCTGGCTTCACGCCCTGTTCGAGAAGATATTTAACAACCGTGACCAATGAGCCGCCCGTCGCGTTCATCGGGTCGGCGAACAAAAGATGTTTGCCATCGAGCTGAGCCAAGTCGAAGTAGGAGTGATCGAGGTCGAGCACATATTCCATTGTGGTCTCGCTTTTCGTATCGTCGCGTTTTATCTTGAAGAGCGCGAACGGCGTAATATAGCCGGTCGATGAATATTCCTGGATTTCTTTGGAAAGAATCATCGATGGCAGGAGGGCTCCCCTCAGCATGACGCACATCACCGTATCGTGGACTGCATCGTCGACATTCGGGATTTTATGCACTGCAAAATTCTGCACAGGGATGGTAACCGGCGTGCGCACGATAAGGTAATTCTTGTTAGTACGGCCCGATCCGCCGAATGCAAGCGTAAAAAGAAGCTCGAACGCGCGCTGGATATAGTAGACGAATTCCTGCCGGCCGGTGTTGACATCGCGCAGCTTTGCAATGAGGCGCGAAACCTCGCCATGCGTTTCCTGCGGCGAGACAAAAGAATATACCTGAATGCGCGGCTCGGCAGCACAGATTTCCTGCATGAGCGAACCCATGCGGTTGTAGAGGTCGATAAGCGTTTGCTCTTCGCGGTGCTTCTGCGATTCCGAAGTGCTGGTCGCAAGGATATTGAACGAAACCATTGCATGACGGTACAGCGAATCCATCTGCGACAGGTAATCGAGATCTTTCGCGCTGAGATAACCGTCGAGGTCTTCAGCTTTCAGAATGATTTTGCTCACGCGCTGCTCCATCGCCGGCCGGCGCTCAAACCTGAACGATTTCGCCCGTCACGCCGCTTCCGATGCCGAGCGCGTTCCCCTCGTCAAAATCGAGATGACATTCGAGCGCATACGTCGGATGCACACGGCATACGACATTGAGAAGGATTGCGCCGCGCTCCTCGCCGACTTTCAGGGCAACGAGCTGCTTGTCGACCACGCCGAATCGCTTTGCGGATTCCGGATCGAAGTGGATGTGGCGTTTGGCAATGATAAGGCCCTTTTCTTTCTTGACCGAGCCCTTGGGTCCGATGATCTCGAAGGGGAAGCTTCCCTCGAGCTGGCCGGATTCGCGCACTGGGCAGCCCGGAACACCGAGCTTGAACACATCGCTCGCAAGAATTTCGCACTGCGTTTCTTTGCGCTCCGGGCCGAGAATGCGCACACCTTCGAACTGGCCTTTTGGCCCCTTGATGGTCACTGTTTCCGCGCATGCGAACTGGCCTGGCTGCATGAGATCCTTTGTTTTTGTGAGCTGGTATCCCTTGCCGAACAGTGCTTCGATATCCTCGCGCGACAAGTGAATATGCCGATTGGACAAATTGACGATCATTTTTGTTTCGGGCATGGAGGTCCTCCTGATATGGCACAAACAAATTTTAGATAAAACTGGCGCCGCTCCTAAGAGCGGCGCATTATTTTACTGTGCAATGCAATTTATCGCAAGGATGAAACGCCGGATCAATGCTACAGAATGGCTGTATACAGAAAGAAAAAGGAAGTCCCGCGGAATATCAATGCGTATGTTCGCAATGTGCTATAACTTTCTGGATATCCCATCCTCCATGCACAAGCCCAACGACCGCTTCGAGGATTTCGCGCGGATTATCCTGCCCCCAGATATTGCGTCCCATCGCGACGCCTGATGCACCAAGGTCCATTGCGCGCGCGATACTCTCAAAAAGCGCCGGGAGCGAGTCGGTGCGCTCTCCGCCGAGGAGCACAATCGGGACATGCGTGCCGCAAGCAATCTGCACAAAGTCATCGATGGATTGCGGCATAGCGGCTTTGATAAAAGCGGCGCCAATTTCTTCTGCGGCGCGAACTGCAATAGCGAGCGCATCTGCGCGAGTCGAAAACTCGCCCTTTTCGAAAGCCATCGCTTCGATCATGACTGGCAAGCTGCAGGGCTCGCAGGCGGAAATGAGCCCGGCTGCATTCTTGATGAATTCTCCTTCGCGGGCATGGCCGAATTTGATCGTAATTGCCACGGCATCGGCGGCCCAGCGAACCGCATCTTCGGCCCCGGCAATCAGCTCTTCCTCGAAGCGCCCGCCAAGCGTGGTAAAGCCCCCGCTTGCACGCAACACAAGCCCAAGCTGCCGCTTCCAGGCCTCAAGGCCGGCCCGGACAAATCCTCGGTGCGCGAGAATGGCATCGGCACCGCCTTCTGCACAAAGCCGGGCAAGTTCGCGCGGAGACTCAATACCCTTGAGAGGCCCGGCAATTGCCCCATGGTCGGCAGCAACGATCACGGTCCTGCCATCTTCCCTGAAAATACGCTGCATGCGAAGGATTGCACCCTCATTCATGGTTTTTCCTCCTGGGCCTCACCCAAATTGGCCGCCCGCTTCAATAAAGGAAAAAGATCCGCAAGGCGCCGGTACGTTTCGCGGTAGACAGAAAAAAGTTCATCATAGAGCGCTGCATATTCCCGCCGCGGCTCGAATATCGCTCGCGGTGCAAAAACATACTCGGCAGCCTGGGCCAAGCTTTTCTCTTCTCCGAGCGCGAATCGCCCGATAGCGAGACAGCCCGCCAGCTCGGGCTCTGAGAATGCAGGTACCTTTACTGGCTTGCCGGTGATATCGGCCTTGATCTGATTCCAAATCGCAGACTGCGCCGGCATGCCGGTCGAGCGCAGGTCCTCCACATGAGCCCCTGCATCTTCCATAACCGAAATGACATCGCGCATTGCAAAGGCAGTGCTTTCCATAACCGCCCGCACCATTGCGTCAAGGTCATGTTCAAGCCTCAAGCCCAGAAAAACACCGCTTGCATCAGGATCCCAATGAGGCGAGCGCTCCCCTGCTAGATAGGGAAGAAACACGAGCCCTAAGGCGCCGGGCTTTGCTCGTTCCGCACGCGAGTAGATTGCACCAAAGCTTTCTTCGGGCAGAAATCGATCCTTGAACCAGGCGAGGGCCTTGCCGCTTGTGGAAATGACGCCGGAGATGTTGTAGTAGGGCTCGATGATGTGCGGCATGACAAGAAGGCCAGATGAGGCGGCGCGACTTGCGGAGGGCGCGGCGTTCGCCAAATCTGTTGCTGCACAGAGATTGATGCCTTCCGATGTGCCGCCTTTATCGCAGGTCCGGCCAGGAGCCACGGTCGCTGTTCCAAGAAGTGAAGCGATAAAATCAGGCCCGCCCATCACGACTGGCAGCCCCGCGGGAACGCCATAGGCTTCCGCAGCCTGCGCATGCACATGCCCGACAATGCCGCCTATTCCGATGGATGGCGGAAATTTTCTTTCGTCCAGCGCGAGCGCACGCAGCGCTGCCTCGTCCCAGATAATCTTTGTGTATCCCCGATTGGGCAGACAGGTGGTCCATTCGCCGGTAAGGCGCCCTGCGACAAATTCAGGACAAGAAACAAAATATCGCGAAGCTTCATACAGATGCGGCATATGGCGCCGTATCCAGAGGATTTTCGGCAAATTGAAGGCTGCATCGAGGGAATAGCCGAGGGCGGCACTTGCTTCCTCGGATTCGAAAGAAGCCCGCCTGTCGAGCCAAGTTATAGCATTGGCAAGAGGCTCGCCATGTTCATCAATGGGCAAAATTGTCGGGCCATTTCCACAGATAACCAGAGCCTTGAGCGTGGCTCGCGCGGTCTGATCAAGGGGACCCACCAAGCGGCCTGCAATTTCAGCCATTGCTGTCAGCCACCCCCGGGCATCGATCTCGTGAATAAGCCCGGAGCTCCGGGAATCTTCTGCCAGTTCGACTTCAGCCATCCCCAGACAAGCACCGAGCGCATCAAAGATGGCTCCCTTCGCGCGGCTCGTTCCAAAATCGATCGCGAAAATCACGCTTGGCTCCTCATGGAAGGCTGTGCATCAGAACAACTCGGTAGGCTTTGCCTGAGAGCGCAGTACGGAAACCTTCCTCGATGGTCGAGAATGACGTGCGGGCGGAGATGAGCGGCTTTACGTCAATTTTACCGAAAGAAAGCAGGCGCACCGCCTGGAAGAAATCCTCCTGGACCCGTCCTTCCGTGCCGGTTATCAAAAGCTCGTTGCGGTGGATAGTGTTGAGGTCGAGCGGAATTTGCATCACATCTTCGTATGCGGTGTAGATGTTTATACGGGCGGCCTTAGCCATCGCACGAATCGCCGGCTCGAGGGCTGCGGGAGAGGGACTCGCAATGACGCAGCTCGAAAACCCAATGCCATCGGTAATTTCTCTGCCGAACTCGACAATATCGGTCTTCGCAGGATCGATGACAAAATCAGCGCCAAGCGCTTTTGCCGTATCTCTGCGCACGGCGTCCGGCTCGCTTACCGTGATCCGCAAGCCCATCGAACGCGCGGCAAGCACATGCAGAAGCCCCATCGTCCCCGCTCCGATAATGAGCAAATCTTCAGTCATCGCAACCTTGAGCCGTTTGAGAGAATGAATGCAGCAGGCAAGAGGCTCCGCAAAGCTGGCTTCTTCATAGCTCACTGAGTCCGGGACAGGGAAAATCTGATTCGGTCGCACCACGATATATTCCGAAAAGCCGCCCAGCATGCGCGCCGGGTTTTTGTACCGGTTTAAACACAGATTCGATTTGCCGATACGGCAGTAGTAGCATTCGCCGCAGCGCTCAACCAGGTCCAATGCTACTTTCTGCCCGGGAGAAAGCTCCTCGATCACCTTCGAGCCCATAGCAGCGATGAGCCCTGCAGCCTCATGGCCTGGCACGAGCGGCAAGGGCAGTCGCATTGCGCCGGTGAAAAGCCTTTGCTCGAGCGTGCATATGCCGCAGGCTTCGAGCTTGACGAGAACCTCGTTTTCTTTGGGCTCAGGACGAGGTCTTTCTTCGATTTCGAACCTTCCAGGGGCAACCAGGACAGCGGCTTTCATCGCAGATTATTCCTTGAGTTGATTATACACAGATTCATCGCAAAATCCATCGAAACTGCAGTCTTTGCATTCGTCGCCCGGGCAGGAGAAAAACGACTTCTTCTCTTTGATGGCGGTAATGTTCTCATCAATCTGGGCTATGTGGCGCCGGGCTTCCAGAATTTTCGCTTCTTCCTCTTTCTTCTGGTCTTCGTAGATCTGCAGCATGAGGAGGCGGCATTTTTCTCCGCTCGGATCCTCGGCATACAGCATGAAAAATTCGCGTATCTGGCCGAGCGTGAGGCCGAGGCGTTTCAACTCTTCGATGCGCTTGAGGCGGATGATGACGTCCGCGGGGTAACGGCGATGGAGCCCTTCGGTACGGTTCGAGGCTTCGATGAGGCCGAGTTCTTCGTAATAGCGGATGGTGCGGGAGGTAACGCCGAATAATGAAGCAAGTTCGCCGATTTTCAATAAGCGTTCAGTCAATGCGGGCACCTCTTGAATAAATGCTAAAAAGCACTATACTAAATCTTACGTGAGATTAAACTTCACGTCAACTTTCAGGGCAGGTAAAGTTTGCTCACTGAAGCAATCGATTGAGCGTTCACGCCCCCCTGCTCTTCTTCCCCAAGGAGGGATCATATGCGCCGATTTCTAGTTGCATTTGTTCTTGCTATTGTTGCCGGTACTGCGCTTTGGGCACAAGCCCCCCGCATCGGAGTATTCATTCCAGGCGTCCGCGAAGGAAGCCCGATCTACGATACCATGGCGAAAGGCGCCGAGCGCCTTGCTGCCGAAATCAGCGGCGCCAGCATCAAAATCTTCGAAGCAGGCTTCAATCAGGCTGAATGGGAAGAAAAACTCACCTCATTTGTCGCATCCGGCAAATTCGACATTGTCATAACCTCGAATCCATCCATGCCCGAGCTTGTGAACAATGTCTCGAAGAGCTTTCCGAAGCAAAAGTTCATCTGCCTCGACGGCTACCTGCCAGGCAACCCGAACGTGTACAGCGCTCTCTACAACCAGCTCGAACAGGGCTATGTCACCGGCTACCTCGCGGGGCTCGTGTCGATTTCCGGCATGAAAGGCACAAATCCGGACAAAAAAATCGGCATGATTATCGGCCAGAACTATCCTGTCATGGATAAAATGATCATTCCCGGATTTATGCAGGGACTGAAAGCAGCCGACCCTGCATTCCAGCTCGACATCCGCGTGCTCGGAAACTGGTACGATGCAGCAAAAGCAGCCGATTTGAGCCGGAGTCTCTACGCGGCCGGAGCTGATATCATTCTGCCTATCTGCGGTTCAGCGAGCCAGGGAGCGGTCAAAGTCGCGCAGGAAACAGGCAAGTATCTCGTCTTTTTCGATGATAACGAGTTTGCGCGTGCGCCGGATAATATTCTCGGCTGTGCCGTGCTCCACCAGGAAGATCTCGCATACCGCAGTCTCAAAGCTGCAATCGAAGGCAAACTGCCCTTTGGCAAGGCCGATGTTGTCGGTATGAAAGAAGGCTACATCGAGTTTCTGAACACCAATCCTGCATACATAAAAAACGTCCCCGAACCGATCCGCAAAAAGGTCGACGCCGCAATCCAGTCGATCAAATCTGGCCAACTTACGTTCCAGGTGCCTTCGCTGTAAAATGCAGCCCATGATTGCAGTCCGGATGCGCGGCATCTCCAAGCGCTACTTTCCCTCGGGCATTCGCGCGAACGACGAGGCAATGCTCGAAGTTGAACGAGGAAGCATCCATGCGATCGTTGGAGAGAATGGAGCCGGCAAGACCACCCTTATGAAAATCCTTGCCGGCCTGGAACTGCCGGACGCCGGAACAATAGAAATCGAAGGCAAGCCAGTACATATCCAATCTCCTGCTCATGCGCGCGAGCTCGGGATCGGCATGGTGCACCAGCATTTTCTTATGTTCGATGACCTCACGACGGCTGAAAACATTTTCTTCGGTCTCGAGCCGCTCCGCGTTTCGAAAATACCGGGAGTATTGGGCATTCTCGACAGGCAAAGTCTTGTCGAGCAGACAAGGCGCATCGCTGCGGACTACGGATTTGTGCTCGATCCGATGGCTCAAGCAGGAGATCTCAGTATAAGCGCTCGTCAGCAGGTAGAAATTTTGCGCCAGCTTGCGCGCAATCTTCATATCCTTATCCTCGATGAGCCGACTTCGGTACTCACAGAACAAGAAACGACCGCGCTTTTTGAAAAATTGGCAGAAATCCGCCGCATGGGGCATACGATTATCATCGTCACGCACAAAATCGACGAAGTGATGCGTATCGCTGACAGAGTCACCGTCATGCGCCAGGGAAAAACCATCGGCACCTATGATATTGCAGCAACAACTGCCAATGAACTTGCCTGCCTAATTATGGGGACGAATGTCTGCGAAGAAATTAGCCCGCGCACAGAACCTGCAGCGCAAGGCCCTGTCGTGTTCCAGATCGAGGGCTTGAGAGCTCGAGGCCATCATCATGGTGAAACTGGTGTAACTGATCTGCACTTTGCAGTGCATGCAGGCGAAGTTCTGGGTGTCTGTGCTCTGAGCGGAAATGGCCTAGCTGAGCTTGAAGATGCGCTGGGCGGTTTTTTGGTTCCCTCAAAAGGCTTCTGCATATTCGATGGATCGCGGCTAGATATTCGACGAATCCATGAATACCGCCAGCTCCTCAAAAAGGGAGCAATCGGTTATCTGCCTTCGGATCGCATGCGCCGCTCAATGGCTCTTTCGCTTACTGTTCGCGACAATTTCATGGCAGTCTCCCGTACGCGCTATTTCCACAGAGGCTGGTTCAGATCGACTCTCGCGACAAGACAGACACAGGATGCGCTTCACAGCTTCGATATTTCAGCTCAACCGGAACAGAAAACAGTCGAACTCTCAGGCGGCAATATCCAGAAGCTTGCGATAGCTCGTCTTTTCTCTATCCAGCTGCCCAAATTGCTCATTCTCTGCGAACCAACATGGGGGCTCGATATCAAATCGACAGAGAATGTGCACCGGCGAATACTCGATGCCAAAGCCGCTGGCTCGGCTATTCTCATCTTGTCCTCCGATGTCGATGAAATTCTTGCGCTCGCTGATAGTATTATGGTTCTCTACCGGGGGAGGGCTGTTTTGCTTGCGTCCAACAGCGGAGAGCTGAATCGCGAGCGCATCGGTGAGTATCTGCTCGGAGCAAGGAGCGAATGATGCACTCCGAAAGAGAATTGCCTGCAGGCGCCAGAATTGCGCTTGCTGTGGCGCTGTCTATTGCGCTCGCTGCGGCCGTGCTTGCGCTTTTTACAAAAGATTTTTCCCCGGCGCTGGGACAGTTCTTTTTCGAGCCATTTGCAAATCGTTATTTTTTCGGTAATTACATTGCAGATTCCGTACCGCTCATGATTGCGGGCTTGGGAGTCCTCATCGCGTTCCGGTCTAGGAATTTCAACCTGGGCGGCGAAGGGCAGATCTATGCAGGAGCAATTGCTGCGGGAATGCTCGCACTGTCGTTGCCGGAACGCATATCACCCGCTGAAGCATGGCTTTTTGCTGCACTTGCCGGCATGGTGGCCGGCGGGCTGATCGGCGCGCTCTCCGGGATTCTCAAGGCTCTCTGGCATGTTTCGGAGATGATTTCTTCCTTTTTAATTTCCGCTATCGTGCTCAATGTCGGAGACTATCTTATAACTGGTCCTTTTCAGGATCCTGCGAGCAATTTCCAGACAACACGGCAGATTTCCTCGCAGCTCCTTTTGCCCAGGATTCTTGCTCCATCAAAACTGGATATATCGGTATTCATCGGATTGGCGCTTATCGCTGTCCTTGCAATCATGAGCAAGCATACAAGGCCGGGGTTTGAATTGAGAGTGTGCGGCGAAAACGAAGAATTCGCGCGTTATTGCGGTATTCCTGTGGCGTTGTATCAATCAGCGGCCATGGCCATTTCAGGAGCGCTCTATGGCTTGGCTGGCGCGCTGATTGTGATGGGTCCGCAGGCGCGTGTTATGCGCGGTTTTTCGAGCGGGCTGGGATGGAGCGCAATTTCGGTGGCTTTGCTTGCCCAAAGCAGCGAAGCAGGGGTTCTGCCCTCTGCCCTTTTTATTGCTTACCTCAAAGCAGGCTCTGATCATGTCATGATAGGGTCAGGAGTTCCTTCCGAAATCATTTCGATTCTGCAAGCGGCTGCAATGTTCTTCATCACAGCGCGCCATTTCCCGGTCCGCAAGAGAAGGCGCCCATGAGCACCCCAATCACGATTCTGGCAGACATCCTCAAATATACAATTGCAGCAGCTACCCCCCTTTTGTTCGCTTCGATCGGAGGGCTGTTTTCCCAACTCGCGGGCATGCTGAATATTGCCCTTGAAGGACTCATGGGGTTGGGCGCTTTTTTCGGAATGGCTGCAGCAGGAGCCTCGGGGAGCCTTGTTGTTGGCGCAATGGCCGGGATAGCCGCTGCGGTTGTCGGCTCCTGGCTTATGGGGATTATCACCATCAAGTTCAAGGCGAACCTGTTCATAACAGGGCTCGCGGTGAACCTCCTCGCGGTTGGTGTAACCGCTGTTCTCTCCCAATCCTGGTTTCACACCAAAGCGGTTGTGGCTTTCGACATCCCGCGCGTGATGCCCGCATTCCCCGCTTTCCTCGGACGAATTCCCTTTATAGGCCCTGTCTTGTTTTCCCAGAATATTCTATCCGCAAGCGCGTGGCTGTGGGTGATTGCTGCGGCGTTCATTATCAGGAATACGCGCCATGGTGTGCGAATCCGCGCGACGGGGATGAATGAGGAAGCGGTGAATGCGCTGGGCTATCGACCCGACCGGTACCACATGGCCGCGCTGATCTGGTCGGGAGTCGGGAGCGGGCTTGGCGGTTTTGCGCTTGGCGTATCAATATCGGCCTTTGTACCGAACATCACTGCGGGGCGGGGGTGGATTGCGCTCGTTGCAATGTATCTCGGGCGCGGAAAACCATTATGGATTGCCGCTTCCTGCTTATTGTTCGCTCTTGCAGAGAGCTTGTCGAATTATGTACAGGGGTTCTCTGCAATTCCGCCTTTGCTGGTGCTCGCGCTTCCCTATGCGGTGACCCTGGTTTCGCTCGTTGCTGCGGCGGCGGGCAAAAAAGATTAAAAAGAACAAGAAGCCGCTAGCTGGCTTTCATGCCAATTTCGTCCAGTACTTCCGGCAGCTCATAAATCGTTTTGATGCGTCGACAAGGCAGGTCAGGAAATCGGTTCATCTCGTCTTTCAGAACAGCGGGACCGCCGAGATCGGCATATCCTTTGACATATTTCGGAAGATCATCTACAAACAGCGTCTCTCCCAGCGCAAATCCGGAAGCATCGAGCGCGCGAAGGTAAGCCTTCGGATTCGGCTTGCCCAACAATTCATTGAACCAAATATCATAGACCCCAATAAAACATTCTGCTATTCCCAGTTTCGCAAGGATGCGCTCCGCGTGCTCCCAGGGTGCATTCGTAAGAACAGCTTTGGGCAGCGGAATCGAATTCAGCATGAGGCGCAGGACATGATCCGGCTCGAGGCAGTCTTCTTCGCCTTCGGGATGAATATAGCTGAAATAGCGCTCCGGTTCCGCGAAGCCTTTTTCGCGCATCAGCCATTCAAGAGTAGTGCCATACGGCTTTGCATGCTCGCGACGGAATTTTCCTGCCTCGGAGAATGGCAGATTGAATATGTCGGCCACAAACTGATTCATGCGCTGCAACACGCCCGTTTCAAGGCCTGTAGCTTCCGAATAAAGGGTGTTGTCAAGATCGAAAAGCAGCGCTCGTATCATTTGTGTATTGTAATACCATAGATGCCGCGCCAGGGGCAAGGGCAACCGAAAAGCCCCTATACAAGGGCAGCCCGCGCCTGGCGGACTTGCTGAATGCGCTGCCAGCCGAATCGCTAGCCTGCAAGCCGCTCCTGTGGTATTTTTAGCCTGTCGCTAGCAATAAAACAGGAGCAATCAATGATACCGATTGGTGATGACAATTCCGGAAGGCGCGGCAAAGCTGTTGTGAACTGGATCTTCATAGGGCTGAATGTCTTTGTATTCGTTTTTATACAGAAATTTGCGCTCGACGATTATGCGACGCTGGCGCTCGCAGCCATTCCGGAAGAGATCCTGTCGGGGCACCGGCTTTTCACGCTTATCACAAGCCAATTCACCCATGCAGGCTTTGCTCACATTCTTGGCAACATGATCTTTCTGGCTGTATTTGGAGACAATGTCGAATGCCGCATCGGAAAGTTCCGCTATATTCTTCTGTATCTGCTTTCCGGCACGTTTGGCATGCTGCTCCAGATTCTGCTTGCGCTGATGGCGGGCGGTGCAGCCTTGCAGATGCCACTTGTCGGCGCCTCTGCAGCAATTTCCGGCGTGCTCGCTTCGTACCTCGTCCTGTTTCCGGGGAACAAGGTTGTGGTCCTTCTTTTCTATTTCATTCCGACAGCCCTGTCTGCGTGGGTGGTCATCGGTTTCTGGTTCGTGCTCCAAGTTCTTGGCGGGCTGTCCGGCCTTGCCAGCATCCAGTCTGGAGGGACGGCATATTTTGCGCATATCGGTGGTTTTGTGAGCGCTTACCTCTGGTCGCGAGGGTACAAGAAAAAAGAACTCGAGCGCATTCTGGCATGGCGCAAGCGGAGACTGTCGGGGGATAACGATGGTTTCCACTGGTGGATTGTAGACGATTAAACAATGGCTGAGCGAAACGAGCGGTATCGAGGTCTCTTTCTCCATGCAAAGGATACAGCCCGAGGCGACAGGATTGTCACATTTCTTTGCAAAGAAGGTATTTTGTCGCTCTTTCTTTTCGGCGGACCCAAAAGCTCGCTCAGATCTGTTGCGACTCCCTATATTCTCGCAGATATCGAAGTCTATCGTGACCGGCGCAATGATTTTTCGAAGCTGACAGGAGCCACGATCCTCGAGACGTTTGACAGCCTGCACACGAGCTTTTCGCATATGCAAGCCGCCGCTGCTGCTGCCGAGTTTGTGATTCGCACATCCGCGTTTGGTGGTGAATACGGCCTCGCTCTCCAGATGATAACGACATTGCTCCGCGAACTCCCTTCAATCGAAGAAGACTCAGCCCCCTATGCCATGTATGCATTCCTCTGGAATGCCCTGGCTCCGCAAGGATTGGCGCCTGACATCAGCGCATGCGAGCATTGCGGCAAGCGATTCACAGAGGAAGGCTCGCTTCCCGGGCGCCTTTTGGCGGGTGAGCGGAGTTTTCTCTGCGCCAGATGTGCGGAAGAGCGACGAAGGCAAGGGTTCCCGGCTTCGGCGATGCTATTGATCGATGCAATGGTGCTCCAATGCTTGAGGGAAATTTTAGATGTTTCGTACAGCCAGGCCGCCCGGTGTATGAGCGCAAATCCATCGCTTCTTCATATCGAAGCGATCATCGAATCGCTTGCGGAATCCGCAGCAGAAGGTCCGTTGCAGAGCCTTCGACTGTTCCATTAGTGCTTTTACATATCAAAAAATTGAAGTAATATACATATCTATTGCGACACAATTAAGAAGCAGCCAAAGCAGGAGACAGTATCAATGAGAGCAGTCGATATCTTGATGAAAAAGCGGGCGGGCGAAACGCTCACCGAAGCCGAAATCCGTTTTATTATCGATGGATACGTAAAAGGGGAAATACCGGATTATCAGATCTCCGCCCTTTTGATGGCGATATTTTTCCGCGGCATGACAGCGAAGGAAACCGCTATCCTGACCGAGACAATGCTCGATTCCGGCGATCGGATGGATCTGTCCGGTATTCCCGGCCCTTTTGTCGACAAGCACTCTACGGGCGGCGTGGGAGACAAAATATCCCTCCCCCTTGCCCCTATGGTTGCTGCATGCGGCGTCAAAGTCCCGATGATGTCCGGGCGCGCGCTTGGCCACACAGGGGGAACGCTGGACAAGCTCGAATCCATCCCTGGCTATCGCACAAGCCTCGAGCTTTCCGAATTCCGTAAAGGCCTCATCGAAGACGGTTTTGCGATGACCGGCCAGACTGCCCGCGTCGTACCAGCAGATAAAAAGCTCTATGCGCTTCGCGATGTCACTGCAACCGTTGAATCGATTCCGCTCATCACCGCTTCGATTCTGTCCAAAAAAGTAGCCGAAGGCGCTGATGGCATTGTATTCGATGTAAAATGCGGCTCAGGCGCCTTCATGAAGACCTACAACGACGCGAAGACGCTTGCGTCGAGCCTTGTCGCAACCGGCACTGCAATGGGCAAGCGCGTCGTCGCTGTCCTCACGGACATGTCCCAGCCGCTCGGCTACAAGGTCGGCAATTTCCTCGAAATCGAAGAGACGCTGGATTGCCTTGAAGGAAAAGGCCCTCAGGATGTTATGGAACTCACCTTCAGGCTGGGAGCCTGGATGCTCGTACTCGGCGGAACTGCAGAGACAATCGAAGAAGGACGCGCCCGCTGCGAAGAGGCAATCAGCTCGGGTGCAGCTCTCGAGCGATTCTATCGCAATGTCCTAAGGCAAGGCGGCAATGTCGGCGAGATGCTCAAGCGGCGCGGGTCCTGGCGATCGGATTTTGCGCGCGAACTCAAGGCCGAAAACGATGGATATATCGAATCGATCGATGCGCTCGATATCGGGCTCGCGGGGGTCTATCTCGGCGTCGGCAGGAATCGTACTGAAGACAATGTAAGCCCCACCGCAGGTTTTATTTTCGAAAGAAAACGCGGCGACCTCATAAAAAAAGGCGATCGCATCGCGATTGCATATGGAAAAGACGAAGCGAGCCTCGATCCCGCAATGGCTCTTGCTCGCAAAGCTGTATCGATTTCAAAAGAAGCGCCACAGCCACTATCGCTTGTCATTGAGGAAATCACTGCCCCATGAAATGGACAAAAAAAGAAATCGACCCGACTTTGGTACGTGAAATCGCACGGCGATATCAGATCGACACATTGACTGCATCCATTCTCGTAAGAAGAAACATCACCGAACCGGAGCAGCTGCGATTTTACCTGGAAGATGACCTTCAACTGCTTCATAATCCCTTTCTCTTTGCCTCGATGGAAGATGCAATCGATCGCCTTCTGATGGCGCATGACGAAGATGAGAAAGTGCTCGTCTTCGGCGATTCCGATACAGACGGCATAACATCGACCGCACTTATGACAGAATTGCTAAGAGATCTCGGTCTCGAAGTCTTCCATAAAGTCCCGGAAGGTGAAGAACCGTATGGTCTTTCGGTTTCGGCCATCGATTTTGCGGCGGAAAACAATATAAGCCTTATTGTCACCGTGGATTGCGGCATATCGAACCACGATGAAGTCGCGTATGCGCAGCGCAAAGGCATTGATGTCATAATTGCAGATCACCATCACCTGCAAGCGCCCGCCCCACCCGAAGCTATAGCAGTGCTCGATCCGAAACTTCCGGACTGTGGCTATCCCTTCCGCGATCTTTCAGGCTGCGGCGTTGCCCTCAAACTGGCACATGCCCTTGCAATTGCCCGCCTTGGCATGTACAAGGAGCCTTTCGCTTTGCTGTATGCAGGCAGCGCTCTTTCGTTGGATGAGGCTGCCGGGCTTGCTGATGACGCCGGCGATGCTGACAGTGCCATGGTCGCAGATTCTGTTTCTGCGCTGACCATCGAAGCTGTCAGGCTCGATAATCTCATCGAGACATCCCGATTGAAGATTCGCTCGGGCAGTGATGGCGTGTTCCCATCGGACACCCTGGAAAAGCTTGAAAAATTCCTTCGCGGCCGCGTTATCATTGCCTGGAACAAAAAAGAAATACATTCATTTTTCAGAGAGCACTTCGGCAATGCCGCCGAGCTCGATGTAATGGATCTGGGCCAGCTCTCGGCCGGATTCTGGCCTGCAATGGCGCGCAGTCCATTCGCTTCGCTCGTCCGGGCTTCCAGGCTTAAAAAATACGCAGGCAGCGCCCATTCGGCAATCGATACGCTCAAAGGCATTTTCAGCGCCTATGTCCTGCAGACGCTGCAGAGCCAAAACCTGCTGACAGAGCGCATGTTCCAGCTTGCGGCTCTCGGCACCATAGCCGACCTCATGCCGCTCAAGGATGAAAATCGTATCATAGTCCGCAAAGGTGTAGAAAGCATAAATGCTTCACCCAGCAACGGCATTCGGGAACTCAAATCGGGCCTCGGACTCGCAAAACCTCTGGGAGCGATCGAAATCGCCTGGCAGATTACGCCGACAATCAATGCGGCAGGCCGCCTTGGCACGCCTAAGCTCGCCCTCGATCTTTTGCAGGCAAAAACTGTCGAAAGCGCCATTACTGCGGCATCGGCACTCATTCAGGCGAACAGCGAGCGGCGTCGGCTCGGTACCGAAGCATGGGAGAATATCCGCGAAGCCTTGAACCAGAGCCTCGAGAAAAGCGGTGGCAAATATGCGGTAGTGGGCAGCTCCGAAATCAAGCCGGGAATCACAGGGCTCCTCGCATCGAAAGCAGCCAACATAATGAAAGTGCCGGTTATCGTTGCGGTATTCAAAGCGGACGGCACCTGCACCGGCTCTATCCGCGGCGGCGCGAACTTCCCGCTTACCCGTCTTCTGGCACATTGTGCGGATCTATTCCTGGACTACGGCGGACACGATTCCGCCGCCGGATTCACGCTCAAAACCGAGCGCTGGCAAAGCTTTCTCGAACGCCTCTCGGAATTCATGGCCCAGACAGAATATAATGCAGAAGAACCGGAGCTCAGCATTGATGCGGAACTTCCGCACGCATATGTCACGCCGGAGCTTGTAAACCTCTGTCGGCTTTTTGAGCCCTTCGGCGAGGAGAATGATCCGCTCGTTTTCTGCTCGAGGCAGGTGAGCATGATCGATGCCCAGGTCGTCGGTAAAAATGGCAAGAATCACCTCAAGCTCACGCTCGATTTCGGAACCTATAAATGGCCTGCAATGCTCTGGGACGGAGCTGAAAGACTTGAGCGCGATTTTTCTTTCCGCAACGGAGACAGGGTCGACATTCTATACAAGGTGACTATGAATTACTGGAATGGAGAAGAACGCCCGCAGCTCGAGCTGTATGACATTCGCCGCACCGAAGGCTGAGGTTAGGCGCAGCGCTGCAAAAAGCTCTTGACCAAAACACGAAAAATCGCTATGGTACACCCATCATTCCCCGGTTGTGTAATGGTAGCACGGCAGACTCTGGATCTGCTTGTGGGGGTTCGAATCCTCCCTGGGGAATTTTATTTTTAATCAAGAATTATGCAGATTGAGGCCCCTTCGTCTATCGGTTAGGACAAAAGATTCTCAATCTTTAAAGAGGGGTTCGATTCCCCTAGGGGCTATGTGAGAGCCGGCTTTTGCAAGCCGGCTTTTTTTGCGCCCTCTTGACCTCGCATAAGAACTCAATATACCCTGACTCAGCTCCAGGGGCCTGAGGAATGCGGTGAGAATCCGCAGCGGTCCCGCCACTGTAACCGGGGATGGATACAGCAGGTCGGTGTCAAGCCGACAGCCATTGCGGCATAAAGCCGCGAGAAGGCGCTGCATTTCAGATGATCCGGAAGCCAGGATACCGCTCTGGGGCGAGCCCGGTATCATGTATCGGGCAAAACTTCGAGGTTTGAGGAACTCTTCATGCGCTGTCGCCCTAATCCCAAAACTCCCACGCGTTCAAAAGGCCGGATTTTACACGTATTTCTGGTATCATATGAACAGATGTGCGGACGCATCGTGAACCTCCTTCCTCGGATTCACAAGGAGGCTCGCAATGCGCTCGACCCGTCCGGTCAAATTTTTGCTTTTGGGCTTGCTTCTTGGTTCAGCAAGCGTGCCGCGCGCGTTCTCTCAGACTGTTGAGCTGCCCGCTGTCATAATTGAAGAAACGCTGCCTTTTGACCTCCTCGCCCCTTCTGCCGGCACAACCATCATCGACGAACACGCAATCCAGACGAGTGCAGCGCCAGATTTGCCCTCGCTCCTGTCATCTGTTCCCGGCGTTATTCTCTCCCCTACCGGATCGGAAGGAGCCCAAGCCAGTGTTTCCCTGAGGGGATCCACTTCGAACCAGGTTTTGGTCCTCGTCGATGGTGTGCGCGTGACAGACCCGGCTACGGGGCTTACCGATTTCTCGCGCCTTGGAATACCGCTCGACCAAATCGTACAGATCGAAGTTCAGCGAGGCGGGCTTTCGGCACAGTATGGCGCGGATGCGGTGGGCGGTGTCATTCACATTCATACGCGCAGAGGCTCGAAGAACCTTTCTGCGCGCATATCGCTCGAGAATACTTCGTTCCTTCCTTCCTCGATTACCATGGGGAACGGGTTGTCGGCGATTACTGTTCCTTTTGTCGGGTCTGCGTTGATCGATGGCCAGTCTCTCTCCTTGGCTGCCGAGAATCAGTGGCTTTCTGCATGGGCAAAAATTGACCGGGCAGCAAATGGTTATCCTTATTACGATGCAAACGGAGAGCGCAGGCGCAGAGAAAACGCAGGGCTTCTTGCGGCAAGTGGAGGCTTGCAAGCCCGGTTTCCGCTTTTGGCCGGAGAAATATCGTCTTCAGCAAAAGTTTCCTATCGCTCGGTCGGTATTCCCGGCTCACTCGATATGCCGACGCCAGAAGCGCACCAGGAGGACTGGAACGCAAACCTCACTATGCAATTTCGCACCGATGCCCTTCTTGCCGGAGCGCTCGCCCTCGAACTGAGCCCTTATGCGCAGGCAGGAGGAATACGCTATCAGCAATCACAGACGTCGGCAGTCGATTCCCACATTTCGTACCGGGCCGGACTCGACTCGAGCCTTTCCTGGCTTCCTCCTTGGAATGGCGAAGTAAAGGCAGGCGCATCTTTCCGGTACGACAGGCTTGAATCGAGTGTGGTCAAGGGCGCCGGCGGCAGTGCGCCTGAGCGTTTTTCAGGCGGAATATTTGCTGAACCTGCATTCGAATTCGGCACATGGACTGCGGTTCCTGCGCTCAGGGTCGATATAACGAACGATTTTCCTTCCGGCGTTTCCGCCAGTTTCGGGCTTATTCACGACTTCAGCAAACAGACCGCAATACGCGCCACAATTTCGAGCGCATACCGAGCCCCTTCCTTCGACGATCTCTACTGGCCAGCTTCGGGAGGCGCTGAAGGCAACCCCTCTCTCAAGCCTGAATCAGCCATTTCCGGCGATATATCGCTCACACATAAAGAAGACGCATGTACATGGTCGGTCGGGACGTTTGCACGCTATGCACGCGATGTCATTCTCTGGCAGCCGGATGATACGGGAATATGGAAACCTTCCAACTTTGGCAATGCGCTGTACCCCGGGATCGAAGCGGAGAGCTCCTGGAAGGCGGGATCCTGGAATCTGGGCGCAAACTACACATTTCTCTATAGCTATGTGCTGTCAGGCACTCTTTCTCTTGCTGACGACAGGCGGGTTCCCTATGTCCCGGTGCATGCAGCTTCTCTGAGCGCAAGCCGAACCACAAAAGCTTTCAAAAGTGCTTTTTTGTTCACCTACCAGAGCCTTCGCTTTACCACGACCGGAAATAGAGCATTTTTGCCTGCGACGCTTATTGCGAACGCAAAATTGACCTGGGAACTTGGCCCACGCTCTGACTTCGAGCTTTCATCCCAGAACCTGTTCGATGAGCGCTACGAAGCGGTAAAAGGCTACCCGATGCCGGGCTTTTCCCTGTCGGCCACCGTAACGCTGCGGTTCGAAGGAACAAGGCCCGAGCAGAACTAGCAAAAAATAGAGAGACTATCTCCGCAAAAGGGAAAATTGGGCTGCGGCCCATTTTGAATATACATGAGGAGGTTGAGCATGAACAAGTTGTGGCAAAGGATCGGGCGCGCGGTTCTGTTTGCAGGGATGATCGCGGTGCTGCTCGCAGGACTGGCGGGCTGCGATCTGTTTTCGTCGCCGCAAGGCTCGAGCGCTGTTGTCTTTGCGGTAGATTCGAAAAACGGCAATGTGTACGAAATCGATGCCGACAAGGCAGAGAGCGCTGCAGTGCCGCTTGTCAGCACACAGCAGAACGCGACCGGCAAGATGATCATCAGCGGGACAAAGGCATTTCTTGCGGTAGCAAGCTGGCAGAATACAAGCCCCGGCCTGTATTGGTTCGATCTTTCGTCCAAAACGCCGGCGGTCGCGCAGATAGGCCAGAAAATCAGCGCGCAATACATCTGTATTGCATCCAGCACAAAAGGCTATGTGAGCTCGGCGGATTGGGGCGGCACCTATGAAAACGCGGTCTATCCATTCAACCCGAGCAGTCCATCTGCAGGGTTCGGCGCAGCGGTCAGTGGCTTCGACGCTGGCTTCTACCCGCAGGATGTCGCGTATGTCGATGACGGCAACGGCACAGGCCGCGTGTTTGTCGCGGACAATGGCAATGGCAAGGTTTACCGGCTCAATGCAGAAGGCACGGCCGTCGACAGGAGCTTTGCCGCATCTGCGGGCGGCACGACCGGATTGCTCGCCGGCGAATTCGACAGCAATGGCGACGGGGCATTGGAGCGCGGCGTTTTTGTGGCAAATTCCGGAGGCTACGATGCGAGCTGGAATCCGCTTCCCGGTTCGATCGATTTCATTCCCCTTGGCGCCTCGAGTGATGCTGATGTGGTCGTTGTTCAATCCGCCCTCTCGGCCAGCGCGCTTGCCTTCTTAGATGCTACCCATCTCGCCGCGACCAGCTACGGGCACACCTGGCTCATCGATCTGTCCAAGCCTGCAGGCAATGCGTCCCGCCTGACAGAAATCAAAACCAGCTCTGGCGCCTCCTTTGGCTCAATGGATATTGCGGTGCGCGAAGGCTATGCCTATGTGCCTGACGGAGCACAGACAGTATACCGCTTCGGGCTGAACAGCCCGACAACCGCAATTCCTATAGGAAAAAAATCAGAAGTAATGATCACGAATATCGCGGTCAGGCAATAGCCGCCGATATGCCCGATTCACCTGGGAATCCGATATTCGACAGGGATGAGGAGCGAAACAGCAGTCTCCAGCCTGATGTGCAAGGGGAAAATGCTCCTGACAAGCTGGAGCGCTGCCTCATCGAGAATCGCGCTCCCAGACCGGGATTGAATGGTTGACGAAGCGAGGGTGCCGTCCGGCGCAACCTGTAGCGCAATCCGGACAGTACCTTCGCTTTTTCTTTTGAGGGCTGCGGCGGGATATTGCTTCTGAGCGGCAAGCTTGCCAGCAATTGCGGCGGCAAGAGATTCAACAGTGTCATAACTGGCCGGTGCAGACTCCGTTGAGGCTGACTTTGACCGGGCTGGCTCCGCTTGGACCGGCTCTGCTCGGGCTGGCTCCAATGGGTCCCTCTCAAGCGGCTTTTCCAGAATAAGCGGGCTTTCTATATCGAAATCAGAAGCGGAAACGGCGCTTTTGGGAGATTCGGGAGCATCGATGCCGGAAGGTTCGGACGCGTCACTCCTAGCGAGCGCTCCATCTGCCCGTGACTGCTCGCGCACCTCGACGACTGCATTCGCTGAACCGGAGCCGTTTTGGATTGCGTGCTGGTTTGTCAAAGAAGCACTTCCTTCAGCGCGAGCCTCCAGAGAACCAGCCGAAGAGGCCTCTGCACTGCCTTGCGCTATAGGTTGCAACTGGCTTTCATGCAAGCTGGCTGGCACCAAAGCGCTTTCCGGCTTTTGCTCTCCCTGAAAGGCAGCCAGGCTGCCAGACTTGCGCTTTGCAAGAAAATCATTTACATGCTCGGCGCGAATTTCTTCGGCATCGTCATGGAACACGCCTTCTTGCGGGGCTATGGCAGCTGAAGATGGAGCTGAAGATTGAGCTGCCGATACGGAAGACCTTGAGATTGCTCCCTTGGCCTGCTTCTGGCCGGCAGGCACATCTCCTGAAATGCTTTGCGGGAGCGCTATAAGGCTTGAAGCAAGGCCCTCCCGAGAAAGGATCGGCTTTGGCTTCGCAGGCAAGGGTTTTTCTGCTTGTGGAACAGATAGCGCTTGGCTGGGCGTTGGCTGCAGCGCATCCGCTGGAATGTCCGCAAGTGTCGGCTCTATTGAGGGCGCTGCTTGAGGCGCTGCCTGTGCAAATGCTTGCGCTGCTTGGGGCGCCGGTTTCGCTGGCGGTTCTGCTGGCGCAAATTGTTGTACTTCAGACTCCGCTATCGGCACTGCTGGTGCTTCTATCGGCACTGCAGACATCGGCGGCATTCGCAGCGCAGGCGCAGGCGCTTCTTCCAGCGCAGAAGGCCCAGGGATTTCGCGAGCGATTTCCTCCTGAGCACTCGGCGGTTCCTGTAAAGATTCTTTTGCTTCTATTGCCTCTGCAGCTGCGGGCATATCAGGGATGTGTATTTCAGGCGCCTCTGCCTGCGGCAAAACTGCTTCTTTTTCGAAAGGCTGCTGAGTTGCTTCAGGCGCCTCCGTTTGCTTCAAAGCCAGCTCTTGCTTGATTTGCTTGATTTGCCCGACAGGATCTTGAAGCACCTTCGGAGCCTCACGAAACAGCACATCGGCTTCCCGCAATTCATCGATGTTCAAAGACACCACAAAAGGCTGCCGTACTGCGCGCATTCCAATTGGCGCAAAAATAATGAGCGCATGAATCGCCAACGACAGCGCCAGCCCCGCGGCTCGATAGACAAATAGCTGATTCCTCCTCTGCCTCATGCCTTTTTCCGATGAATGAGCTTTTTGATCGCCGCTTCTATCTTGTTTCTGAAAAAAATACCCAGAATCATTGCTATTGCAGTCACAACGGCGAGCACCACCACAAGGCCCAACTTGTCCTTGTAAACCGCACTCCCCGCCAGTGTTGTTCCGATGATGCCCGGCATCCGCGCAAGCATCGATGCCACAAGGAATAGCAGAAACTCGCGCCCACCAGCCCCGGCAAAATAACACAGCACATCCTTCGGAATCCCCGGAATCAGAAACAAAAGAATCAACCCCGCAAAGGTTCGTGCGTCTTTCGCATATCGCTGCAGCTTTTCGTACTGCTCTCTGGAAAGAATAGCCATGAGAAATTGCGGCCCCAGCGCTTTCCCGAGAAGAAAATTGATTGCGGATCCGATGCCGATTCCGGCAATAGTCAGCGCCAGGCCGCCCCAGAAGCCGAAAATGAATCCCCCCGAAATCTGCATAACCTCGCCAGGAATTATAAAAATCACCACCTGCAGAATCTGAAGCGATATGAACACAAGCCATCCGAATGCGCCAAATGCCAGCACCCATTCGCGCAAGGCTTCTTTTTTCGACAAGAGAGGCGCAAGCGCGCCGCGGAGCAGAAATCCTGCCACAACAAACAGCACAAGCAGAATCGGAAATGCAAAACTGCTCAAGCCCGGGGCCTGCTTGCCCTGCGGCTCCGGCTGTTTTTTCTGCGCTTCCGGCTGCGACACATGCGGCTGCAATGCTCCCGACTGCAAACTAGCCTGCTTCTTTTGCTTTTTCTTATTGCTCATAGTCGGCACTAAGATACTCTCGCTTTTGGGGCTCGCACAAGTCAGGAGCAATTCGGCGGAAGCCGGCTATCACTTATTGGCTCCATCGTGCAATTCTTTTTGATATTTACGATTTTTGCAGAAAGCTGTGCCGAGGTTTTGACTGTTATTCATTTTTCTGCTATTATAGCTAACCTATGCCAAATGACCAGACAACAGACTTCCAAATCGACCAGCGAGTCGTCTATCCGAGCCAGGGCGTCGGCCGCATAATGGAAATACGGGAAAAAGCATTCAACGGCCAGAAAACGCTGTACTACATCATCTATCTCGAATTTTCCGACATGACCGTTATGGTGCCAGTCGACAAAGTCGAAGCGCTCGGCATTCGCCCCCTTGTCTCCAGAGAGGAAGCGGAAACAGCGCTTGAATATATCTCTCAAGCTGCATCCACTATTCCTTCCGACTGGAAGCTGCGTTACCAGATGAACCTCGACCTTCTCAAGAAAGGTTCGATTATGGATATCGCCGCGGTCGTTCGTTCGCTCTATCAGCGCTCGAAAATCAAGGAACTCCCGATTCTGGAGCGTAAACTCTATGAATCCGCACTGAACCTCCTGCAGGACGAGATTGCTTTTGCGCTCGATCGTCCAAAAGAGGAGATCGTCAAGATTATCCGCGCCAATCTGGATAAATGAGTACCTCGCTTTCCAAGCCCATCCCTGCTCCTTCGCTCCCGCTCGACGGGCGCGTCTTTGTCCTCATCACCGCGGCAGGTTCAAGCACGCGTTTCGGAGGACAGAAAAAGGAGCTCGAGCAGCTTGAAGGCTGTACGGTGCTCGAACGCGCTATCGAGCCATTTATCGAGATGTGCTCCGGCATCGTCGTGACATGCCCGCCTAGCGCAAGAGCGGAATTTGAGGCATTTTTTGCCCAGTCTGCCTTGAGCCCCGCCATCGCGCGCCTCGAAAGAGGCTTTGCGATCGTCGAAGGCGGATCAACGCGCCAGGATTCTGTGCTCCTTGGCCTGCGGGCGCTCAAAGAGCTTGGCTGCGATCGCGACATTGTGCTCATACATGACGGAGCGCGCCCCTGGATCTCAGCCGATCTTGTGCGCACGACAATTGAGCAGACTCGCATGCATGGAGCATGCCTGCCCCTTGCGTCTCTTGTCGAAACACCGAAAATAGTCAAAGGCCAGGTTGTGCATACACACCCTTCCCGCGCGCATGTCATGACCGCACAGACGCCGCAGGCATTCTCGTTTCCGGAAATCCTGGCTGCTCACGAGCTTGCCGCGGGCGAAGGCTATGTCGCTACCGACGATGCAATGATCTGGGATCATTATGTCGGGCCGGTTTTCTGGATCGAAGGCGAGCGCCGGAACCGCAAAATCACGTATAGAGAAGATTTGTTCGGATCGCCAGCTATGCCGGAGGCCAAACCGGCGGCCGCTCCGACTACGCGAACCGGCATCGGATACGATATCCATCCGTTGATTGCGGATCGTCCGCTTCTCCTTGCTGGAGTACAGATCGAAAGCGATCGCGGCGAAGCAGGTTACTCGGATGGCGATGTCCTTTGGCACGCGCTGATCGATGCACTTTTGGGCGCGGTCGCGCTTGGCGATATCGGCACGCATTTCCCGCCCGGCAAGCCCGAATGGAAAAACGCCGATTCCACCGCGCTTGCGCGCAAGGTCGCTGCGATGCTGCACAGTCAGGATTGGCATATCGTGAATATCGACTGCACGGTCATCCTCGAGAAGCCTCGTCTCGGCCCTTATCGGGAGCAGATTTGCAGCGCAATCGCACGCGCGCTCAATATCCCTCAAGGCTCTGTTTCCTTCAAAGCCAAAACAAAAGAAGGCTTTGATGCAGTCGGGCGCGGCGAAGCCATAGAGGCACATGCAATCGTATTGATTGCAAGGTAAGGCATTGGCCCCTGTGCGCAGCTAGCTGTTTTTCATGTTCCTGACTGCTTCGCTGGCAACACCTTGTCACAAAGAAATCAGAATAATCGAAACGCTGATTCCCAGAAAGGCCAGGATCTGCTGGGGATGCAGCGGCACCGACGAGACAAAATACGTTGCGATAGATGGATAGAGCACGAGCAGCCCATAGAAAGACGGCGCGACCGCTGCCATTCTTCCTCGCTCAAAGGCGACCTGCTTGATCGAAAAGGACGAAATGCCACAAAAAATGTAGACATAGAGATATGGCGAGAAAATCCAGCTCATAAAATCAGAACCGCGGGTCATGCGCAGCGCTTCTAGAGCGAGCACCATGAACCCCCCGAGCGCCCCTGCAGCGCTCCCCAAAAAAATGCCTACTTGTGCGGGTGTCATTTTCCTGTTGGCGAGCAGCACAAGCATCGCAAAACCTGTAGGAATAAAAAAGGCAGTCCAGAAGGCTTCGACCTGAAATTGCTTCGATGATTCCTGACCGACAAAGCCCGCGAGCGCAAGGGATCCGGCCATCAAGGCTATCCACGGAATTTTCCCCGCAGGAATTCGCTCGCCAAGCAGAAAATACGAGAGGATGATCGTGAAAACGATGTTCGAGCCGCCGATAGCTGCCACAATATTGGGAGCAAGCTTGCCCAGCGCCAGATAGTTGAATATGGGCTGCAGGTTCATGAGGGTAAAGCCGCTCAACCACCCGATGATTTCGCCGCGCTTGATGCGTACGCCTCTGCGCTTTGCCGAAAGCCAGCTCACATACTTTTTCTGAAGGGAAAACCCCAGCGAAAGCAGGAAATTCCCGAAAAGCGCCAGAAAATACGCTGCAAGGCTTGTCATAATCTGCTCGCTACCTGCCGAACTGAATCGAATAGCCATGAATGCTCGCTCCCTGCGCGATAGAAAAGCGCAGGAGCGCCCGCTGGTGCATGGACTGTTACCCTGCCCGAAGGATATATCCTCGAAGTCCAGAAATGAACCCATTCACCTTCCGGCAACACAAGGGAAGCTAGCTCGCCTTTTTCTTTCAAATTCGGCGCGAAAACCATATCGGCGCCTGCCATCAATAGATCGTCGCGGCTCTCTAGCGCCACATCCTGCGGATACAGGAGCGAAGGATGCAGCAGTGCCGGTATTCCGTCTTCGGTCCATCGAATTCTGCAGAACTCCCAGTATTTTTCGAGCCCGGCACGTATTTTGGCATAGCGGTTCTTTAGCCTTGCAGGCAGGATATCGCCAAGGGATATAAATGCATTGCCAATTTCCCGTCTGAATTGCGCAGGCAGCGCGATATCGGGCTGACAGAGCATCAAATTGGCATATTTCCAGATTGATCCTTCGCGAACTGCCTGAGCGACTGCCATATTGAGCTGCTGATAATCCTCTGGTCCTGCTCCGGAAAAAGACAGCGAACCCAGAAGCCCTGCAGCTTCTTGCGGGCTGACCACAGAATGCGCGCGCGCCGCTGCTGCGATCAGAGTCTGGCTTTTCCCGCTATGCGCGCCTCTGTGCGATTCATCAGGATTTTCAAAAGAAAAGTCCAAGCTGCCAAACGAATACCGCCACAGGCGGCAAGCTTCTGCCGGCGTGCGGGCATACCCAAAATGGACTTCTGCGGGTAGATCCAAATCGAAACGCATCTCTGCCTCGCCAAAACGGAGCTTTCTCTCCCCGCTGGAGCTACAGAGAATAAATCGACCGTCCATTGCAAAGCCAGCGCTCCGCGCGCCTAGGGGCAAAGCTACCGTCCCGCGCGCCAGGTGCTGTTCCCGCGGGCCAAGGCCATTCCAATGGGCTTTCGGCATGTCGTGGAAACGCAGGCGCACTGAATCGATTTCTTTATCCAGACAAGAAAAATACAAAGAAAAAATGGCGGTGTGGTAGTCATGTGAATAGTCGACAAGGGAAGCACCGGATCGCAGATCGCGCAATTCTTCGCGCATGACGAGGCCGCTTGAAAACCGGAACAATGCGCTGCGCCCGGATGCCATTGTGGGCAGGCAGGTCCCTGCCGACCGCCACGCTGATCGCATCTCGCCGGCTCTATGTACAAAAACTGCCGGCCTTTTTGCGGAATGCCACAAAAGTCTCTGGCCGGCAACAGTAACAAGGAAGCCCTGTTTCCAGTTTTCGAATGAAATCAAAGGCAGACTCCGATATCTATTCGATAACCTCCCAGCCAGCGATCTTTGCCGCAATTCTGAAAGGTTCGATATAGTTACCATATACGACAGAAGCGTGATGAGCAACACCTTTGCCAATGACTTTATCGAGAACCTGCTTTACCGGGACATCGAATTTTGCTTTGAGGTAGGTGCCTTTGAGCTCTTTCTCCATAGGAATAGCGCGAGCTCGCTGAAGGAAAACGCGGTATTTGCCTTCCGAAGAATCGAGTCTCAGAACCGAAAGCTCACCTTCCTTGAGCACGAAATCAGCAGTAACTCCTTTGCCGCCTGCAAAATAGGTATCGAGAGAGCGCACACAGCGCCCATCCCAGAGGTTGCAGGGCGCAACGCCGCAGTGCCAGAAAAGAGCAAAATCCTTTTCAAAATCAACCTGCGAGAAATCGAACAGGAAGGGCGTTTCCGCTCCTACCGCGCGGTGCATGAGCATCGAGAGCCCGCCTTCCACATCGCCTTCGCATGCAAGAATACGGTGCTCGCTCTGCAAAAGGCTCATCGCAGCGCAGGGCGAGATGCCATATTCTGCCGCGAATTCCGGCCAGCATCGAATAGCGAGCGCATCGAGTGCATATTTATCCAGAAATCCTTGAAGCTTGACCGCGAGCATGGCGACTTTGTGCAATTGCTCTGCGGTGATACCGGAAACATCGAAAATGCCGCGAAGCTGCGTGGCACGAGCCTGAACCGCTTCGTCCGAAGCAGGAAAATTCCATACTTCCGAAAGCTCGTAGTGATCGATGAGAATGCCCGTCTGGCGATAGAGCGCAAGGTCAGCCACGCTCAGGTTGAAAAATCCATGTGCGCGGTAGCCCAGAATACCGATATGCGAGCGGGAAAGTACTTTCAGCACGCGGATTGCGTCGACCCAGTTCATATCGATATGCTCGCCTATCGTCACATGGTAATTCTGCACGCCCGACTTGTAGAGGTTCGATGCATTCAGATTCACGCCGCAGACCGAATTGAGGCGGATTTTGCCGCCATTGTAGGGAAGTTCCGGCAGGCCCCAGAGCAAGACTGGCGCATGCACTGTTTTGACAAGCTCGAGCGCCAGATGGCCCAGGTGAAATGTACCGGAAATAATGACAAGCCCATCGACCTGCGCGCGTGCGAGCTGCGAAGCAGCGGCTTTTGCCTCGTCGACCTCGAACACAAGCGCGTGGGGCGCAACAATGCGGACATTCTCTATTGCTTCGAGATCACGGCGAATTCCGTCCCACAGCTCTTTTGCGGCTGCATAATCGAAGGTTGTGCGTGCAAGGCATACAACACCGAGCGTTATCGCTTCTTTCATGAATTACTCCCTGCGCATCGAGAGCCTCGATGCAAATGCCCGAGCAAACGGGCAGGCAAGTCTCCCAAGAGGCGCAATTATTTTCAATAAGTAAGTAAAACACAGCGCGCCATATGTGTCAACAGCGGCAAAATTGGCGGGCATTTTTGCATTGCATTCTCGCGCAAGTCAGTGTATAATTTTATGTCTCAGCTTTCATTTCATGCAGAAAACACTATACAGGAGGTAAAGAAGCATGAAGAAGATCTTCGCTATCGCTCTCTGCCTGGTGCTGGCCACCAGCGTATTTGCGCAGCAGCGATTCCTCACTATTGCCACTGGCGGCACAGCAGGAACCTATTTCCCGCTCGGTGGCGCACTTGCAGACATTTGGAATAAAAATATTCCAAAGATGAATGCAACCGCACAGTCCACCGGCGCCTCTATCGCAAACATCAACTTGCTCAAGGGCGGCAATGTCGATGTCATCTTCACCCAGAATGATGTAGCCAACTACTCCTACAATGGTACCGAACTTCTGAAAGATCAGGCCTACAAAGACCTGCGCGGCATGGTATGCCTCTACAACGAGACAATCCAGCTTGTGGCGCTCGAGTCCTCAGGGATTAAAACGCTTGCCGATCTCAAAGGAAAGAGAGTATCAGTTGGTGCTGCCGGATCCGGAACCGAAGCGAATGCCCGCCAGATTCTCGAAGCTGCCGGTCTCACCTATAACGACATCAAGGTGCAGTACCTCTCCTTCGGCGAGTCTGCCAATAACATGAAAGACGGCAACATCGATGCAGCATTCAACACTGCCGGCATACCGACTGCCGCTATCCAGGACCTTTCCGTTTCCAAGAAGATGGTTCTTGTCCCCGTTGACAAGGAAGCAGCCAGCAAGCTTATGGCCAAATATCCGTTCTATGCGGTGCAGGTCATCCCCGCGGGAACATATCAGGGACAGACCCAGAACGTAACCACGGTCGCTGTCAAGTCCATGCTCGCGGTCAGCAGCAAGATGCCCGCCGACCTCGTCTATGAACTTCTTAAGACCATGTTCGACCACACCGACAGACTGATCGCCGCTCACGCCCAGGGCAAGAATGTCAAGCTCGAAACCGCGCTCGAAGGCATGTCGATTCCTCTGCATCCGGGTGCCGAGAAATTCTACAAGGAAAAAGGCGTTCTGAAATAAAGCAATTCTTTTTTAGAGCAAGTTTTGCGTGAATGACGGCGCGGGACAATCCGTTCCGCGCCATTTATTAGATAAGGGTGGTATGGAAAGAACGAGGAAGCGAAGCCGATGGTTCATTCTTGCAGCGGTAATTCTGGGCACGGCAATTGCAGGCGCGGCTCTTCTTGCCTTCCTTTTCAATGTGCGGCTTGTTTCGGCATTGATCATCAAGGACAGCACGGGAGCGATCATAGTAAGGCTCCCCCTTCAGGATGGGCAGTTTGTCCATCATTACATTCATTCGATACACAAGACACCGGTCGATGAATATTTTGAGGTGCATGGCTCTTCGCTCGATCTGACCAAGGTAAAATATGACACGTATGGCGTTGGCATGCCATCCGATGCAGGCGAAGGTTTTTCGATCGAAAACGGACGTTTTGTCGTTGTGCTGCATCGGTCTTTTTCAAGTATTCCGATTCGGGTATCGATTGTTCCGGATCATGGGGTGATAATCGGAGGGACGCTTTTCCCCTTCACCCGATGGGTCCCGCAAGAATCAGCTATTACGCTCTCCGCAGGGAGAATGTTGATATTTCGCAATGGGAGGATTTCTCCAAAATGAGTGATTCCCGGAAAACTGTTCCAGAAGAAAATGCAGCTGTCGATGCGCAGGAAATTCTCAAGAAATTCGACAAGGAAGCGAATTATCGAACGTATGTCGGATTTTTCGCCAAGGTTATCTCCGCGCTCGCGATTTCATTTTCGGTATTTCAGCTCTATACCGCTATATTCGGCGTTCTCGACGCAATGATCCAGAGGTCGGTACATCTCGCGTTCGGGCTGACTCTCATTTTTTTGCTGTATCCGACAAGCAAGAAATGGTCGCGCTCGAAGCTGCACCCGGTGGATGCAGTGCTCGCAGTGATCGGGGCTCTGGCGCCTATGTATATCATAGTGAATTATCAGAAGCTGGTGCTCCGGGCAGGGACAGCGACACCTCTGGACATCGTGTTCGGCGTCATCGGGCTGTTGCTGGTACTCGAAGCTGCGCGGCGCGTTGTAGGCGTCCCCATGGTGGTCATTGCGCTCGTGTTTATTGCCTACGCGTTTGCAGGCCCCTATATTCCTGGCAAGCTTGCGCACCGGGGAGCTAGTTTCGAGACGCTGATTCAGCACCTGTATTTTACAACTGAAGGCGTGTTCGGCATTCCGCTGGGCGTTTCGAGTACGTTTATTTTTCTCTTTATTCTGTTTGGTGCGTTTCTCGAGCGTACGGGACTAGGGCAGCTTTTTATCGACCTGGCGAACGCGGTGGCGGGTTGGGCAGCGGGCGGCCCCGCAAAAGTTGCTGTGCTTTCGAGTGCGCTTATGGGAACAGTCTCCGGTTCTTCTGTGGCGAACGTCGTCGGTACTGGCTCCTTTACCATTCCAATGATGAAGCGGCTTGGCTACAAGCCTGAGTTTGCAGGCGCGGTAGAGGCTACAGCTTCCACTGGCGGCCAGCTTATGCCGCCTATCATGGGTGCTGCCGCCTTCCTGATGGCGGAGTTTACCAATATTCCGTACGCGCGCATCATTGGCGCTGCGGTTGTACCTGCCATTCTCTATTATTTCGGCGTGTGGGCCGGCGTGCATTTCGAGGCAAAAAAGAGCGGGCTGAGGGGCATGAACCGCGACGAGTTGCCGAAACTCAAAAACATAGTCCTCGAGCGCGGCCACCTTATAATTCCTCTCGTAGCAATTATTTACCTGCTAGTCACGGGGTTTACGCCGATGAAAGCCGCGCTGTGGGCGATTATTCTCTCTATCGCTTCATCGTGGCTCAAGAAAAGCACGCGGATACCGCCGATCGAGATCGTGCGCGGACTTGAAGCAGGAGCGCGCGCGGCACTTGGCGTTCTTGCAGCAACCGCATGTGCGGGCATTATCATCGGAGTCGTAACCTTGACGGGGCTTGGCCTCAAACTCGGTTCGACACTTGTGGAACTTGCGGGCGGGCGCATCGTTCCTACGCTCTTCTTTACGATGATCACCTCGCTCATTCTTGGCATGGGTGTGCCGACGACAGCCAATTATGTCATCACATCGACGATTGCAGCGCCTGCGGTTATCATGCTGCTGTCAAAGCAAGCGGGGCTTGATCCATACGCTGTCGCGCCAGCAAGCATCATTCTGCCAGCGCATATGTTCGCCTTCTATTTCGGCATAATAGCGGACGTCACGCCTCCGGTTGCACTTGCTGCTTTTGCTGGCGCGGGTATCGCAAAGGCTAACCCGATGAAAACAGGCATCAATGCGTCCAAGCTCGCAATTGCAGCATTCCTCGTGCCGTATATCTTTGTCTTGAACCCGCAGATGCTGCTGTTCAATGTCAATGCCGTTACCTTTATCTGGATGCTCATCACGAGCCTTGTCGGCATCATCGCCATTGCGGCGGCTGTGAATGGCTGGTTGATAACAACAACACTATGGTACGAGCGACTCATCGGTTTTGCAGGCGGTATTCTGCTCATTTATCCGGGGCTCACCACCGATTTGATGGGCCTGGCCCTGGTCGCTGTGATGGCTATAAGCCAGATTGTGAGGGCTCGAGCTGCGCGAGCGCTGAAAGCGCGCTGAAGCTGCGCCGCCACGATTTGCCGCAGAATGAAAAAGCCGCGCGTTCCGGAATGCCCGGAATGCGCGGCCTTTCTTTTTTATGGCTGCCTTGCGGCAAAAAGCCGTCTTACAAATATGATTCGGCAGTTTTCAAAATATCAGCAAATACGCCGCCTGCAGTGACATCAGCGCCTGCGCCGGGACCCCGGATGACAAGCGGATTCTGTGAATAGCGCTTCGAGGTGATCACGACCATATTGTCGGTGCCTGTCAGGCTGAAAAAGGGGCTTTCCGGCCCGTACTCAGACAACGACAGCGAGGCGCCTTCTTTTGTAATTGCCGACACATAGCGGAGCACCGTGCCATGCCGGGCCGCATCGCTGCGCCGCGCTTCGATTTCAGCATCCATTTCGGGCAAAAGCACCATGCATGTTTCGACTGTGGGCGCCTGCGCAATCCTCTTCGAAATGAGCGGCTCGATGCGCACGCCTGCTTCTTCGAGCGGAAAGCCTGCTTCTCTGGCAAGAATGATGGTCTTTCGCACAATGTCCCTCGCGCTCAAGTCATCGCGAGGGTCGGGCTCAGTGTACCCGAGCTCCTTCGCTTGCCTGACGAGCGCAGAAAATTTAAATTCGGGGTCAGACCCCAAATTGTTAAAAATAAAGCTGATTGTCCCGGAAAGCACCGCTTCGATTTTGAAGATCTCGTCGCCGGATGCGACAAGGTCCTGAATGGTGCCGATGACAGGCAAGCCGGCGCCGACTGTTGTCTCATATCGGTACGGGACATCCATTTCGCGCGCAACCCGCATGAGCCTCTGGTAGCGCACAAGGGGGCCGCTGTTTGCCCGCTTGTTGGGCGTCACGATGGAGATGGAGGCGGCGAGGAGGGTTTCATAATAGCGAATGGGCGCGTCGCTCGCGGTACAATCGCAGAAGCAGGCGTTGGGCAGATTGAGATGAGTCAATTGCCGGACAAAGGTTTCGAGATGTGTTGGTTCTCCTCGCTCGGCGAGTGCAGTTTTCCAATCGCTCACATCGATGCCGTTCGCATCGATGAGCATGAGACGCGAATTTGCAATGCCCGCGACGCGCACGCGAATCGAATGATCTTTGAAAAGCCTTTCATGCTGGGCTTTCACCTGCGCAAGAAGAGTCCCGCCGATAAGCCCCGTGCCGACAAGAAACACGTTGACTGTGCGCACGCCGGCGAGGAAGAATGCGTCGTGGATCGCACTCATCGCTTTGCCGCGGTCCTGCGCGCTCACCACGATGGAGATGTTGAGCTCGGACGAACCCTGCGCGATTGCGACCACGTTGATGCCATTGCGCCCGAGCGCCTTGAATACGCGCCCGGAGATGCCCACGCAGTGCTTCATCATCTCGCCCACCACAGCGATGATGCTCAAATCTTTTTCGATGGCGGGCTTCTGGATGGTACATGTGTTGATTTCGTACTTGAATTCTTCTTTGAGCGCTCGGGCGCCGTTCTCGGCGTCCTGAGGGAGCACCGCGCAGCAGATCGAAAGCTCGCTCGACCCTTGGGTGATGAGAATGACGTTGACACCGGCGGACGCGAGCGCTGCGAACATGCGGCCTGCGATGCCCGTCACGCCGGGCAGACCCGGCCCCTGCAAGAGCAAAAGAGAAATCGAAGGAATTGCCGCAATGCCGCGCACGGGCCAGCTGCTGGGCGCCGCTTCGCGGACAATTTTAGTGCCTGGCAAGCCAGGATTGAAGGTATTGAGGATGCGCACCGGGATGCCCTTGGCCATGGCAGGCAGGATTGTCGGCGGATGCAGCACTTTCGCACCGAAATGCGACATTTCCATGGCTTCGAGATAGGAAATTTCGGGGATGACAAAGGCATCGGGCACCGCGCGGGGATCTGCGGTGAGGATGCCGTCGACATCCGTCCAGATTTGTATTTCCTCTGCATCGAGGCAGGCGCCGAGAATGCCTGCGGTAAAGTCGGAGCCGCCGCGGCCGAGCGTCGTGGTGATGCCATCGGCGGTAGCGGCGATAAATCCGGTGACGACGGCGACGCGGGGGAAGGCGGAAAAGAAAGCGAGGGCACGGCGCTCTGTTTCAGCTTGCAGCCAATGGGCGGAGCCGAATCGCGCATCTGTAATGATGAATTGCCTCGCATCGACCGGTTCGGCAGCGATCCCTGCTTGCGAGAGCGCCTGGGCGACTATGAACGCGCTCAGCCGCTCACCAAACGAAGCAACGAGATCAAGCGTTCTGGCCGACAGATCCCGGACAAGCGATATGCCATACAGCAGAGAAGAAAGCTCATCAAGAAGGGATCGCACATACGCGGTCGCAGTTTCCGAAAATGACCCTTCGAGCAGCGCGTCAATCATCGAGTGATGGCGATTAGTAATCGTCTCGAATATCGCTCGCCATTCTCCACCCCCGCTTGCGAGCTTCGCAGCCTCAAGCAAAGAATCGGTTATACCTGAAAAAGCAGAAACGACAATGATGCGCTCGCCTGAGTCTTTGACTATGCCGACAAGCGCGCGGACAGCATCGGGGCTCCCTACTGATGTGCCGCCAAATTTCAGAATTTTCATGCAATGCTCCGGATGCCGGCATTTTGGCCGGCTTTTCCGGGACTATATCATAAACATGCAGCGCGAAGGAATATCTTTGCGATTATCCCAGCACCGTAAGCAGCACGCCCGCGGCTACCGCCGAACCGATGACGCCCGCGACATTCGGCCCCATCGCATGCATGAGCAAGAAATTCGTCGGATCTTCTTTCGAGCCGACAACCTGGCTGACGCGCGCGGCCATGGGCACCGCTGATACGCCCGCAGAACCAATAAGCGGATTGACCTTGCCCTTCGTGATCCAATACATGATTTTGCCGAAAATCACGCCGCCAGCGGTTCCGCAGCTAAACGCAAAAAGCCCCAGGCCAATGATCATCAGGGTCTGGGGGTTCAAAAATCGCGCGGCGCTCGCGGTGGACCCCACCGACACACCAAGGAAAATGGTCAGCGTATTGATGAGCGCATGCTGTGCGGTATCAGACAAGCGTTCCGTTGCTCCGGATTCTCTGAATAAATTTCCCAGCATGAGCGAACCAACAAGCGGAACCGCAGCCGGCAGCAAAAGCCCGATAAGAATTGTCACGAGAATCGGAAACACCACGCGCTCGGCCTTGGATACTTCGCGGAGCTGCGCCATCTTGACCAGGCGCTCTTTTTTGGTGGTGAGCGCTTTCATGATCGGCGGCTGGATGAGCGGCACAAGCGCCATGTACGAATAGGCAGCGATAGCAATGGGCCCCAGCAGCTCGGGCTTGAGGCGCGAAGTGACATAGATTGCGGTCGGGCCATCCGCGCCGCCGATAATTGCAATGCTCCCGCACGACTTGAGATCGAAGCCCAAATAGTACGCAAGAATAAATGGAATGAAAATACCGAGTTGCGCGGCAGCACCGAGCAGAAGACTCCAGGGGTTCGCGATGAGTGGCCCGAAATCGGTCATCGCACCGATGCCGAGAAAAATGAGCGGCGGATAGATACCGAGCTTGACTCCCTGGTATAAATAATAAATAAGCCCACCAACCAACCCGTCTTTTGGACCGTCGGTAATGCCGCTCGCAGGCAGGTTCGCAAGGAGCATGCCGAACGCGATCGGAACCAGCAACAGCGGCTCATACTCCTTTACAATGCCGAGGTACAGAAGGATACAGGACACCGTCAGCATTATGAGCTGTCCCCAGGTCATGGCTATAAAGCCTGTCGAGGAAATAAAATGGGAGAAAAATGCTTCCATGGAGGAATCTCCCCTCGCTTATGCGAGATCGACGAGCGGATCGCCGGTATTCACTGATGCGCTTGCAGGGACACGAAGTGCGACGACTGTGCCGTCCTGCGGAGCGACAATTTCATTCTCCATTTTCATAGCCTCGAGCAAGAGCAGCACATCGCCGCGCTTTACCTGCTGGCCTGCAATGACTTTGAAGGAAATCACCGTACCGGGCATGGGCGATTTGACTGTTACCACTGTTTCGCCATTCGAAGGCGCGGCGGCTGGCTGGGCAGAAGGCGCTGCCGGCAAGGAAGCCGATGAGACTGCTGCAGGCGCCTGGCTTACTGCTGCTGCGCCAGAACCATGGCCGGGCCTGTTGAGATCTTCTACGGTAACCTCATATGTCTTGCCATTCACTGTAATTCTGTAGTGCTTCATATCGATACGCTCCTGTTGTTTGCTTTTATTCAAAATACATTATTTGAAAAAACATCATTTCCGGGAGAGGCGTTCAACGCGGCCCCATACCGGCGTATTGAAACCGCAGCCTTCCGCAGCGGCCTGTTTCACCTGCGCAATCGCAAAAGAGCCAAGCTCGGATCCCCGGGCAGCGGCAACTGCGGCAGTCAGAACAGCAATAAGCTCTTCATCGTCCTCGGCTGGGCTTTGGCTTAACAAGCCAGCCTGCGCCTTCTTTTTGGTCACTTCCACTATTTCTGGCAACGGCGCGAGTTTCTTGTGCTCTTTTTTCTTCAGCGCGGAGAAAAACTTGGGAAAGCCAAGCAGAAAAAGAATAATGAGGAACAGCGCCACAAACACCGTTATGACGCCGACCAGCATAATCATCCAGGGATTTGTCATGGCCAGCCCCTTAAACAGGAATATTGCCGTGCTTGCGGGACGGCATGCTTTGACGCTTGCCCAGAAGCGTGTTCAGCGCGTTGCACAGCCGCATGCGCGTATGAGCCGGATCGATGACATCATCGACATAGCCTCGTGCTGCCGCCTTGTAGGGATTGGCGAAGCTGCGCTTGTACTCTTCGATTTTATCCTTGCGGGCAGCTGCGGGATCGGGTGCTTCTTCGATTTCTTTCTTGAAGATGATGTTTGCTGCTCCCTCGGGGCCCATCACTGCAATCTCGGCTGTCGGCCAGGCAAACACCTGATCCGCGCCGAGGTGGCGCGAGCACATCGCAATGTACGCCCCGCCATATGCCTTTCGCAGAATCACGGTCAGCTTTGGCACCGATGCTTCGGAATACGCATACAAGAGCTTCGCGCCATGCCGTATGACGCCACCATGCTCCTGCCCGACGCCCGGCAAATACCCCGCGGTATCCGTCAGCGTGAGAAGAGGAATATTGAAGGAATCGCAGAACCGGATAAAGCGGGTTGCCTTGTCAGAGGCATTGATATCGAGCACGCCCGCCAGGTACTTCGGCTGGTTGGCAATAATACCGATCACCCGTCCGGCAAGCCTCGCAAAGCCTGTCACAATGTTTTTCGCATAGTTTGGCTGTACTTCGAAGAAATCGGCGGCATCAACAAGCCGCGCAATAATGTCGCGCACATCGTAGGGCTTGTTGGGCGAATCAGGCATGAGGTCAGCAAGCCCTTCGTCGATGCGGTTCGGATCATCGCCGGTTTCTGCAACGGGCGGGTCCTCGACATTGTTCTGCGGAAGATACGAAAGCAGCTTGCGAATCGCCTCGATCGTGCTCTGCTCGTCCGGAAAGCTGAAATGCGCGACACCGGAGACCTCGGAATGCACACGCGCACCGCCCAGATCCTCGGAGCTCACTTCTTCGCCCGTCACTGCCTTGATAACCTGAGGGCCGGTAATGAACATGTTGCTCGTGCCTTCGGTCATGAAGACAAAATCGGTCAGCGCTGGCGAATAGACCGCTCCGCCCGCACACGGGCCCATAATGACCGAAATCTGCGGCACAACGCCGGACGCAAGTGTATTGCGGTAGAAAATCTCACCATAGCCGGAGAGCGCGTCAACGCCTTCCTGGATGCGCGCGCCGCCAGAATCGTTGATCCCGATGCAGGGGCAGCCGATTTTGACCGCAAGATCCATGATCTTGCAAATCTTCGATGCATGCATCTCGCCCAGGCTGCCGCCGATGACGGTAAAATCCTGCGCAAACACGCACACAGTGCGGCCGTTGACAAGCCCATAGCCTGTCACCACGCCTTCACCCGGGGCATCGATTTTGTCCATGCCCAGTTCGGTGGCTCGATGCTCGACAAAAGCATCCAGCTCCACGAAGGTCCCCGGATCGAGCAACATTTCGATCCGTTCGCGAGCGGTCATTTTGCCTTTGTCATGCTGAGCGGCGACACGTTTGGGGCCGCCGCCGGCACGCACCTTGGCCTGCCGCTCTTCCAGCTCCCTCAGCTTTTCTTCCATAATAAACCGTCCTTATATCATTACCTCCAGCGGGGAGGTTGCTTTAAAAATTAAGCTATTTCGTCATCTGGCAATGATAATCTCCAGGTGCCAGCCGTCCTTGCATTTCCATGAATCTTATGCTCGTTCGCAAAGCTCGACAAGCACTCCCCCCGTTGCTTTGGGGTGTATAAAAGCGATTCGCGCACCGCCCGCGCCATAGCGCGGCGTCTCGTCGATGAGTCGCACGCCCTTTGCCTTGAGTTCCGCCAAAGCCTCTTCGATATTTGCTACGCGGAACGCGAGATGGTGCACCCCCTGCCCTTTTGCGGCAAGGAATTTCCCGATGGGGCCTTCGGGATCGGTGCTCTCGAGGAGCTCGATTTCGCTCTCACCGATGGGCATGAAGGCGGTTTTCACCTTCTGGTCGGCGACTTCCTCGATGCCATGCAGCGGCAGGCTCAAGATGCCTTCCCATACAGGAAGCGCTGCATCGATTTTTTCGACCGCGATGCCGATATGATCAAGCTTGAGGGTGTTCATGGGATGCTCCTTGTTCGATGATAGTGTGAAAAAGCGCTATGCCGGCGCTGTAGACATCCATTTTGCGGGAAAATACCTTGTGAGCGAGCTCGTCCTGCGCGGCTGCAAGCTCAGGCAGACTCATGAGGTGCACAATTTCGTTGGAGACGAACTGCCCTAGCTGGTAGCGGATGGATTCGAGCCGTTTTCGTTCGAGTTCGCCGGTGCGGGAAAGAGTTTCAAAATGGCTGAAGATTGCGTGGGCGAGTTCCTTGACGCCGTCGCCGGTTTCGGCAATGGTCTTGAGGACGGGGGGAATGATTAGTGCTGCGGAAATTGTGCCTGCTTCAGGGAGGACACCTGGTTTAGGGGCCGTAATTGATTCCTTCTCGCCAGGGGCTCCTGACTCATTGCCTGCTTTTGGCTGCCAACCTTCTGCCAACCCCGTGTGGTGCAGAAACTCTGGCGCCCTCGCCGCCAGGGTATCGGGCCCGCCCTCGGGGGTCTGTCCCCTCTTCAACTGGGCCTGCAGCTCCAGCATTGCGCGAATTTCGCGCACCACTCTGTCGGCGCCATCGCGGTCAGCCTTGTTCACCACGAAGATGTCCCCGATCTCCATGATGCCCGCTTTTATGACCTGGATATCGTCGCCAAGTCCCGGCACCGACACGAGGACGACCATATCCGCAACGCGCACAATATCGATTTCGGACTGGCCGACGCCGACCGTTTCGACAAGCACGATATCGTAACCTGCTGCGTCGAGCACGCGAATCGCCGCATGGGTAGCCTTGGAAATGCCGCCGAGACTGCCGCGCGCCGCAAGACTGCGGATAAACACGCCGGGATCTGTCGCATGCCCTTGCATCCTGAGCCGGTCGCCAAGAATCGCGCCGCCGGAAAAAGGACTCGATGGGTCGACCGCCAGCACGCCAACTTTGAGCCCGCGCGATCTGAATTGAGCGATGAGCTTGTCTGCGAGTGTGCTCTTGCCCGCGCCCGGCGGTCCCGTGATGCCGATCACCTGCGCGCGGCCCGCGTGATCCTTGAGCCGGTACAATGCGGCATAGGCCTCTCGGTCGCCGCTCTCGAGCAGGGTAATAAGCCGCGCAACAGCCCGCACATCGCCTTCGATACAGCAACGAATTAAATCATACATGGGCACAGCACTCCGAATTTCACAAAACAGCTCAGTTCAGCGGGCGCTTGAGATTGGCGCGGATGAACTCGATCGTCTTCGAGGTCGGCGTGCCGGGGCCGAACACCTCGGCGATGCCCTTGGATTTGAGGAAGGGGATGTCCTCTTCGGGGATGACGCCACCGCCGAAGACGAGCACATCTTCCGCACCACTTTGCTTGAGGAGCTCCACCACGCGGGGGAACAGGTGGTTGTGTGCGCCGGACAGAATCGAAAGCCCGATCACATCGACATCTTCCTGGATCGCCGCGCTGACGATCTGCTCAGGAGTCTGCCTGAGGCCTGTGTAGATCACTTCCATGCCAGCATCGCGAAGGGCGCGGGCGATGACCTTCGCCCCCCTGTCGTGCCCGTCGAGGCCTGGTTTCGCGATAAGCACCCTGATTTTGCGTTCCATTTCGGCTTCCCCCTCAGAACATCACGTTCGGCTTGTATTCGCCGAATTCTTCGCGCAGCACGCCGCAGATTTCGCCGAGCGTGGCATACGCCTTGACCGCTTCGAGAATCGGCACCATGAGGTTGTCGGCACCGCGCGCCGCGTTCCGCAGGGCCGCAAGCGTCCTATCGACTGCACCCTGATCGCGGGAGGAGCGGAGCGCGGCAAGCTTCTGTTTCTGGCGCTCGCCCACGGCTGGATCGACGCGCAAAAGCCCCTTGGGCGGGTTCTCCTTGACCTGGAACTTGTTGAGGCCAACGATGATGCGCTCGTTCTTTTCGACGTCCATCTGCCAGGCATAGGCCGAATCCTGGATTTCCTGCTGAATGTAGCCCTGCTCGATCGCTTTTACTGCGCCGCCCAGATCGTCGATGCGCTTGATATACTGCAGTACTTCAGTTTCGATGCGGTCGGTGAGGCTCTCGACGTAGTAAGAGCCGGCGAGGGGGTCCACAGTTTCGGCAACACCAGATTCGTACGCGATAATCTGCTGGGTTCGCAGGGCGATGCGCACAGCCTCCTCGGTGGGGAGAGCGAGCGCCTCGTCGCGGGAGTTGGTGTGCAGGGACTGCGTGCCGCCGAGCACGGCAGCGAGCGCCTGCAGGGTGACGCGGATGATGTTGTTGTCCGGCTGCTGGGCGGTGAGCGTCGAGCCGCCGGTTTGGGTATGGAAGCGGAGCATCCAGCTCTTCGGGTTCTTCGCACCGAAGCGGTCTCGCATAATGTGCGCCCAGACACGCCGCGCCGCGCGGAACTTGGCGACTTCCTCGAAGAGGTCGTTGTGCGCGTTGAAAAAGAACGAAAGACGCGGGGCGAACTCGTCAACATCGAGCCCTGCCTTGATCGCCGCTTCGACATAGGCGATGCCGTCCGCCAGGGTGAATGCGACTTCCTGGACCGCCGTCGCCCCCGCCTCGCGGATATGGTAGCCGGAAATGGAAATCGTGTTCCAGTTCGGCACATTCTTTGCACAATATTCGAAGATGTCGGTGATGAGCCGCATGGACGGAGCGGGCGGGAAAATGTAGGTCCCGCGCGCGATATATTCCTTCAGGATGTCGTTCTGGATGGTGCCGTTGAGCTTGTCCGCGCTCACGCCCTGCTTTTCAGCAACCGCGATGTACATCGCAAGGAGCACCGCCGCGGGCGCGTTGATCGTCATGCTCGTGGACACCTTGTCGAGCGGGATGCCGCCGAACAGCGTTTCCATGTCCGCGAGCGAATCGATGGCCACACCAACCTTGCCGACCTCGCCCTCGGAAAGCGGGTGGTCGGAGTCGTACCCAATCTGCGTCGGCAGGTCGAAGGCAACCGAAAGCCCGGTCTGCCCCTGCTCGAGCAGGTACTTGTAGCGCGCGTTCGATTCCTCGGCGGTGCCGAAGCCTGCGTATTGGCGCATCGTCCACAGACGCCCCCGGTACATGGTCGGCTGCACGCCCCGCGTATAGGGAAATTCGCCCGGCAGGCCGAGCTTCTTCTCGTAGTCGAAATCCTTCTGGTCGAGCGGTGTGTAGACTCTTTTTACCGGCGCATTCGAGCCGGTCACGAACTGCTTTTTCCGCTCGGGGTATTTTTCGTTGGCTTTTTCGACTTTGGTTGTCCAGGTGGTGAGGTCTTGTTCGAGTTTTTCGAGGTCTGTCATGTCCCCTCCTTAGTGTTTCCTTAGTGCTTCCAACCTTGTGCCGCGGAGGTTAAGCGCGGGGTCTGACCCTGGACGCGGCCAGCTGGGTTTTCGCTTCTTCGGCGAGGGCGAGGCCGGCTTCCAGCGCCGCCAGGTTGAGGTCCTCGGTTCCTTTGGGGACGCGGCTGCGGACTGCCTCGCGCAGGGCTTTTGGTGAAGCGACGCCGGAAAGGCCGCCGAGCACGCCGAGGGCCACCATGTTGGCCACAACGGCACGGCCCAGTTTCTTCGAGGCTGTCTCGAGGATGGGCAGGGTGATTACGGGGACGCCTGCGGTTAGTGCTTCCAACCTTGTGCCAGCTGAGGGCAGGTCGGCAGCAACGGATGTATCGGTGATGATTATTCCTTTTTTCATCGAAGGCCCGTATGTGCGGAAGGCGTCTAGAGTCAGCGCGAGCAGAAAATCGGGCTCGGTCGCCTTCGGGTAATCGATATCGCCATCGGAGATGACCACTTCGGCCTTGCTCGAGCCGCCTCGGGCCTCGGGTCCGTAGCTTTGGGTCTGGACTGCGTTCTTGCCGTCCTGGATTGCGGCATCCGCGAGCACGATACCTGCGAGCAGAAGCCCTTGGCCGCCTGAGCCGCTCAGTCTGAATTCAACTCGCATCCTGGTACTCCTTTGTTTCGTGCATAGGTGGGGTTAGCGCGCTGCACTTTGGCGATGACTTCGAGGTATTGCTGGGTGAATTCCGGCTTTTCAACATTGTGCAGCTCGCCGATCAGAATTTTGCCCTCGCGCTTTTCGGGCGGAAGGGCGGCGGCTGCTTTCACGTTGATGGTCTGGTCCTTGATCCAGTTGAGTGTTTCGACCGGCCCGCCGATTTTGTTCTTGCGGCCGAAATATGTCGGGCACTGCGAAAGCGCTTCGACGACCGAGAACCCCTTGTGCATGATCGCTTTTGAAATGAGTTCTTCGAGGAGCACATAGTGGTAGGTGGTCGCCCGCGCGACATAGGTAGCGCCCGCCGCTTTGGCGAGCTCGCACAGGTCGAAGTTGTATTCGACGTTGCCGTACGGGGCGGTGGTGCCGAGCATGCCATGCGGGGTCATGGGCGAGGCCTGCCCGCTCGTCATGCCGTAGGTGTCGTTGTTGATGATGATCGTGGTGATGTCAATGTTGCGCCTGGCGGCGTGGATGAAGTGGTTGCCGCCGATCGCTGCGCTGTCGCCATCGCCGGTAATCACGATTACCTTGAGGCGGGGCCGCGCGAGTTTTACGCCGGTCGCAAACGCGATTGCACGCCCATGCGTCGTGTGCAGCGTATCGAAATCGAGGTATCCAACTGATCGGCTCGAGCAGCCGATACCCGAAACCATGACGATATTGTTTTTATCGATGCCGAGCTTGTCGATAGCCCGAACAAGCGCACCGGTCACCGTGCCATTGCCGCATCCGGGGCACCAGATATGCGGGAGCCGGTCCTGTCTGAAGTACGAAAGAAATTCAGCCATCACAGGGCCTCCTTGATTGCGGCGAATACTTCATCGGGATGAAAAAGTTCGCCATTCACCTTGCCAAGCCGAATGACGGGGCGGTCGCAGCCGGCTGCACGCTCCACTTCCAGCGCAAGCTGGCCTAGGTTCATTTCAGGCACAATAATTTTTTTTGCGGATGAGAGCAGCCCGCGTACTGTTTTGGTCGGGAATGGCCATACGGTTTTGAGCCTAAGCATGCCGACCTTATGCCCTTCGCTCCTGGCTCTGCGCACGGCCGAGAGGGCTGCCATCGCTGAGGAACCGAAGGAGACGACTGCAAGCTCGCAGTCATCCAAGCCTTCTGCAAAGTAATCCGCCAGCTCTTCGGCTCTGCTTCCAACCTTGTGCTCGAGGCGGCGCATCAAAGTCGAAGCTACCTCAGGCTTACTGGATGGAGCGCCATTTTCGTCATGGAACAGCCCCGTGCAGTGCCAGCGATATCCCATCCCGAACGGCGCCATGAGCGGCACGCCTCCATTCGGGTCCGCGGCATAGGGCTTGTATCCCGCTGGGCTTGCCGGCATCGCACGCACAGGAATCTTGTAGGTTGCAGGATCGGGAAGCACCACTTTTTCGCGCATATGCCCGATCACTTCATCGCTGAGCACAATTACGGGAACACGATATTTTTCCGAAAGTTCGAAGGCACAGAATGTCAGCTCGTAACACTCCTTGACATTGCCGGGTACCAGCGCAATCACCGGATGATCGCCGTGCGTCCCCCAGCGCGCCTGCATGAGGTCGCCCTGCGCAGGGCTTGTCGGCATGCCTGTCGAAGGGCCGACACGCTGGACATTGATAATCACCACAGGAATCTCGCAGAGGCTCGCGTAGCCGATCGCTTCCTGCATGAGCGAGAATCCGGGCCCCGAAGTCGCTGTCATAGCTTTCGCACCCGTAAGCGATGCTCCGATGCAGGCTGAGATCGAGCCGATTTCATCTTCCATCTGGATAAATTTGCCACCAACCTTGGGTAATTCTTCCGCGCACATTTCGGCGATTTCGGTGGATGGTGTAATCGGATAGCCCGCGAAGAACTCGAGCCCCGCGGCAATGGCAGCCATTGTGCAGGCTTCGTTCCCCTGCATGAGTTTTGCTTTTTCAGCCATGGTGTGCCTCCGGAGGAAGACTCAAATCGATGTGGTTGATGCTTCGCTCGGATTCTTGCTTTTCTTCGAGCGGTCGTACTTCGATTGCAAAATCCGGGCATCGATACTCGCACATCCTGCATCCAATGCAGACTTCAGCTCTCGCGGCAACGACCTTGCCGCTTTTCAGCTCCAGCACCTGCTTGGGACAGTAGGCCACGCATATTCCACAGCCTTTGCAGTAATTCTCTCGAATTATATGAAAGAATCGTTTTTTTGGTTCGGCCATACCTTTGCTCTTTTTTGTTGTTCGCCGCACCCAATCTGACAGACTGAGAAGAGTTCCTTCAAGAAATTGGCAATGTTACAGGAAAAATTTGCGCACTAGGAACACAAAACGACGTACCTTCATTGTACAGGTAATTCCCGATTTTGTCAAAATCTATCGATTTTATGCATAAATCATTTATCCTGCCGATACTTGTCCCTCGCGCCGATTTGGAGTACAAATAAGCAACTTTTGGAGCACATATGACGAAATATCTGAAGATTCGCGACGTGACCCTCCGCGACGGTCAGCAATCGCAGTTCGCCACGCGCATGAACAATGAACAGGTGAAGGCGGTGCTCGATGACTACCGAGCGAGCCACTTCTACGCGATGGAAGTGTGGGGCGGCGCAGTTCCGGATTCCGTCATGCGGTACCTGAACGAAGATCCGTGGCACAGGCTTGGCACCATTAAGCAGGGCATTGGCGATGCATCGAAACTGACTGCGCTCTCGCGCGGACGGAATCTTTTCGGCTACAACCCTTACCCTGATTCAGTCATCGAAGGTTTCTGCAAGAATGCCATCGCAAGCGGTGTCGATATCATGCGCATATTCGACGCGCTCAACGATATCGACAACATGAAGTCTTCGATCCGATTCGTAAAAGAAGCAGGCGGGCTTGCCGACTGCGCGGTCTGCTACACGGTGGATCCGCATTTCTCCTTCAGGGACAGGGTGAACGCGCTCTTTTCAGGCAAGAAGATCCCGCCGAAGATTTTCACTGTGGATTATTACGTCAAAAAGGCGAAGGAACTCGCGGCGCTCGGCGCGGACATGATCACCATCAAGGACATGGCCGGGCTCATCGACCCGGTCGCAGCAGCTCAGCTCATCAAAGCCCTCAAGAACGAGCTCGAAATACCAGTGGATCTGCACACGCACTGCACGCCGGGTTTCGGTGTTGCAAGCCTCCTCGCGGCCATGGTGAACGGCGTCGATATCGTCGATACGGCGGTGCTTTCGTTCTCGGGCGGTCCCGCAGCTCCTGCTTATGAAATCATTCGCGTGTTTGCCGATAGGCTCGGCATCGCCACCGGTGTCGACAATGCCGCAGTCGCCCGCATAGACAGGCGTCTACGCGAAATCCGCAAGGAACTGAGTGCCTACGACCAATATAAAAAACTTCCTCCGGAGCTCGACCTGTCCAAAGACAGCCTCCCGCCGCAGGTCTCCAAGCTCTTTGACGATGCTCTGGAAGCCGCAGTCGGCGGAAAGTACCAGAAATCCCTCGCTATCTGCCAGGAAATCGAAAAAGCATTCAATTACCCCGAGCCCGACGAGATTGTCCGCCACGCGCAGATTCCGGGCGGCATGTACACCAACATGATGGCACAGCTCAAAGAAGCCAAGCTCGAACAGCATCTGAACGAAGTGCTGCATATCGTGCCCCGCGTACGGCTCGACTCAGGGCTGCCGCCCCTTGTCACTCCGACCAGCCAGATCGTTGGCGTCCAGGCCGTCAACTGCGTGATCGCAATCAACCAGGGCAAGGACCTGTACACCAATGTTTCGAAAAATTTCGCCGAGCTCATTGCGGGCTCCTATGGCAAGACCCCCTGGCCAGTCGACCCCGAGTTCCGCTTCAAAATCTGCGGCACCCGCGAGGAAACACCGTACGATACAAGCAAGTACAAGCCGCAGCCGAATCCGGTCGTGGCCGAGGCGGGGGGTGCACTCCTGGCTATGAATGAGAAAGAACAACTGCTGCTGGAATTGTTCCCGTCGGTTGCGACGAAGTTCTTAAGAAACAAGCGAATCGAAGAATGGAAAGCGGCGCACCCCGAGGAAGCGGCCAAAGCTGAGGCGAGCGCAGCGGCGCAGGCAGCTGGGATGGCAGCCGGCGGCGCACCAGGAGGCCAGGAGGATAGCGTTCTTTCGATATATGAGTCGGCTGATTATGAGCCAGCGGATGGGGAGTCGCCTGAGTTCTGGGAGGAGGCGCCGGGGTGGGCTGGAGGTTAATGCTTCATTAATGCTTCCAACCTTGTTCCAAATCTGAAGCAGAAAGGCGATTTGCTGCATCTATCTCTATGAAAAGGTTTTTTATTCTTTTCATGGAGGTAACTACCCATGCAACAATTCCCTTTCTGTCCCAATCCTCGTTGTCGCTGGCACGAGGAGGCTCCTGAGGGCAAATGGGCGAAGGCGAAGGGCTTTTATACCACCAAAGCTTTCGGGCGCATCCAGCGCTTTCAGTGCAGGGCATGCCATACTACCTTCTCTTCCCAGACTTTTTCTCTGTCCTATTATGTGAAACGTCCAATCCCCCTGCCAGATGTTCTCGGCCGCATCACCAGTGGAGAAAGTCTTCGCGCCATAAGCCGCAATCTCTCGGTTTCCTTGCGCCTGGTTACCAATCGCATCGATCGTCTGGCTCGTCAGGCGATCGGTTTGCATGCACAGGCGCTGTCATCCAGGGTGAGTACCGATGATATCTGTATCGATGGTTTTGTCTCCTTCGATGGTTCACAATACTTCCCCAGCGAGATCCCCATCGCTATCACGGCGCACTCTCAGTTCGTCCTCGATTTCAGCCATGCATCCCGTCGCAGGTCGGGTTCCATGACGCCTGCCCAGAAAGAAAAGGCGAGCCTTCTCTATACCCGCTGTCCTCTGGAACGCGGGGCCATCGCACGATCGTTCCGCGAAACGCTCGAAAGCGCCCTTGCCCTTCAGCCACCCTCTTTTCATAGGCCCTTTGTCCTTATCACGGATGAAAAGCCTGATTACCGGCGCGTGCTCCACAGGCTTGCAGCATTCCGCAACCAAACCGAAGAACGCCGTCTCGTTCACTGGACCATCTGGTCAAAGCTCCCTCGTACCATCCATAATCCCCTCTTTTCTTCCAACTACATCGATCGCGAAATGCGGAAGGACATGGCGCATCATCATCGGGAGACAGTCTGCTTCAACCGAAATATTGCGAACGGGATGATGCGCCTTGCACTCTACCTGCTTGCCCACAACTATCTCAAGCCGTTCAGAATCCGTGCGCCGCGAGGGAGCCGTCCTGGTTCCCACGCCGAAGCGGCGGGTATTCCTGCTTCCTGGGTACGGCAGTTTGCCCACTCACTCACCGGCGGCATGCGGATGTTCCTGAGTCGCTTAAGGCTCTCCGCAACACTTAAGCGGACCTGGGAAAAAGGCTGGAAGACACCGGGGAAAGAGAAAGCTGCATACTTGCCCAAGTATGCATTCATGTGAAGCAGGGATTGGAAAAGGATGAAGCGTCTGCGAGATTCTATTTTCCCAGCGCGATTTGGCGAGCTGTGCTCTTCTCGCGTGGCACAAGGTTGGAAGCAGTAATTTCAGCCCTTTATCACGAGGAGGGGCCTCGTGCGCGCTACGACCCTGGCGAGGCCTGAGCCTGTCACCGTCTCCACTACGGCGTCGACATCCTTGTAGGCAGCTGGGGCTTCTTCGCAAGCAAGGCGCTTGTCGGCGGCAAGCAGCCTTACCTTCTGCTGCCCCATCTGGCGCGAAAGTGCCTCAAAGCTGACCTCTTTTGCTGCTGCGTGCCTGCTCATCTTGCGGCCTGCGCCATGCGCCACGCTGCCGAAGCTCTCGCGCATGGCGCGCTCGGTTCCGACAAGGATATAGCTGCCGCGCATCATATCGCCGGGAAGCAGGACAGGTTGGCCTGCGTCGTGCGCCAAATCGAGCAGTTCGGGGTGTCCCGCAGGGAAGGCTCTCGTCGCGCCTTTGCGGTGGACGAGGAGGCGGCGCGAGGTTAGTGCTGCGGAAATTGTGCCGCGTGTCTGGCTTTCGCTCTTCCCCAGTGTATGGTCCTCGAACTTCGCGATATTGTGCGCTACATCGTATAATAGCCTCATGCCAAGCGCGTCCGCGGGCTTTCCGAACTCCTCCGAAAAGACCTCGCGCACCGCATGCGTGATCATCTGCCGATTTATCCATGCAAAATTCGCTGCTGCAGCCATGGCGGCCAGATACTCGCCCGCAAGCGGATCGCGCAGAGGAATGCTCACAAAATCGTGTTCAAAAAGCTCGAGCTTGTACTGCGCCATTTTTGGCCGCATACGCGCGATATAATCTGTCGCTATTTGATGCCCGAGGCCCCGGGAACCAGTATGAATCCAGACGAGGACCTGCCCCTCGAAAAGGCCGAATTTTTGTGCGGTCTCGGGGTCGAAAATCTGCTCCACCCGATCGATTTCAAGAAAATGATTGCCTGCGCCAAGCGTGCCGAATTCTTCTTTTCCACGGTTTACCGCTTCATCGCTCACCGCGCGAGGATCCGCTCCAGGCAGATAGCCTGAGCTTTCGATTGCCCGCAGGTCTGCCGGCTCTGCGAACCCCTTGCCCAGCGCCCAGGGGACGCCCTCTGCCATGGCAGCACGAGCTTCCTTCGCGCTGAGGCGTATAAGGCCTTTCGAGCCAAGCCCTGACGGCACGCGCGCGAAGAGCTTTTTGCCGATTGCATCGAGCTTCGGGCGCACTTCTTCTTCCCTCAGGGAGGTGAGAATGACGCGCACGCCGCAGTTGATATCGAACCCCACACCGCCCGGCGACACCACACCCTCATCCACATCGAAGGCCGCAACCCCGCCAATCGGAAACGCAAAGCCCTGATGCATGTCCGGCATGCCAAGCGCATAGCTCACAATGCCAGGAAGACGAGCAACATTCACAAGCTGGTCAAGCGCTTTATCCTGCTTTAGAAGAGAAAAGAGCTGATCCGAGACATACAAGCGTGCAGGCACGCGCATTCCATCATGCGCTGGAATGAGACAAGTAAAAGGGTCAATTCGTTCAATGTGCATGAACGCCTCCCTTGGAGGGTGCGCCAGACAGGGCTTCTTCGCACATGGTTATTGGGGCTCAGATTCACGATGTCGAGCGGCGCGCCTGCTCGGCACAAGCTTCGCACCACTATCGGGCAGCTGCAAGTGCTCTCAGAGTTGTGTAAAGCGCTGCGCGGGCGGAATGCCGAGCTTGTCGAGCATTTGCCGATAGGCGGCTGGGTCGCCCGACGTGATCACTTCCAGGCTGATGGCGCTCTCCTCGCTGGCAGGCTGTGGAGACTTGGCTGGGGCGGTTGCTGCCCCCACGGCCCTCAGTACTTCATCCGCCTGAAGGCCTGCTGGGTCGATAAACCGCATGTCCGGCGCCAGCTCCTCGAACACGTTCTGCACAATCGGATAGTGCGTGCAGCCCAGAAGTACCGTCCGCACCGGCCCGACCCTGCGCATTTTCGCAATCATAGATGCAATTTCCTCGCGAATCGCTGCTTCATCCCAGGGCACCGAGTCGATAAGCGCCGCAAGCCGCGCGCTGGCAACCCCGTGAACGGTCACAGCAGGATTAGCCTTGTGTATCAGCTTTGCATGCAGGCCCGACTGAACTGTAAATTCAGTCGCAAACAGCCCTACATGCGGCTCGCTAAGCCCGGCCATTGCTCTGGCCGCCGGCCGGATGATATCCACAAGCGGAATTTTGCTTCGGGACTCGAGCATATCCACTGTCGCCGAAATCGTGTTGCAGGCGATGGCCACCGCCTCGACCCCGCGCCCGTCGAGCACATCGAGCATGCGCTCTGTCAGCGCGACAATTTCGGTCAGGGGCCTGTTTCCGTAGGGGACGTTCGCGTTGTCGCCCACGTAGACGATGTCGAGCGGCACTCCTGCCAAGCACAAGCTTCGCACCACTGTCAAGCCGCCCATGCCGCTGTCGATTACTCCGATTCGATGTCGTTGCATGCGAGCATTTGAGACACGCAAGGCCTTTTCTGTCAATCGAGGAAGGCTGGAGGGTGCAAGCAGACTGGCCGGTACAGGCAGATCTGGAGGCTCAGTGGCTACTGTTGACCAGTATCTCGAATTCGACCGCCACCGCCACGCTGATCTCGAGCTCGCCCGCGCTTACAAAATCAGGGCTGGCTGCTGCTTTGAACATCATAGCCTCGCCTGCATTGCGCGCGGAAAACGAATCCTGGACTTCAACCGAAATCGGCGCGCCCAGCCTGAGCCCGGCTCCGTTCCCGGCCAGCCCGCGCAGCGCAGCCTGTGCCTTCAGCTGCGCATCCTTGCATGCTGCCTCGATGAGCTGTGCCTTGAATGCTTCCATGTTTTTGCGGTCAAAGTTCAACGAGCGAACTGCATTCGCCCCGGCATTCATCGTGAGGTCCACCAGACCCGTCACAGCCGGAATATCCGAAATTTCAACCTGAATCGTGGTTTCGGCCTTGTAGCCGATAATGACATTCTGTTTGTCCTGCTTTGTGCTGTAGACCGGCGAGACGCGATAGTAACTTGTTTTTATTTTGGCCCGGTCGATGCCCGCCCCGGTCAGCGCCGCGAGCACTTTCGAAGCGCGGTCCGCGAGCTGCGCTTGCGCTTTGGCCGCGGTGTCGGACTGGGTCTCCACGCCCAACGTGAGCATCGCCACATCCGGCTCGACAGACATCGACGCCTGGCCCTGCACGCGAATGCTTCGCTTTTCGACGGCGCTTGGGGAGCTCGGCAACTGGGGTGCCGGGGAGCCTGGCATCTGCGCCCATGCGCCCTGCACGCCTGTCAGCATCAAGGCTGCTATCATAAAGTAAAAAATGGGGGTCTGACCCCTTTTCTTAAAAGTTTTCATTGGCTTCCTTCCTTAGGGGTCTGACCCCCTGCAGAATTTTTAAGATTTGGGGTCTGACCCCAAGTCTTAAATTTTTGGACGGCATCGGGTGAGGCGCACTCGGGTTGGGTTGTCAGGATGCCGGCAATCTGGTCAAGCGCCTGCTTGGATTCGCGGATTGGCATGAGCATCCAAACATGCATCATGTGCTCGTATTCATAATAATCGAGATGGGCGCCGGTAACGAGGCAGATATCACGAAGGCGGCGGCAGTCGGCCCACAGGATATCCTTGGTTCCGATAAAGAGGCTCATGGGGGGAAGGTCCTCAAAATGGCCGTAGATGGGGCTTATTTCCATTCGGCGGGGGTTGGAGCCGCCCGCCCAAACAGTACCCGCCTTGCGCAGGGCTTCCACGCTCAAGAATGGGTCGACCTCGTCGAGCGTTTGGATGTGCGGATTTTCCATGGTCACATCGAGCCAGGGGCTCAACATAATCACCGACGCGGGCATGGCCAGATGCGCATCACGCAGCGCCTGCACGAAGCCGAGCGCAAGCCCGCCGCCAGCCGAATCGCCCATCAGCACTACGTCCTTGTGCGGCAGCGCCAAGCCCATTCTGTCCCACAGCGCGAACAGCATCCGATACGCATCCGCCCACCGATGCTCAGGCGCAAGCGGATAATCCGGCGCGATGATCACGCTTTTGGTTCGCTCGGCCAGCTTCGCTAGAAAATTCCAGTGCTGGCGCGTAAACGTCGCCACATACGAGCCGCCATGCAGATACAGAATGCATCGCGCACAGCCTTCGAAACGGGGCGTCAGCACATGGACGCGAGAGCCAGCTACTGTAATGCTCTGCACGCCGAGCCGTGCACGAATATGCAAGGGCGGTTCCGCAGAAAGAAGACTCTTCGCATACTGGCGGGTAATGAATCGCGGTTGTTCGCTGTCTGAGGATTCTTTTACACCCGCCCGCCGGAATGCCCGTTCGAGGAGCATGCTGCGCGCGCTTTGAGGCTCGCGATGGATGAATATCATCGGGCTTTTTCACACTCTGCGAAATACTGCTCGAAGGGCTTTAAGAGTCGATCGTAGGCCAGCGCAAGATGTGCTTCGAATGTTTGCTCATCGACAGGCCCGCGCCCGCTGTGGAAATTCCGAACCAGCGCGCCAGCAAGCACTTCATACAGGTAGATATGGCGATGCAATTCTTCTTCGATGCTCTTGTCCAGAAGGCGCTCGGCGGTTCTGCGGAAGGCATAGTCAAAGCGCGATTGTATCGATGGATGATCCGTGTACGGGCGCAGGTCCATTATAAAAAGGAGCGCGTACATTTTGGGATACTGCACGGAAAAATCCTTGAGCTTCCGGCCGATTTCGACAAACCCCTTGAGGGGGCATGCTGCATCGCCTTCGAAGTATTCCTTGAGTTCATTCTGAATCGCCGAGAGCGCTTTGCCGTACGCATCGGCGATCGTGGCTTGCACAATTTCTTCTTTGTTTTCGAAATAGTTATACAGCGTCATAGGCGATATACCGAGCTTTGCGGCCAGGCGCCGAGTCGAGAAATTCTCGTACCCGATCTCGCTGATGAGCGATACTGCCGCATCGATTATGCGCTGCCGGTCGTCAAAAAAACGTTCTCTGCTCATGATCTTGTTTCACATTCTGGATGAAGCATGCAGCGCTGTCAATATAGAAAACATTACGTATTGTGTATGAATTCATTATACTGAAAATAAATAGTTGAGTATTTCAATATGGATTTCTGTCATTCGCAGAGGTCGCAGGGTTGGCCATTTGTTGCCTGGATAAGGATTTGCAGGGTCATGGGGACGCCGGTGGCATCGTTCCCGGCAGCTGGATAGATGGTATCCCAGCGCTTCAGACTTTCGTCTATATATATCTCAATGTTTTCGATTCCAAAGGGGCAGACTCCACCGGGGCGAAAACCGGTCAACGCAAATGTTTCATCGGCATCCGTCATCGACATTTTTTCGCCAAACAGTGCCTTCATTTTTTTCGAAGAGATGCGAGCGTCGCCTGCGCAGACTATCATCGCCACCCGCCCCGACTTGCCCTTGAAAAGCAATGACTTCGCAATCTGACCGGTCTGCACGCCGATGCGCTGCGCGGCGGTTTCGGCGGTGGGGGTCGAACCCGGTTCGAACTCGAGCGCTTTGAGATTGTGCCGGTCCAGAATCTTCTGCACTTTTTCGGGAATCATGGTGGATATGCTAGCTTGCTTTGGCTGGTTTCAGCGACATCGCGTAGCGAAAGAGAATGAAAAGAATCCCAATCGAAATCAACATGAGCATATACCCAAGGCTCTGCGGCATGGATGCTACCAAGAGCACTACCAGGACTTGCAGCGCTGCCGCTATATCCAATATTGCGAGAATTGCAAGCGGCTTTACCCCGGAGTCAGCAAACAGAAAATGAATATGCCGCCGATCCGCCGACGTAATGTTCCGCCCTTCCATAATCCTGAGCGCAATCACACGAAGCGCATCGAACACCGGCAGCGCCAGCAGCGTAATTGAAGGGAACAATCCAAGCCCCGCCAATTGGCTTTGTGCTGCCCCAGGCAGTGCTTCCAATGTTGTTCCTGCCCGCGCTTGGCCCAAAAATGGCATCACTGCCAGGCTGAACCCCAAAAAAAGGCTGCCTGAATCGCCCATAAACAGCTTCGCCTTTGGAACCGGGAAGTTGAAAAACAGAAATCCCACAATCACCCCTGCAATACTGAGACAAAGAAACGAACTCGACGCATCTCCCGCCTGGTAATAGAAAATTCCGAACGCAATCGCAGCGATAAAGCTGAGACTCCCCGCAAGCCCGTCTAGCCCGTCGATAAAATTGACCGCATTCGCGACCCCGACGATCCAGCCCATCGTGATTACGATCGAAAGCCAGGACAACTGCCCCGAAAGGACATCTGCACGGAATCCAAAGCCCCGAAACCCGTAGCCTCCTGCTACCACAACGAGCGCTGCCGCAATCTGCACAGCCAACTTCAAACGCGCTGGCTGCGCCTTCAGATCATCGAGCAGCCCGATGAAATACATGAGCGCAGCTCCGACAGCAAATGGCCAGAGCTTATCGCCCCTCGACGCAAGCTCCCTGGAAACAGGCCCTGTCTGCACAATCGAAAAGGCAGCCACCATGGCAGCAAAGGCCAGAAACATGCCCAGCCCGCCCAGGCGGGGGATGTTGCCATTGTGGTTTTTTCGCCCGCCTGCGACATCGTACAGCTTTCTTCTATGCGCAAAATTCAGAATGAATGGCATAGTGAGGGCCGACAGCATGGCTGATGTGATAACGACAGAAAACTGCATTTGCGAATATCCTTCTCACCCCTGACAGCACAGCCAGTAACAATCGCTCATTACAAAAGTGCTGCCAAAAGCATCAGAAACTTCTCTATAGTGACATATACGCTATTGCGTGTCAGTTTGCAAGTTGCACAAAAATAAAAAAGCCCGCCTGCCGCTTTTTGGTACGGCGGGCGGGCTGGAGGAACATTGTTGGCAGCACCATATGGATGACTGTTCGGGGGGCTGATCGGTGGGCGTTTCTGCTCCGATTGTATATCTAGGTTAATTCGAGCCTCGCTCTCTGTTCCGAGAGTGCGAGGATTTCTGAAAATTCGACTGCGAGTGTTCCGGAGGGAAGCGCAGCGCTCTCAGTCTCGCTGTCGCCGGTCATTACGATGACGAGCTTTTGGTCCGGCGCAAAAGAAACATGCTTTCCCTTGCGGCTCTTCAGGAACTGTAGCCCGTTCTTTTCGCACGCATAATCGAACAGAAAATCGAGCTCATCAGGGCCGACAAGCTCGAGCGCGGTATAGCCCTGCTCGGCGACAGCTCGGACAAACATATCGATTCGCTTGCGGTATAGTGCCGCGTTATGCGATGCTCTCGAAAAATAATCGACAACCCTGCGCGAAATCTCCTCTATGCCCTCCGCGGTCAGCGCATAGAGCACTTTTCGCTTGTTAAGGTGTGACAGCTTGATCCATCCGCGTTCCACAAACCGTTTGATGAGTACGTTCGTCATCCCGAGAGAAAGCCCCGAAGCCTGGGCCAGCTCGCGCTGGCTTGTGGCACCTGAGGCTTCGTTCTGGACAATTGAGGCATAAATCGCTTCGAGAAGCGAATATTCGGATTCGTGGAGAGTTGATTTCATGATTTTTTAAAACGGGGTCTGACCCCGGTTTTTAAATTTATGTTCGGTGTAAGAATTTCTAAAAAAAGGGGTCAGACCCCTTTTTTAAATTTAGCGCGGACTTCGGGGTCGGCTAAAACTTTTTGCAGAGACTCAACCACAAATGCTAAAAGCAGCCCCAAAAAGCCGCCGGCCATCGTACCGACCACGCAGATCATGGACCTTGATGGCTCGCTTTTCTTCTCGGGGGCCACTGCCGGGTCGATCACCTCCACAAAGACCTTTTCGGTGGCATCCTGCAGGCGCATGTTCTCAAGGCTTGAAAGAAGCCCTCCATAAATTTTGGTCGCTAGCTCGAGCTCGGCGGAAATGTTGGCGTACTCCATCAGCGCTTTTGGTGTCTCGCTCATCGAGGGACCGACACCGCCGCCGGTACGTTCGAAATCGTCAATCTGTTTCTGTACCGCAGCGAGCTGGGCTTGCGCGGCGGTGACTTTCGGGTTGTCGGCTGAGAGGGCGTTCTGCAGGCTGGAAATCTGTATCTCGAGTGTAATTTTTTGCTGGATAAGCGAACGGTACAAATCGAGCCCTTGCTGGCTCTGTGTCTCCGGCGCAACGAGCTTGTTCTTTCTCTGATAGTCCGCCATTTTATTCTGGAGCTCGCGCACCTTCTTCTCTTGATCCGCGACCTGCTGCTCGAGAGCGATCATATTCTTTCCGCTGGCGGTCAGGATGCGATCCGAGAGGTCCTTCTGCAAAAGATCGATAGCAGTATTCACAATATCGCGGGAGAGAATCGGATCTTTGGTCTTGGCGGAGACTTTCATGAGGGAGGTTTTGGCATCCATCGAGACAGAGAATAGTTTCTGAAATATTTCTACAGCCGCAGATAGCGGAGTTGTGTCCTTCAACTTCTCTGGCTCTTTGATAAGTTTCGGTATCAGATCGAGCTTGTCGATAACCTTCTCCGCAAGCCCCCTGCTTTGCATGATCGCCTGAATCTTTATCGAGGGGTTCGAAGAATCGGAACCGGGCACGCTCACTCCCGCCATTGCTGCGAGCCCTGCATATTGCGAGAGGAGGGACGAGGAAGAGCCCGAAATCGGCAGGATCGTGCTCGTTGCGGTGTACATGTTCGGCTGCAAAAGCGCATACACCACCGACATCAATGCGGCGAGCACTATTACTGTGATGACCAGCCATTTCCGACGCCAGATAACCGCCGCAAGGTCGATGAGCGATATTTCGTCATTGTCAACAGATTTTTCTTCAGTCACAATGTTCTCCTCGAAGCATCGAGCCCGTCATAGGCCCAACAGCGTTTTCGCGGTAAGGGCGCTTGTCAGCAGACTGCTTATGATCATGAAGCTATCTCGCAGGTATGCCCATGCCACCGACACTTTTGCAGACTTCGTCGGCACAAATACAGTATCGCCAGGCTCCAATTTGTAATTCAATATGTTTGGTTTGAACCACAAGAAGCCTTTGCCTTCGGTGCTGTCAAGCTTGCCAGATGCACGTATTATATATGCGTGCGATAAATCCGCTTCATTGGACAGCCAGCCGGATTCCACGATTGCCTGACGTACAGTCATGCCTTCGCGGTAGAGAACTGCATTCTGGCTTGAAACTTCGCCAGATACAAGCACGAAGGTCGGCACTTTCGGCACATAGATCAGGTCGTCACGTTCGAGGCGAATGTTCGATGGAGAAGAGCGCAATTCTTCAAGAGACGCGGGTATTTCGAGCGAAATTCTACCAAAACCCTCCTTGTAAAGCTGTTTTAGATTGCCAAGCTTGGCTTTCTGCACCGCGAGGTCAATCTGCATATTTGCAATCACCGCTGAAGCTGAATTTAGCGAAGTATCGCTTGGGTTAGGCAGATTGGTTCCGGCAGCCGTTGCTGCATCGAGTTGGGCGATAAGTCGGTCTAGTTGTGTCTGCTGAGCATTTGCTACTGATTTCCTGATAAGCACCAAACCTTTCGGGTATGCAGTCGAGTCATATCCACCCGCAGCCTCAAGCGCATCGGCAAGACGCATACCTTCAGCAAAGGGAAGGCTTTGCGGATCTTTTACTTCACCCCTGACAACAATGATCGGCAAATGCTCATCCGGCAAAAGCGCCCTGATTGTTATCGCATCGCCAGGAGAAATAAATATCTTGCTTCCGGGCTGTCGCTTCAGATAGTCCTCCAGAAACACTTCCATTGTCTCGCCTGTAGTTTTCTTTATTTCAGCTTTGAGATTCATCATATCCTGCGACAATGTCACTGAGCGAATCACTGATGATAATTCCATTTGATCATAATAGGGAATTATTTTCGGATTAGCGACTTCTCCCGCAATACTGATCGGCTTGTTTGCATATTTCGGATAGAAATTGACAATATCGCGGGGCATTAGCTCGATATCGGTCTTTTTGGTGATGACCTGGGCGGGTGTGAAATTGATGATGCTGTCCGCTTTTAAGCTGTATCTCTTTATTTCAGCATAACTTGTTTCTGTATCGATGAGCAGGTCGCTTTCCTGAATGATATCAGAAAGCTTCAAGCCTTTGTACCACGCATAGCGGCTTGGATACCGAATGACTCCTTTCAAGAGCACTGTATCCGGATATTTCGAGAAATCGTGATTTTCGCCCTTGTCTCCTGCCGGCACAAAACGAATGATATCTCTCGGATAGATCTGCAAATCCTGCTTGCCCTGAAGAACCGCCAGCGGGCTGAAGGTCAGATATTCAGTCCTGCCGCTAGAAATCCAGCGCTCGATTTCTGCATAGTAAATATCGGTTGTAGAAAGCAGCTGGTCCGGAGTGAGTAATTCAGAGAGCATCCTGTAATTGCTGAAAGAATAAAGCCCCGGGAAATTCGCGGCGCCAACGATTGCGATGGCATTGCCGAATTTGTCAAAGTCGAATTTTTCAGGAAGGTACTTGACTGGCACAAAGCGGATCGAATCCATCGCTCTGAGCTTCAGGTCGAAACTGCCGTTCAGCACGTCCCGCGGCGCGAAGGTCCGGTATTCCCAGCTGCCATCGGGTTTGCGGCGCGTCAATTCGGCATAATCGAGGTTGGTGTCCTGCAGGATCTGGTCAGGCGTGACGACTGACGAGAGCATGAGTGTCGGCGTCCGGGCGTACGGGCCCTGATAGCGCACGCTGCCTGATGTAAATACAACCTCAAAATAGAAGCCTGTGTCGGTTTCTAATGCGCCTGATACGGCGCCTGTTGCGGCGGCGGCGCCGGGGGCTGCCATGGCTGCAGCGCCGGCCGCCGGGCTGGCTGCTGCAGCTGTACCTTGGGCGACGGCAGCACCTGCGGTGACTGCCTGAACGCTTGCTTTTCCGGCTGGAGCCACTTCACTACCGACTCCAGGCTGGACAATCTGGCCTTCTGTAGTGCCAAGCACTGTAGTAGTCACTTTCGGCGCTGTGGTCGTATACAGCTTAACGGTATCCCGCGCCTTCAAGGCCAGATCAAATACCCCTGCCGCCACTTCCCGCGGCGCAAACGTCACGTACTCATTCTTCCCGCCACCCAAGGGCCGCACGATCTCCGCGTACACCTCGTTCGTCTCAAGCCGCGGTTTTGCAAGCTTCAAGAGCTCCGACAGCCGCATCCCCTCGCGCCAGGCATACAGCCCGCCAAACTCCACAGGCCCTTCCAACTGCACCGCCGCCATAAACCGGTCAAAGTCGGGCTTCGCTGGGCTATACCCCACCTTCACCAGCCGGATCACATCCCGCGGACCCAGGCTAAGATCAAACTTTCCCGCTACCACTTCCCCAGGCCGAAACGTCACGTACTCGTTCTTCCCGTCTGACCGAAGCCGCGTTATCTCCCCATAGTTCTGGTTCGTGTCGAGTAACAGCTGATCCTTCGTCAGCACCTGCGACAGCGTCATCCCTTCACGCAGCGCATATACCTCCGGTCGCGCCACCTGACCCGTGAGCTGCACTACATCACTGAACTTCTCAAGATTCGGTTGCTCCCCTCCACCCCCAAAGCTTGCCTTCTTCACAAACCGAATCGCATCCTTCGCCCGAAGCGCAAGGTCATACTTTCCTTCCAGCACCGCACGCGGCGCAAAGGTCAGGTACTCCGGCGTCCCGTCGGCTTTGAGGCGCGTCAGCTCCGCGTACTCCAGGTTCGTCTCTTCCAGTATCTGGTCTGCCGTCACCACCGATGAAAGCTTCAAAGACGGCGTGCGCGCGTACGGACCTTGGTAGCGCACTGTCCCCGACACCGTCACCACTTCGAGGAATAACCCAAGGTCGGTCTCGATCGCCCCACCGCCTGTGGCCATGCCTGCCTGAGTGGCAACTGGAGCGGACGCTATCCCGGCACCTTCGCTTGTCTGCGCACCCTGCGGCGCTGCTGTGGTCGGAGCTGTTCCCTGTGTCGCTCCTGCTGCCTGACCTGACGCCTGCGCAGGGCTTACTGCCTGGCCTGCGCCTGCCTGCGCCTGCTCATCAGCCACAGCGGGCGCTGCCTGTACTTGCCCGCCAGCCCCCGTTTGCCCTTCCTGCGCTCCCTGTTTCCCGCCAATCGCCGGCGAGGCTGTACTGAACAGTCGCACCCGGTCCCGCGCCTTCAAGGCCAGATCAAATACCCCTGCCGCCACTTCCCGCGGCGCAAACGTCACGTACTCATTCTTCCCGCCACCCAAGGGCCGCACGATCTCCGCGTACACCTCGTTCGTCTCAAGCCGCGGTTTTGCAAGCTTCAAGAGCTCCGACAGCCGCATCCCCTCGCGCCAGGCATACAGCCCGCCAAACTCCACAGGCCCTTCCAACTGCACCGCCGCCATAAACCGGTCAAAGTCGGGCTTCGCTGGGCTATACCCCACCTTCACCAGCCGGATCACATCCCGCGGACCCAGGCTAAGATCAAACTTTCCCGCTACCACTTCCCCAGGCCGAAACGTCACGTACTCGTTCTTCCCGTCTGACCGAAGCCGCGTTATCTCCCCATAGTTCTGGTTCGTGTCGAGTAACAGCTGATCCTTCGTCAGCACCTGCGACAGCGTCATCCCATCTTTATAAAGGTAGAAACCCGGATATTTGACCGGGCCGGTCATGACCAGGGTGTTCTCGAAGCGATCAAAGTTTGGATCGATGCCGGTATCGTCGTAGCGGTAGAGCACAATCCGGTCGAATTCAAAAAGCGGCACATCGGCGTCCGCGTTTGTGCCTGCGCCAGCACCCGAACCAGCCCCAGTACCTTCGCCCGCCCTGGCATTATCCGCAAGCACATCGCGCGGGGAGAACGCGAACGACCTGTCCCGTCCGGACTGGTCCATACGGTACACCCGTCCATAGTACTGGTTCGTCTCAGGCAGCAGCTGGGCTTTCTGCAAGAGCGCCCTCAGGCTCCCGAATGACGCGATATCGTACCGCCCAGGATACTTCACCGCGCCTGTCACCTGCGCCTGCCCCAGCAGCAAATCGCTCACCTTGCCGAAATAGACAAAATCGCCGTCCATGGCCGGCTTGCCCGCAAAGGTTTTGTCGGTGATATCGCCCATGCTGAGCGTTTTGCCGGCTTCTCCAAATCGAAGCAGGGTGACCGTCCCCGAGCGCGCCGAGGGCAACGCTCCCCCGGCCAGAGCGAGCGTCTGCGCCAGCGTGGCTTCATTCTTGATCTCGTAGATACCGGGGCGCTTGAGCTCACCAGAGAGCGCAACCACAGGCCCGATACCCGGAATGAATATCGAATCGCCTTCGCGCACGCGCAGATCGATGGGCTTGCCTTGAAGGAGGCTTGCGTAAAAATCGATCTCAATGCGCTCGGCCGCGCTGCCTTTTCCTTGCCTCGTCAGCACAACGGAGCGGAGCGAGCCTGTCTTTAGGATTCCACCCGCGCGAAAGAGCACGGTAAGCACGGTATCGGCGCCATTCGCAAGCACTGTCCCCGGGCTTCCCGCATAGCCGGAGACGAACACCGGGAACTGCCGCAGCGTCCCCAGCGTCAGGTTCATCTCGAGTCGTTTATAGCGGCGATCGAGCATGCCTTTCAAAATGCCTCTGATTGTGCCAAGATCCTGCCCCCATACCGACACCTGTCCCACCGGCGGCAGGAATATGGCGCCGTTTCTATCCACTGTGAGCGTGTACGAAGGGGAAAGTTCCTTTATATCGACCGCGTCTCCCCAGAGGTAGAGCACGAGCCCGTCTCCGGGGCCGAGCACGTAGTCATCACCGATTGCTGCGAGGGAGGGAGCGCTTGGCGTATCGAAGAGCGAATAGCCGAACTGCAAAAGGCTCTGCGCGGGCGTACCGAGGCCCGCCGCCATGCCCGCGAACATCTGTTCTATGGAAGAGAGCGATGCCGCCGCTAGAGTCTGCTTGGCCGTACCTGTAGCCGGGCTCGCGGCTGCAAGCGGCGCGCTTGTAAGCTGGGTCACGCTTGGCTGCTGCGGCGCCACAGTCGGCGCGGCTCCGCTTGATAGCGCTGCCTGATCCATGGTCTGCGCACTTGCACTCACAAGCAGAGCGAATAAAAATATGAATACTGATATCAATGGAACTATTTTCTTTGTCATATTTATACACTCCGGTCTTGAATGCCTAACCTTGTATAGAAAATATCTGTATGCTGAGTTCAATAAGCTAGCTGAATTTTAAAGAAGAATAAGGTAGATTACTAGTCCACAATGAAAAAACAGCTCAACGAGCAGTTCAAGGCGACGGCAGCCCTGAAAGCATTGAAAGAGCAGCTTATGCCCCAGGAATTGGCTGAAAAGCACCAAGTTCATCCGAACAAAACCAGCAGCACGGATTTTTTCAGATTTAAGTCTTGGAAGCGTAAATGATCACCTTATTCTTTTGCTTCTTGGTCTTGATTTTTGGCCGCAGCATATAAAAGATTTACAGTTTTAGTCCTGTCAAATTCACTATGATAGCAACCAGCGAGAGCACAGTGCTCAAAATGGTCGATATCCTCATCAGCTGGTAGGTGAACGAATTCGATGCCGCCACAATGTTGTCCTCGGGCTGAATCATGCGGTTGGTTTGTTCGACTTTTTTTGAATTGACGTCGTAGATGGTGATTTTCTGGTTGCCATTTCTCTCGGTGTCGAAGCCGCCGGCGAGTCCTATGTAGTATTCCCAGGTTCTGTCGGGGATATATGGATACCTCCCAGGGTAGCGTACCGCACCGGACACCGACACAAAGAACTGCCTGAACGGAACGATAATGATGTCATTCTGCTGGAGCACAATATCACCGGAAAGGTCATAGTTGTAAATGAATTTCGAGATATCGACCGGTATATGGGTCCCGTCACTCCGGATAATGTATGCCTTCGAGAGATCCGACACCGCGGAGAAAAGCTTGCGGTTTGCGAGCGCAGCCTGCGAAAGCGTCTCGCCGGGGAAGAATGTAAAGGGTACGCGCTGGCTTGTCTCAGGCGAAGCTCCTGTGCTGCTCAATCCTACCGCACCTTCGAACCAGATAACTGGCATGAGATCCTGCTTGGATGGCACAGTGATGACATCATATATATGTACTTTGAAATCTTTGTTGGTTTCATAGTTGAGTTCGTGCTTTTCGCCGACTGGGCTGGATTCGGATACGTACCGCACAAGGCCGAGGCGCTGGGGGTTGGCCTTTTCGGTAAAGCCTTGGGCGTAGACTTCGATAAGCTCTTTCAGCCCCTCTCCCGGGAGCAGCTGGTAACTGCCGGGACGCCGTACCTCGCCATCGATTGTAACGAGCATTGAGAGAGACCTTACCCGTATTTCGTCACCGGGCTCGAGGAACGGATTCTGCGATATGTCTCCATAGCGTTCGGCCTTGAACAGGTCGTATGTCTTTACTGTTCCGCTGAGCGACTTTACGGTCACATCGCGCAAGGATGAATAGCGCGTAACAAGCGGGGCGACCACTTCGCTCAAGCGCGTAAGCCCTGTTATGCCAACCCAGCTCGATTTAGTCACTTCGCCCGCGACAAATACATTCATGGAGCCGAAGGGGATGACGATTCTGTCCTGCGGCTTGAGCGTGATGTCTTGCGAGAGGTCGTTCGCATACAGAAGCTGGTCGAGGTTGACCCTGATCTGGTCCTGCTCGCCTTTGCGAATGATGAATGCTTGCGCCAAGTCTGCGGATGAAAGGATTTTTTCCTTGATGGATCTCAGAAGGAGGGAAAGGGTGATGTTTTCACGATACGGCGTGCGCACGACCGAGTAGTTGGTTGGCACTGCGTTCGGGCTGCCGCCTGCCGCCACTGCGAGCTTTTCTCCAGCCACTGCCCCTTCCACGTACACGACCGGCTGGTACTCCTCCCGTGAGGGGAGCCTCAGGCTGTCCCCATCAACGAGCACAGGCAGCGCGCCCCCTGAGAGGTCAAACACCACACTCTCGCTCGCAGGCTTCTCTGCAGTCGCTTTCCGGGTCAGAATGACGCTGTCCGACTTTGCGCTCGCAAGCGCGCCATCGCCATAGTACTCGACGAGCTCCTTCACCCCCTCTCCCGACAAGAGCTGGTAGGCCCCAGGCCGCCTGACTTCTCCCTCAATCTTCACTATCCGCTCGGCCTTCTTTACCTCGATGACATCGCCGGGGCGCAACAGCGGGTCCTGACTCAGATCGCCAGTCCGCGAAACTTTGAAAAGGTCATAGCTTCCAACCTTACCATCATCGCTTGTCACTGCAATATCGCGCTGAGATGAAAAGGCGGTCAGGTTCCCCTGAATCGCATCCGAAAGCCGCATTCCCGCATACACTTCAAGGACGCTAGCCTTCTGCACTTCGCCTTTTACGTACACCGAAGCATACCCGAATGGAATGACAATTCTATCACCTTCCGCAAGTACTACATCATCTTCGATGCGGTAGCGGTACAGAAGTTTCTCGACATCGACGGCAATCCGCTCGTTGCCGCGGATAATGTAGCTATGCTGCAAATCTGCCCTCGAAGAAAGCTGGGCCTGCGCAGCCTTAACCACCTGCGAGACACGCTGGCCTTGCCGGTAGACAACTCGCGCAAGTCCATAGGCATCTTTCTGAGTGCTTGCCTGCGGTGCGGTAGTTGTGGCACTGCCCGCCGAACCGGTTTCAGAACCGGACGCTGACTCGGCCGGCTGTGGTTCAGGAGCTTTCTCGACAAGAACCGTGCCACTCTGCACAGCCCCTTCCAGGTAGATGATTGGCAGGTATTCTTCCCGGCTTGCAATGCGCACGGTGTCGCCATCGAGGAGCTGCGGCAGGTTATTGCTGCTTATATCGAAAACGATACTCTCGCTGGAGGGCTTTTCTGCGCTTGCCTTTCTGGTGAGCGTCACAAAATCTGTTTTCGCGCTCACGAGAAGCCCGTCGCCATAGTAATAGACAAGCTCTTTCGCTCCTTCCCCTGGCAGAAGCTGGTACGTGCCTGGCCTTCTGACCTCGCCCTGCACATAAACCAGCCGTGCCGCCTTCTTGACTTCAATGATGTCTCCCGGCCGCACAAACGGATTCTGGCTCGAATCGCCGAACCGGTCAGCCTTGAACAAGTCATATTCATTCACCGATCCATCAAGCCCCATAATCCGTACATCCCGCAGCGAGGAATATCCTGTCGCAAAACCTTTCATCACCTCGGACAATCTGGTCTGCGAGGTTACCTCGATGGCGGCCGACTGCTTCACTTCTCCCCTCACATAGGCATAATTGAGCCCGTAGGGAATGACAATGTGGTCTTCCGGCTGAAGCTCGATATCATCTTGCGGCGAATAGAAATGCAGCAGCTTTTCCAGATCGACAGATATCCTGCTCACTCTGCGCGCGATATATGCTTTGCGCAGATCCGCCTTTGGCGAAAGCTTTCCTTCCAGAGGTTTCATCACTTGTGATACCAAAAGCCCTTTGCGGAATACCGCCCGTTGAGTATTGTACGACTCTACTCCTTGCGCTGAAGTTTGCGCGGCAGAACCCTGGTCGGCAGCAATTGCACCCTCGATATAGACCACCGGCAGATACTCTTCCTGACTCGCCACTCGAACCTTGTCGCCATCAAAAAGCTGTGGGAATTCCTTACCATTCAAGTCGAACACAAGGCTTTCGCTGTCGGGTTTGTCGGGACTTGCCTTGCGCGTGAGCACAAGATGATCGATTTTCGCACTCGACAGGGTTCCATCAGCATAATAGCGAACAAGTTCCTGCACCCCTTCACCAGCCAATAGCTGATACGTGCCCGGCCTGCGAACCTCCCCTTCAATTTGCACGAAACGTTCCGCCCGTTTGACTTCAATGACATCGCCAGGCCGTAACAGCGGGTTCTGGTTCAAGTCCCCAAAACGCTCCGCCTTGAAAAGGTCGAATGTACCGGTTTTGCCATCCTGGCTTGTAATGGCGATATCCCGCTGGGAGGACAGAGGTGTCAGATTGTCTTTCAATGCATCGGACAGGCGCAGACCCGGCACGACTTCAATGATCGCCGACTTCTTCACCTCTCCCTTCACGCTTGCCGAAGCAAGTCCGAAAGGAATCACAATATGATCATCAGCCTGAAGTGCAATATCGTCATTCGTCGAATAGAAATGCAAAAGCTTTTCGAGATCGATGGAAATCCGTTCTGTGCCGCGCGCGATATATGCTTTGCGCAGATCCGCCTTCGAAGAAAGCTTCGCCTCGAGAGGCTTGACTACCTGGTATACCGTCTGGCCTTGACGAAAAACAGCACGCTGGACATTGTACGCAGTAGGGCTTTGTTCAGTGACAATGGCACCTTCGATATACACCACCGGCAGGTATTCTTCCTGACTCGGAATGCGAACCTTGTCGCCATCGACAAGCTCTGGAAGGCCCGCACCATTCACGTCAAAGACAATGCTCTCGCCATCGGGCTTTTCGGTGCTCGATTTGCGGGTCAGCACTGCCATGTTTGTCTTTGCGCTCACCAACGTCCCATCCCCATAGAAACTGACCAGCTCTTTCACCCCTTCGCCGGGCAACAGCTGGTAAGTCCCGGGCTTTCGTATTTCTCCTTCGACCTGAACGAGCCGCTCTACCTTCTTGACCTCGATCATATCCCCAGGTCGCAGCAGCGGGTTCTGACTTACATCGCCAAAACGCTCGAATTTGAATACGTCATATGTATGGGATTTGCCATCCTGGCTCATTACAACAATATCCCGCCTTGAAGATAGCGCGGTCAAATTGTCCTTAAGCACATCAGCCAGACGAAGCCCCGCAGTAACCTTCTGGATGCTGGACTTGAGTACCTCTCCTTGGACATATACCGAATCGTAGCCATAGGGAATGATAATCCTGTCACCCGCGGCAAGAGGAATATCATTCTTTTCTGTATACTGGAAAAGGAGCTGTTCCAGGTCGAGGTCGATCCGCTCCTCCCCGCGCAGTATGTATGCGTGCTTCAAATCAGCCTTGGCCGAGAGATTGCTACGCAAAGGCTTAATGACCTGCGACGCAAGCTGACCCTGTCGGAACGCGATGCGGACAAGCCCATAGACATCTTCAGTGGCAGCAGTACCCTGTCCAGACGTATTCTGCGGGACAACAGAGGCGACAGGCACGTTACCTGCTGCATTGCTGTTCACTGCAGATGTCCCCGCTCCTTGCGCACCAGCTGCAGTCGTGCCTTCTGCTGTAGAAGCAAGGATATATCCTCCATCTGAGAAGAGGTAAAGGCCGCTATGCACCGCACCTTCCACGTACACGACCGGCAGGTACTCTTCACGACTTACCACGCGGACAGTGTCGCCATCAACAAGCGCAGGAAGGCTCGCACCGCTCAAATCAAAGACAATGCTTTCGCTTGCAGGCTTTTCAGCGCTCGCCTTGTGCGTGAGCACCACTGTATCGGTTTTTGCGCTCACCAAGGTTCCGTCGCCATACACGCGCACAAGTTCACCGACGCCCTCACCCGGCAACAGCTGGTAGATTCCAGGCCTGCGCACTTGCCCTTCTATTAGGACGGTCCTCTCAGCCTTCTTCACCTCGATTACATCTCCCGGCCGCAACAGCGGATCCTGGCTCAGATTCCCAAACCGCTCAGCCTTGAAGAGGTCATATGCCTTTGATGCCCCATCCTGCCCGCGCACAATCACATCCCGCAGAGACGCATACGGCGTCGCAAGCCCCTTGACCGCTTCCGAAAGCCGTGTAAGCCCCCATGCAGTGAATATCTGGCTACTGAGGACTTCCCCGCGAATGTTCACCGAAAACAATCCCGTCGACACAATGACAAGCGACGGGTTCGAGCTCGGGTACGACGCAATCACCTTCTTCTCGAGCATTTCTTTGAGCGCGCGGAAGGTCATTCCGCTCGTCTGGATTCTGCCCAGAAAGCCTGCATTGATCGATCCATCCCCCTCGACTAGAAGCGAAATGGTATCCTGCTGCGTCGCACGAAGATACGAAAGTGCGTATACATCGCCCGGCGTCACCGGGTAGTCGGGAGTGGACATGGCGAGCTGGGCTCGCACCTGCGATTCAGGCACGGTCACGGAGAGGCTCGTTTTCTGGGATGTGGAACTCGAGGCGCCCGCAGCCTGCAGCAGTTGGGTGGTATCAATGCCCTGTGTGGATTGGCCGCCCAGCGCCGACTGGGAGGTGGTCGAGCCTGTCGACGTTGTACCTGTTGACGTCGTGCCTGAAGGAAGCGTGAACTGCCCCCAGGCCGAAAGCGCGACTGCAAACGCCACTATAAGAATGAGGAATTTTTTCATCACATACTCTCCTCCTATAAAAAGTCAACCGGGGCGCTGACGCTGAAATACATCAGCCAGCAACGCCGGCTATGCGGATTGTTCTATGGATGTCCGCATTGCATCCGCTTTCTCCCATATTCGTCGGTCCCTC